>Ga0123356_10008361_pt1 | contig 10291 bp, 9 predicted proteins | sample TergutEmb28metaG_2_FD_92546 | JGI IMG/M metagenome (GOLD analysis project Ga0123356, IMG submission 92546) | Embiratermes neotenicus P3 segment gut microbial communities from Petit-Saut dam, French Guiana - Emb289 P3 | ecosystem: Host-associated > Arthropoda: Insects > Digestive system > Gut ... | reverse complement strand
TTGGGTATTACTCTCGTCAAGTTGGGATGATTCAAATGATATATAGCTGTTGAGAGGGGTATGTTTATTGCCGGATGCTAATTTAATTGCACTGTAAATTCGTCTGCGAACGCAATACTCTGCGTATGTCGAAAATTTTACGCCTTTACCGGGATCAAATGTTCTTATTGCGGACAGGAGTCCGAGCATTCCTTCCTGTATCAAATCTTCGCTGTCCGCTCCTGCAAGAAAATAGGGGCGCGCGCAAGCTCTGACCAACCATGCGTACTCGGAAACAAGAACCTCTTCCGCGGCGGAATTATTGCTGTCTGTCTTATATGCCACATTTTGACTCTTGTTTTCTTGATTTCCGTCCATTGCACGTGTCAGTATATTTACTATAGCTTGCAAAGTCAAGCTTTTTTCAATAAAAAACGAAAAAAGTAACATAAATCATGTTACTTTTATAAAATTCTTATCAAAATTGCCCTAAAATATAGGATTTATTGTGTTTTTAAAACACACAAAAAACTGATAATAAAGAGTATAACGAGGCGAAGATGTCCTCTTCTTCTAAACGGAGTGAAATTGGGGGTACCATTTTCACAACAAGCGGTGAGTATAATCTCCCGCCTCGTTGAAACGCTTGATTAAATGACTTTGCACGGCAAAGGAAATTTGATCTCTTGTTTGAAAAATTACAAGGTACCGATGAAATCAAGAAGTTCCTGTGCGATCTTCATAGATAATGGTTCTGTTTTTGCTTCTACAAGAACCCTTATTATAGGTTCTGTACCTGACGGACGTATATTTATCCTTCCTTCCCCGCGTAAAAGAGCCTCTTGTCTTTTTATTTCTTCGGCAAGTTTGGGGTGCGACATAATAGCATCACGCTGCACGGAACCTCCTGTCAGTTTAAAGCTGGGCATGACCTGCGGAAGCCGCGGTATGTCTTTAACAAGCTCGGAAACGGTTTTTCCGGATGTTGTCAACACGTTAAGGAACATTATAGCTGTTAATTGGCCGTCACCACATGTCATATGGTCTGAAAAGATTATATGGCCGGATGACTCACCGCCCAGGTTACAGTTTAGCTTATGCATTAATTCAAGAACATTTCTGTCTCCAACATCGGAACGATGAAAAGTAAATCCGTTTTCTCTTGCGAAAATATCCATTCCTGCATTGGATACGATCGTACCCACAAACGCATTTCCGTTTAATGTTCCGGCGTCTTTCATGTCATGTGCCATGACGGCAAGTATCATATCACCGTCGACTGTATTTCCCTTTTCATCGAGGATCAGACATCTGTCCGCATCGCCGTCAAAAGCAAAGCCGATACCAAATCTTCCGGATTTCATCATATCCTTTAAATAATTAAGATGTGTTGAACCGCAATCGACGTTTATATTTACACCGTCCGGTTCATCGGCGATTATTTCGAACTCGGCATGTAACAACCTGAATAAAAGACGTGCTGTTTCCGATGCTGCACCGTTTGCACAGTCGATCGCTATTCTGCCGTTATATCTTCCGGCAATTGAAGCGGAAGCGAGGAATTTAACATACTCATTGGTCCATTCCGTATGGTCACGGCTGATTCTTCCAATATCACCGCCGGTCATTTTAAAGACATCCGAATCATCATCTATAAGAAATTCTATGTATTCTTCAAAAGTATCGCTCATTTTAGAACCGTCGCCGCCAAACATTTTTATTCCGTTATGTTCAAACGGATTGTGTGATGCGGATATAACTATACCCATGTCCGATTCTGTTTTTTTTGTAAGATATGCGACCGCCGGTGTTGGCAGTACACCAAGCAATGTCACATCCACACCCGCGGAACAAAGACCCGCTGCCAATGCAGATTCCAGCATATCACATGATATACGGGTGTCCCTTCCTATCATGACCTTTGATCTGTCTCCGACAGAAGGAGGTTTTTGCTGGTTACCGGCTTGCAGCAACACGGTTGCAGCTGCTCTGCCTATTTTAAAAGCCAATTCGGCATTTAATTCTTTACCGGCAACACCACGAACACCGTCAGTTCCGAAATATTTCCCCATTTTTTACGACTCCTGTTAAAACGTAAGTTGTTCATTCCCCGGATGTATAAGCCCCAAGTGTTCATATGCACGGCGGGTAACACACCGCCCGCGCGGGGTCCTTGTTAAAAAACCCTGCTGCATCAGGAAAGGTTCATAAACATCCTCGATAGTAATAGCCTCTTCATTTATTGTTGCGGCGATCGTCTCCAAACCCACCGGTCCTCCGCTGTAGTTCTCTATGATACTTCTCAGCAATCGCCTGTCTATTGAATCCAAACCGATCGTATCGATCTCAAGACGTGCAAGAGCATCATCCGAAACGGCGTATGTGATAGTACCATCAGCGATCACATCGGCGAAATCCCGCACACGCCTCAGCAGGCGGTTTGCTATTCTGGGTGTTCCGCGGCTGCGCCGTGCAATTTCACGAGACCCGTCCGGCTCGATCGGTATCGACAGGATCCCTGCGGAGCGTTCGACTATCAAACACAGTTCATCCGGTGTATACATTTCGAGTTTTAGATCTATTCCGAATCTGTCACGCAAAGGTGACGACAGCTGCCCGGAGCGTGTCGTTGCACCAACAAGTGTAAAGTTTTTTAATTCAAGGCAGATCGATGTGGCTGCAGGTCCCTGTCCGATGATTATATCGATTTGCTTATCTTCCATTGCGGGATAAAGAATCTCCTCGACAGTACGATTTATCCTGTGTATTTCATCGATGAATAAAACATCATTTTCATTGAGGTTAGTTAGCAGAGCAGCAAGATCTTTGGGCTTTTCAATGGCAGGACCCGATGTTTTCCTCAGAGCAGCACCCATTTCATTTGCAATAATCGATGCAAGGGTCGTTTTACCGAGCCCCGGCGGACCATGCAGCAAAACATGGTCAAGCGGCTCATTACGCCGCCGTGCCCCTTCCAAAAAGATGGACAGATTCTCTTTTGCTTTTTCCTGTCCGACATATTGATCAAGTGATTGCGGACGTAATTGTATTTCGCTTGCATCTTCACTTAGATATTTTGCCGACAGTAAAACAGCTTCCGATTCCTCCTCGGGGAAAATATCATCACTAAAATCAATACTCATGCTAAAAATCCCTGCAGAATCGTTTCTTCGGCTTCCTGTTCGTTAAGTCCCAAACACATCAGTTTTGTCAGCTGTTCGGATGCTATCCTGCCTATCGCAGCTTCATGTACCAGTTGTGCCCCTTCATCAAGGGCTGTGATTTCGGGAACAGCCGATACCTCCGCGTTGTGCATGATGATAGAGTCGCACTGGATATGTCCTCTGCATTCACAGTGACCGCGCATATTTAAATGGAACAGCTGCTTTGAATCGTTTTGTGCGACAGATCGTGAAATGACCTGAGCGGTCGAATTGTCACCCAGCAGCTCCACGGTTATTATCGACTCCGCCGACTGGTCAAGATATGTGAGTAATCTTTCAGATACGACAAGACGTGCGTTTTTTTGCAGTCTGACGATAGTATCCCGTCTTGTCGAATCTACACCTTTTATCTGCACAAGCTCAAGCTCGGCGATCGCATCCTCTTCAACATCTATGATCGTAGTTGGATTTAATACACGCTTGCCTGTACCGTCACCATCCCCGAAGTGCTTTTCAATGTACTTTACTTTAGCACCGCGTCTTATGAAAAACTCATGCACACCGTCATGCCCCGAGTCTTTATTTGTTGCATTGTGTATACCGCACCCTGCAACAATAACCACATCGGAACCTTCACCGATTTCAAATGTGTTATATACAAGATCCTCCATGTTTTCGGATAAAATCACAGGTATATGAACACTTTCGTTTTTTGTGCCCGGTTTTACAATTATATCTATTCCGGGCTTTTCCTCTTTGGTTATTATATCGATATTTGCCGTTGTGTTCCGTGAAAGTTTTTCACCGTTTTTACGTATATTATAAGCCCCCTGCGGTATATCATGCAGATCGGCAATTTCTTTAAGTAATTTTTTATCTATCGAATCCAGCATATAACTACCATACCTTTCATATAGCGTTTAAAATATTATACGGGGATTGGAGTTAGTATTTTCAATTTCGTCAAGCGCAGCCACGGATGGTGGAGCGCCGTGAGTCTGTGCACGGAGGCACAGTCGAGCGGTAGGAATTGCAAAATACTAATTCCAATCCCCGTAATTTGCATCTATTTCCTGGCAAAACAATGCGGGCAAAAACAGCCGGGTTCGGTAAAATAGTCAATATCTCCAAGTATTTTGTCCGGACTGGTCACATCGGTGATCCGGCCGCCGCATATAAGAATGACTTCATCTGCAAGCCGCAGTATACGCTCCTGATGTGAAATGATTACAATCGTTGTATTACTGACATCATTTAAAGTCTTAAACGTTTCGGTCAATTTCTGAAAACTCCACAGGTCAATACCTGCTTCCGGTTCATCAAATAGCGCGACCTTAAGCTCTCTGGCAAGAATGCTAGCGATTTCAACACGTTTCAGCTCACCGCCCGAAAAGCTTGCGTTTAATTCACGGTCGATATAGTCCTGGGCACACAAGCCGACATCTGCAAGTAAAGAGAAAATTTTACTGTCGTCCTTATCGGGAACACCTGCCGGATCCGGTTGTCCATTTCCCGAAGCGATCGAAAGCAGATCACGTACTTTTAACCCCTTAAAGCGGGGAGGAGCTTGAAAAGCGTAACCTATGCCCTTGATTGCCCGCTCTGTGACCGTATTCCCGGTTATATCCTCTCCGTCCAGATATATCTCTCCGCCGGAAACAGGATATATTCCCATTATAGCTTTTGCCAGAGACGTTTTTCCGCCTCCGTTCGGACCTGTCACAACATAGATTTTTTTCTCACTTAATGTGAGGTTTACGTTGTTGATGATCTCGATGTCTTCATCCTTTGCCGATACCGAGATATTCCTTAACTCAAGCATATAAGTCCATTCCCTTCGTTTTGTCTTATGAGCAAGATGTTAAAATGCCGTTGCTTATTATGCGTTGTTAAGAGTATAATAAGATGTAATTAATGTCAAGGGGTTTGGTGCATTGGTAGTTCTTGGGATCGACCCGGGAGTAGCAACGGTCGGGTTTGGGATAATAGGTGAAATAAACGGTGTTATAAAGCCGAAAAGGTACGGGGTCATTTCAACTCCGGCAGGTATGCGGCTTGCGCTCAGGCTTAAACATATCAACGATGATATGGCGCAGCTTATAATGACATTTAAACCGGATGCTATTGCGGTCGAAGAACTGTTTTTTAACACAAACCAGAAAACCGCCGTATCCGTTGCACACGGTCGTGCTGCAGTGATTCTTGCAGGCGAGGCACATGGGATCCCGATGTTTGAATACACCCCGCTGCAAGTAAAAAAAGCAGTGGCAGGATATGGCCGTGCTCCAAAAAAACAGGTCATGGAAATGGTAAGACGATTACTGGGGATGGAAAAAATCCCAAAACCGGACGATGCCGCCGATGCATTGGCTATAGCCATATGCCATACACGTTATGCCAATTCACTGATGAATATCAAAGGGGGAGACGGATGTTCTACTATTTAGAAGGTAATGTCACAGTTATAGCTCAGAATCTTGCTGTTATAGATATCGGCGGAGTTGGATATGCATGTATGACAACACTAAACACACTTTCCCGGCTTGAATCGGGGAAAAAAGCAAGGTTATATACATATTGCAATGTGAAAGAAGATGCATTTGATATATACGGGTTTTATGATGTCAGTGAAAAACGGTGCTTCGAACAACTTCTAAGTGTATCCGGTGTCGGGCCGAAAGCTGCCGTTTCGATACTTTCGTCGGCATCTCCCGAGACATTGGCGCTTGCTATAATCGGAGATGACGAATCAGCCCTCACGAGAGCTCCCGGTATCGGAAAGAGGCTGGCTCAGCGTATAATCCTGGAACTAAAAGACAAAGTAAGCAAGGAAATGCCCGCACTCGCCACCTCCGGATACGTACCCGCGGGAGATAGTGCTGGACAACACGGACCCGGTTCAAAACAACGGGACGCCGCCGCTGCACTGACAGTTCTGGGTTACAGTCAGAGCGAAATAACAGCGGCAATGCGTTGCGTCGATGTTGAGTCGCTATCCGTGGAAGAAATCATCCGCGAGGTATTGAAAAACAGCATAAAGTAAGGAGAAAGCAAATGCCATTTTATGATCTTCGCTGCACCGAGTGTAATAAAGAATCTAATATTAAAGCGACAATGGCTGAGAAAACAGAGCACCGCATTCAATGTCCGCAGTGCGGCTCTGCCAAAATGGAAACAGTCTATAAGTCAGCTCCCGCCTATATCAAAAACAGCGGGGATAGATTACCCGCATGCCCAAGCGGCACCACCTGTGGTAATTCCGGCTGCCGCTTTGCCGGCTGAGGAATGTCATCATGTATTCCTAAAATCAAACGCGGGGTTTTCACCCGTGTTGATGTAAGTAAAATTTACTTATATATATCAGGTTCTTCTGCTGCCTGATTTTCATCCTGGTCCTCTTTTGCCTCACGTATGATATCGTTGATATCATATATCTGAGGTTCTTTACCGTGTTCCAAAAGGTATTTTTTATACTCGCGTTTATCTTTTCTGTCGATCATATTTTTCGCTGCCAGCTTGCCCCGGTCTATTCCGAAGCGGATTATTCTTACTCCGTATATAACAGCGCAAACGGCAGGAAATGAAATAAAAATCAGAGACAACACCAACAGCAGAGCAAGCCAGTCTTCAACATAGCGGGCTGCATTTTCCCAGTATGGAAATAAAATACTGTCGGAACGCATACTGCGTTCCCCGAAATCACCGATCAAAGCAAAAGAGTTACCAAGAGAAAAACGTGCGCTGTTTTCAATAATATGAACACCGGGGTCACTAACAGCTTCCGTGAAAGCATTTAATGCAAAACCGGAGATCGGATCCGGCATAACGATTTCATAAGCATCTATGCTAATATCTCCCTCCGTCATATCCATAAGCGCCTCAAAGGACATAAAAAGACCTGCCCCATATGTATATGCCAATGAACTGGCGAAGTCACTTTCCCGTGAAATCACACCCGCAACAACAAAGGGCTTTTCATTGATTATCACTTCAAAACCTTCCAGATGAACAGCACCGAATAAACGCCAGGCAAGCTCTTCATCAAGAATTATGCGGTCCTTCATTACATCATTTGGAGAAAGATAACTGCCGGCCCTTAGATACAGCGGATGAAACAGAAAAAAATCACCGCCTACCGCAATAGCCTTGGCAGGAAACGGACCGCGCTCATCATAAATGGTAACATCTCCCTTTGTTGACCAGGCATCGGTATAAAGAGTTCGTCCGGGAGTTGACTCAAGTGAAGCAGCTTGCAGAGTATTATCCAGATTAAAACGTAAGCTGCGGATACTGTCTTCGGTAAAATTACTTGACTCGGGAAAAAAAGCCGAAAGCTGAGCAAACCTCTCTCCGCTTTGCCCCGCCCATGCGCGGGCAGCCTGCTGACTGCGCAGCGGAGCCTTGATTGAAGAGGAAACAGTTAAACAAATAATAAACGCAATAATACACAAGGCATTCACAGCGATAATAATTATTCTCTTAATCACGCAAACACCTTCCTTTTATTTTATTGTTGGCGGGAGCGGGTACTGTCAAATTATGGTTTTGTCAAGCATAACCACGGACGGTGGAGCGCGCGAGTTTGCACATGGATGTGCAACCGAGCGGTAAAAACTATAATTTGACAGTACCCGCTCCCGCCATCACCTCTAAGGATTATCTACAAGTCTAACCTCCATGCCCGGGTCTATCGGTCCGGTTGAAGTCGTTATCACAAAATCCCAACCGGACAGCCCGCCGCTTACAGCAGTATGAGTATCGTCCGAAGCCAGAACATTCACATCCGCTCTTGTTGCGATATAACGGTTGCCTAGCGGACTGCTTCTTGAAACGACTACAAGAACAAAAGTACCGTTTGTATCGGTTCGAATAGCACTGTTCGGCACAATTACACTATAGTTTTCGCTCCTTTGTGACAGTGTTAAATTTAGGAACATATCACTTTCAACATCACCGGTGATATTAAAATGCAGGATCCTGTTTGTGGCAGGATTTTGCGGATCATTTCTTATGGTCACAAGAGTGGCGTATATTTGCTCACCCCAGCTGAACCACCCTCTGTCAACCTCCGCCTGATCACCTACGTTTACCCTGCTTGCCTGTGCGGTCGTTACGGAGATATTTAATGAATACCCTCTGTCAGTTACCTCAATGACCATAAGGACATTGTCGGGAACCGTCTGATCACCCGGAGAAACACTTACCTGTTTTATGATACCACCGACAAGAGCGGTGATTTCCGAGCTTCCGCCATCTCTTTCGAGCCTGGTGATTTCCTCACGTGTCTCTTCTATTTCTCTTCTCATCTCGCGAAGATCAACTGAAGTAAGTGATGAATCTACACCGGCTCCGGCCTGGGCATTGGAATAAATATTGACTAAATCTTCAAGTGTTTGCTGAAGCTGCCTTACAGTATTATTTGCCGCAAGCCATTCGGCTTTGTAACCTTCCTGCTTATTTAACTCGGCCTGACTTGAGTCAATTGCGGTACTTGCATTATTTAGCGCTAATTGTGCGTTATCGACCGGTTCCTTTGCCAGATTATATACGGTTTGTGCAATACCGACAGGCCCTCTTGCGGCATCTCTGGCAGCCTCGGCATCAGCAAGAGCCTGCCGTGCATCTTCTATAATAGAGGGATCTATCGGACTGGATGGATCATCTAAAAGTAAAAGCTCGGTGAGCCAATTTCGGGCATCAACAACATCGGCATCTCTTTCGGCTAAAACTGCCAGTGCAGCATCAAGAGCGATTTGCGGCTGAACGAGACCTGCCTGTGCTTGACCAAGTGCTGTTTGAGCCTGATTATATGCAGCTTGTGCTTGATTAAGTGCGCTTTGTGCTTGATTGATTGCTGCTTCGCTATATGGGATCCGTCCGAGAGCCAAAAGGGCTTCGTCGAGATTTAATCGTGCCCTTTGTATTTCACGATTGGTACTTGAAAGTGATCCATCGGGTCTGGTGAGTTCGATCAGCTTTCTTTCAAGAGCCAACTCAAGATCATGGAGCTTATTTTGTGCGATCTCAAGCTCCGCACTCACAGAACCCGACAGTCTGATCAGGACATCACCGATATCGACCTTATCATTGAGGCGTACCGGCACTTCACTTACGGTACGGGTTTGATTGGTTTTGACTTCAAAGCTTTCATTGGCCCTTACAGTACCAGAACCTCTTATTCTGGCGGTGATGGAACCGGAAGTGGTATATTGGGCGGCAACCTCCGGCAGCGAACGGTTTCTTATTGTATTGGAAAAAAAGGTAAGCACAAGCATAACCGCCAGAAAAATTATAGCGACGTTCTTGACCCACCCTCTTTTTTTAACTTCCATATCTTTCATATACCTATCAACCACCCTTATAAAATAATGGATTTATCCCTTAACCGATCCCGAATGTGTGATACCCTCAACCAGAGCTTCTTCACCGTGAAGGAACAACAACAGCGGCGGGACCATGTAAACGACTGCGACCGCAAAGGCTATACCCGCTTCTCCTGCGTTTATCGTAGATAAATAAACAGACAGCGGCTGCACATCGGAGGAATCAAGCAGGATTATCGGCAGCTCGACCATGTTCCAATAATCGATAAACACCAGGATCGCTATGGAGTACAAGGCACTTCTGCATTGGGGGATACATACACCGGTAAAAATCTGCCATTCATTTGCTCCGTCGAGCTTGGCCGCTTCGATCAAAACAGACGGGATACGACGCATAAATTTTGTAAGAAGAAATACCGAAAAAGGTGCGAAGGCACCGGGGAAAATTACCGCCCACCGTGAGCCTAAAAGTCCCGTCCAGTCTGCTACAAGATAGTTTGGAACAATTGTTACCTGATACGGCATGAGCATTAGAATAATATAGAAGAAAAACAGGAAACTTTTAAACCTTCCCTGATACCGCGTAAAACTGTATGCAGCAAAGGATGCAATTCCGACTTGCAAAAAAACGATTGGAATGACAAGTATAACGGAGTTCCAAAATTTCAGGATATATTCGGGACTTCTGAAAAGCACTGTAATATATTGGTCGGCGCTGACCTTGTCGGGAATAAATTTAAGATTCACACTGTCCGACACGTAAGTGCCGACCCCGGGTCTGGTGCTTTCGAAAATCATACCGTAGTTGGCATTGATCTCGCTTTG
>Ga0123356_10008360_pt1 | contig 10292 bp, 10 predicted proteins | sample TergutEmb28metaG_2_FD_92546 | JGI IMG/M metagenome (GOLD analysis project Ga0123356, IMG submission 92546) | Embiratermes neotenicus P3 segment gut microbial communities from Petit-Saut dam, French Guiana - Emb289 P3 | ecosystem: Host-associated > Arthropoda: Insects > Digestive system > Gut ... | reverse complement strand
GAGGTCGGTTCCTGCGCTTACCATACGCTTACGGCGACCAGGCAGAGTCGGCCTGCATCTGTATCACGCCGATTCAATAAATGGAAAGGGAGGGACTCGAACCCTCGACCCCGGCATTATGAGGTCCGGTGACGACGAGGAAGAGCAGAAGTTACAACAAGTTGCGGGATGCGGCGTTCAGCTTTCGGCCCTTTGTGGCCCGATGTTTTCCAACGAATGCCGGTGGAGGGGGCGCAAAGAGTGGCACAGCAGTGCGAGTTGATCCGTTCCGCCTCGGAGGCGTTTTGCAACATTGTGAGCGGGGTCCGCATCCCGGGCTGCTCCATTGGACATCTAAGGCAAGTTCCCTGAGATCGGTCTGAGATTGATAGGCATCAGGACGATTCCGGCCACGCGCGCATCGCCCTCCAACGGACGCCCATCGGCGTCGGTGGATTGCACCGTCACTTCCTCTCCATAGTTGACTCGAACCGTCCCGTCCGCGAGGGGCACTACATCCTTTTGCCCTGGAGCCTGATGACCGACCGTAACCTCTGCCTGACCACCTCGAATTTCGTGAGCGATAAACCGCAGTGAGCAACCGACTAGGTTCGGCTGCGGATATTGCGTACAGCCACGCCGCTCTGGGGCGGTCCAGGAGCCGTAGGTCAGCGAAGCGGGCACCGGAATGTACGCGTAATAGTTCGGCCCAACTACATGAACGTGTGCCGCGAGAAAAAGATCTGGCCGTCGATTCAGATCCACGTTTGCTTTGTCGGTGACCGGCGAATCGGGCAGCAGCCAAACGCACTGCACCCGGAGGGTTTGCCGTTCTGCCTCTGTCGCTCCGAGGCAATTCGACCCACGAGCCGGCTCATTCCAGAGCGTTGAGACCTTGATTCCGGGAAAGCGGGCTTCGAGCTCGCTGAAAAGAGCCTGCTCGCTTCGATAAAGGCCAACGCCGGTGGCCCAGACGCGACCGTCTCGTCCAAAGAGAATCCACCGCCGTTCAAACTGCCGCAGCGTGGTCCGCGAGGCGTCGGGGAAATAGCGCTCAATGATCGCGCGGTCGTCGGCCACATATTCCTTAGGAAGCCAGCTGTGCGGCTTGTCCGGATCCCAAAGGATCTCTTCCGGCCGCCGGGGCCACGCATAACCAATCATGACGCGTGGCTCGATTTCGAACCAGCCATGGCGTCCTATCTGTTCCGCGCTGATTCCAAGTGCGGTAAATCGCTCGGGCGCATCAAAGTTCAAGGAAGTGTGGTGTCCCGGCCTCATGATCTCACTGTCGGCACGACCTACCGTTCCATCGTCATTCATAAAAACGGCAACCCTCTTCGCGATCTTTGGGTCGGCAGCCGGTTCGTTTTGAAACAACTGTGGAAAGTGCGCACGCACCGCAGCTGCGACATGAGCAGTCGATCGAGTAGGATCGGGCGGCCACTTGAGCACGGCGTAGACAACATCGATCCGATTAGAATTCCTTGACTCGAGCCAGGGTCCGATCGTGAGCCAATCTTCGTTCCCGCCATAGGCGACGTCCTGGTCTTCAGCGCCGGCGGCCTCCGCCGCCTTCATATAGTTGAAGCCACTTGGCGCAGAGTCAGCAGGAAGCAGCGTCTTGTTCGCGCGCAGGATCGTGCCATCCTGGTTGAAGATCAAAGTTAGCACCGCAGTGCCGTCAAACTCTTGCTCAAAGAGCTCGGGGAAGCGGGAACGAGCCGCGTCGCGTGCCCATTGGGCTCCCGGTGACATGTCTTCGGGCGGAAGCTTCCGAAGCTCGGATGCTGACCTGAGCGGAGGGGCGGACAGCTGCGCGGCCGCCACGATGAACACACCCGCGAACACGACGGCGAGGGCGGTCAGCCACCGGCCACCGCGCCGAGGTGCTCGAACAAGCGCATGAATCCGACGCTCCAGACGCGAGAAGCGCTCCGTCATCGCGATCGCACCTAAGGGAATACGAGCTCGGCGTTGACTCACGACGAGGAGCATCTCCCCGTAGGCTCGCGCCTCAGCGCCTCCCCGCAAGACACGGGCATCGCAATCCATCTCGATCGCAAGACGCAGTCTTCGCAACTGCCACCATAGCGGAAGATTCCAGGGAGACAGTGCGCACAACAGCAGGGCACCGAGCATGATCAACGGATCGCGTCCAGCAATGTGCTCACGTTCATGCGACAGCACCATCGCGCGGACTCCCGGCGGTGCACTCAGGAGCCACCGCGGGAGCACGATCTCCGGTCGGAAATAACCGAACACGGCCGGTCCCACCGCATCGGCCACCCTAATGGTGGTGCAATCCACGTGCTCAAGAGGCCACCGGCGCGCGATCCGCGCGAGGCACGACCAACCCAGGGCATATAAGCAAAGAAGGCCCAAGGATGAGCCAAACCAAGCGCGGCGAAGCAAGAGATCGAGATCCCTGACGCCGAGGTAGCCTCTGCTGGCTCTCTGATTGATCGCAGGTCTTGTGTCAACTCTGGAGTCTCCGGTGCTTACCCTCTTCCACGACCGGGATCCCTCGAAAAGATCCGTCGGGCGGTCGACGAGAGTTGGTGCAACGACGGCCGGGCCTTCAGGCGCCGGCACTTTCGCAGCAATCAACCCCATCAGCGCCGGAAACGCCACTGAACCCGCGAGACACCCCATCCATAGTGCGCGGCGCGCCCACCCGCGATCCAAAAAAACGCGCTCTGTTCCAACGGCTGCCAGCCCGAAGAGCAACGCAACCAGCATCGCATACATCATAAAGCTCAGAATCGTCATTGCTCCGCGTTCTTCTGGCGTCCCTGAAGAAGGCGCCGCAGCCGGCGGACCTGTTCATCCGTCAGGTGCTCATCGAACACCAGATGCGTGAGAAGGAGTTCAGTCGACCCCTCGAAGAGTTTCCGCGCGAGATCCCGCAATGCGCTCTTGCGAGCCGCGGCACGGGCAACCCGTGCAGAATAGCGGTGGGCTCTGCCATCTGATTCGTGCGTGACGTAGTCCTTGACCTCGAGCTTCCTCAAGATTGTCAGCACTGTGGTGTACGCGAGGGTGTCCTTTAGCCGGTCGCGTACTTCGCTGACTGTGGAAGGCCCGTGCTGCCACAGGACCTGCATTAGCTCGGCTTCCCGTTCGGCCAGGACTATGCGCATGGTGCCATTCCGCCTACTACTGGAGTAGCAGTTAACTCCTAAACGAACCCCTCGTCAACTATCGTAGTAGTAGCAAGGCGGCCAAGTCGGCACCTTGAGCGTCACAGTGGCACGACACAAGGGGCGAGCTGCGCGCCGGCGGCACGGCAACGAGTGTCGGCGCGCTGGGCAGTAATAGGCGCTGTCCTCATCGGTCTGCTCGCCGCTCACCCAGGACAGCGTGCGCTTCTTGCCGACCCAGCCCCACGTCGTCGCCTCACTCGGATTCCGAATTAATCCGGACACGCTCCGCGCGGTCATGCTCCGCAGCGCGCGTTGCATCATGCTGCCGGCGATGCTGGTACCCTACTTCTGGTGGTTGCGCTCGTTCGACTGCGCTCGCACAGCAGGGAGCGCGGGCCCTTCTCGACCTGACCGAAGATGTCGGGCGGTCGCGTGGCGAGACGCCTTCCAGTGCTCGCATATGGGCCAGGGAACTTTGCAGAGGCAATCGCGTACACAACTCCCCACATCCTACACTAACCCCAATTCCTCAGAGCGATCATTGCCCAGGCGCTAGCGCTGTGGGACCGGGAAAATTGCTGGGAGTTGACCCATGGGCATTGTTACGCTACCGTACAAATGTACGGTTCTTACGTGCAGGTATACGGTAGATGCCACTCTCCGAGCGTTTTGAGCTGCGCCTGGAGGAGGAGACCCTTCGCGCGATCGACTACTGGCGCAGTCAGCATGAGGGCCATCCGTCACGATCAGAGGCGATCAGGCAGCTTATCGACCGGGGCCTGTCCGGCCGTGGCGAGAAGTTGCGCTTCAGCGCCGGTGAACGCCTGGCCACGCTGTTGCTCTGTGACGTGCTCAAGGCGCTACCGCGAAAGTCCGACAGGGAGTTCGATCCGGACGAGGTGAAGGAGATCGTCGCCGGCGGGCACCTTTGGGCCCTCAAATCGAAGTACTCCTGGGCGTTCAACCGAGAGATGGATGACCCCATCGTTGTAGACGAAGTCTGGGAGATCCTCGAAATGTGGGAGCAGCTCGAGGAAGGATTAGCGGCTCTGAAGTCAGCGGAGAAGGAACGATTCTCGAAGGAGGCAAAGGTCACAGCCGGGACACCGCGATTCGAAGGGTTCGATGCCAACAACGACGAGCACTACCGGCTCGCGCGCTTCATAGTCAAGCACCTCGAGCAATTCGAGAAGTTTGAGAGCCGGCTCAATTCTCGCACCCGCGCGTCGCTTCCCGCCTACAGGCGAATGCTCGCCGTGTTCAGGACTATTGAGCCGACAGGTCGGAATCTGAGTGCGGATCAGCTGATTGAGGTTTTCAAGGCGCGGCTTGAAGTTAGACTTGGTCGACTCGACCGGCCGTAACTTAAGCTGCTTAGCCGAAATGCCCATCGTCCACAAGCGTCTCTACCCCGTGCCCCCAGGCTCCGAGCTGTCGAAGGTCGGACAGGTCTGGATAATCGAGTCGCTCCACGACGATGACATCACACTGGAATCGCCATCCGGGACCACCTTCTCGACTTGTTCCTTGCACACGATATGAAGGTGGACGTGACCCTACGGCAGGTTGCGAGCGCCGCCGAACTCTTTGATGCGCTTGGAGCGCTTCGCGAGGACGTCAAGCGCACCGGGCGATATCCGATCCTCGACATTGAATGCCACGGCTTGGCAGATCTGTCGGGCATTGCCCTCCGCGACGGGTCCACGACGTCATGGGACCACTTGAAGCCCCATTTTCAAGCGATCAATTTTGCGTCAAGGTTCAACCTTTTTTTGATCCTCGCGTGTTGCAACGGAGGCTATTTCGGGCAGGCGGAGCGCCTGCACGAGCAAGCTGCGTTCCTCGCATACCTGGGACCGAACACAGACGTCGACAATCGTGAGCTATCGAACGCGCTGAAGGCGTTCTTTACTGCGCTCTTCGGCGCGCGCGACGCGACGGTGGCGATCAACGCTCTCAGCGCAGCGGAGCCGGGTTTCCCCTTCGTCTATTCGACCGCCGAGGGCATATTCCGACTCGCGGGGGAAGGGTACCTACGCCACGTGAGCGAGCGGGGACGCAGGGAACATGCGCGCGACCTGGTCAACAAGCTTCGTAGCCAGGGTAATCCGGGAGTCCCGAGCATTAACGAGATGGTCCGGAGAGTCTATGCCATCGAGCGCACGAGGTTCGCGGAGTTCCGCCATAACTACTTCGCGCTCCACGCTTTTCCCGAGAACGGTGAACGCTTCCCCGTAACGTACTGGGATCTGTGGCGCGGGGCAGCGAAGCGGCGGCGGTAGACGCCGCTCGCCGTCCCGAGCGGCCCCGGGGGTTCAAGACGCCTGCCGCGGCGTCTCCCTTCTGCAGATCTTGGAGATTCCTGGAATCCTGCCCCACCCCTGTAACGAAAACCGTCGATCAGCATGCCACGGCCAGTATGTCCTTCTCGACCAGCCTGAACGCTTTAGCGCGATCCGATAACTGACACACTTAAGCGTCAATATAACAAAGACTCGTGACATCACACCAGCCGCGGAACAGGAGCGCTATGGCAATTCCTACAGAAATCGAATCCGCTTGGAACTTCCTACATGGAGAAGTCACATGGCTCCATGGGCGTTGGTATATTTACCGGCAGCTCTACGGGACGAGCGAGTACCGCATCGAGGCCTTGAACAAGGTGGCACCGACGTTCTTCGGCAGCTTGCAAGACATCTTGGTCGACGACGTGCAGTTAACCCTGAGCCGGCTGGCTGATCCCGCGCAGACGGGTCGGTTCCAGAATCTCACCCTCGAAACTCTTGCCCAGGAGATTATGGATGCTGGGCACAAAGCGCTCGCAGCTGACCTGCTGGGAAGGCTCGGTGATTACAGGGATAAGTGCAGAGCGATCCTTGAGAGGAGAAATAAGCGGCTCGCTCATTACGATCGTGTCACGCACGAGGCGGATCGTGCCGAGGCGTTGCGCGGCCCATCGCGCGCGGAAATCGAGTCCGCTTTGGACAGTCTCCGCATATTCATGCGACGCGTGCATGAGTACTTCGAGCACTCGTACATGGCCTATGAACAATTCGTCTTGCAGACTAGCGCCGAAAATCTCATCTACGCTATTGCCCGTGCGCTTCGGTACGCCGAGCTTGTCGATAGCGGAAAGATCGATTTCGTCGATCTGTTTGAGAGCGATGCTTTCCGCAGGCTGAGAAATGGACCTGCGTAAGATAACATGACCTCCCTGTTGACGTTTCAGCGCTACATCGAATGAGCCGGCCGCATCACCGGATGGTGGTAAGCCACAGCTCGTAGGTGCCGGTCGAGCACTGCAAGCTGCGCGCCCAGCGCACGCCAGAGCTCCAGTAACGGTTCGACGACTGCGACGAGTTCTGGCCGTTCGTGCACTTGAGCGTGCGCCGTGCGGTCAAAGCGCCTGCACGGCCCGTACGCCGCCAGCGACTCGAAGGCTGCGCCGCGGAACCTATTGGCGAGAGACTGTGCTCAGGCGTAGGCGCCATTAGCTCTCGGAACGGGCCGTGGCGTCGGGAAAGGGACGACCTCGCGCGTGACCGGCCGTGGTGAGATGCAATATGTGGCCGGTCGCCTCATAATGCGAATCATGAAGAGCCGTGTCACTTCTCCGGTGAAGAACCCCGCCGTCACGAGCTGATCCTGTGCTGATTCCTAGAGACCGCGAGAAACTGATTCAGGCGATCGTATTTTTCGCGAGCAACACCGAGCATTGCGGCAAGGTGAAGCTGTTCAAGCTCCTTTACCTGCTCGACTTCATGCACTTCCGTGAAACCGGACGGACCGTCACTCGGCTCGATTACCGGGCGTGGAAGATGGGGCCGGTGCCTCTGGAACTCATGCAGGAATGGGAACAGCCCGAACCGGATCTGGCAGCGGCCATCGACATCATCCCGGAGCAGGTGATCGATTACGTTCGCGAGCGGGTCGTGCCGAAGGTTGCGTTCAGCGAGACTTTCTTCACCAAGCGCGAGCTCCGAATGATGCGGGACCTCGCCCACCGCTTTCGCGACGAGCTCACCCGCCCACTCGTCAATTTCACGCACGCCGAGCGTGGCCCCTGGGACAAGATATGGGACGGCGGCCGCGGCAACAACGAGCGCATTCCTTACACGCTGGCGGTATCCGACACGGATCCCCACGCACATGAAGTGCTCGAGTCCGCCCGCGAGTACGAGGCGATTGCTGCGGCCGACTCACGCCCACACTGACCGGCGGTGCTCCTCGCGTGAAGCCCGGCGAAATTCACCGCCACGAAGCCTTCTATCGCAGTCCCGAAACGGGAGCGATGGAACCAAAGTACCTTCTCGCACTCGCTCGCACACCCGGTGACGACATTGTCGCCCGGCTGCTCACGAGCCGAGCCCACGCGCGGCCGGAGAATCCTCGGTGCTTCCATGGTTTTCCCTACCCCGGGTTCTACCTCGGCGTACTTGGCAGCGGGTTGAACCAGAAGTCGTGGGTCGACCTGCGATATCTCGATGATCTCGACTCGGCCGATGTGCTCCGGCTCCACAAGAAGGGGGTCCTTGTGTCCGTTATGGCGCTCGATGCCGAGCTGTTTTGGGGAGCTCTCGATTGCGCCGCCGCTGCCCCCGACACGACCGTCCTCCAGGAACGCTGTATGCGCGATCAGCTCGCGAAGACCCGCTCCCGCTGAAGCAACGCGATGATCAGCGAAGCCCGGGGGATCGGAGCCGCCAGCACTGCGCCGGCGAGACGCACTTTCCAGGGCAAACGCGGAAAGCTCGATCGCGCCATCTTGGCTAATCAGCCGCGGCTCGGCCGCCGCTATGAGCATCTTGCGCACTCGTTGCGAGTGCTCACCACCCATGGCACCTATCACCGGGAGCAGGCCGGACAAGAACTGAGACATAGGTCGCCGACGGCATGCCTCGCGCAGATGCTCTCGCACAAGCGAATCCGATCCTCGGGCGCCAGCCGAACACTGAGGCGCGCATCCCGACTGACCTTCTCGAGAGTCTGAGGCTTGGGAAACGCCTCCGCCGCCGACCTGCGGAGCATGACCTCTAGGAGCTGCCGGACGAGCGCGGATTCCGTGATCCGCTCGTCCGCCGCGAACGTGCGCAGGAGCGTCTTCATCTCCGGAGTCACGCGAGCGGCGACAAAGGGTGCGCAGCCATGATGATGGAGTGTTAAACAAGAGCAGCCGCGCGGCTATCCTGCATACCCTTCGACTTTGCACAGAAGCTCAACACCCGACACGCGGAGATCGTCAACCACGCAGCAGAAAGTGCGACGGAGTCGTGAGCGGCTCCCAAGGCAGTCAACGGGTTGGAATCGGCATCCCATCGGTTTCGCGTGCATCAGCGTTACTGATGGCGCTGGCCAGGCGGGAGCGCGGAGCGTTCGCTGGCGCGTGCGCGAACCGTGCGCGCCTGAGCGAGCGTGCCTCCCTCTGCCTCGAGCCGCCAGCGGCTCGGCCGCCAACAACTCCGTGGCGAGGCCTCGGAGCCGTGCACTGAGCCGCACCTCACTCCGCACGGAGTTATTGCTCGATGCAGATTTGCCAGACCCGGGATTGTCCTGAGCAAGCGGGTAGCTCCCTGGGAGGTCGCGCGACCCCATCCAAGTTTCTCGTGCAATTCGTCAGAAACTCCGACCGATCGGGGTAGGCGTCCTCCTGTGCTCCCATTCGAGGTCGGTCCAAGTATCGTCGCAAACTGGTCAAATACTTTGGCAGACACGGTCGCTGACCCTGGGGGATGATATGGCAGCGGTGGAAGCTCGCCCTTGGAGACTTGCCCAGGGCTACGCAAACGGCCACCGCAAAGTGATCCTCACCGTCCCTCAAGCGGCTCAGTACCTCGGTCTCGCACCGAAAACCTTGCGCGGCCTTGCGCGTCGTGGTGTCATCCCGGCGGCCCGCGTCGGCAAGCACTGGCGATTCGTCCGCGAACAGCTGGACAGCGATATCGCAGCAAAGGCATTGGAGAATCTGCAGCCATGCCCCTCTACAAACGTCCCGGCTCCCCGTATTGGCAGACACGCTTCAGGATCGCTGGGCGCAAGGTTAGATGCAGCACTGACACAACAGAGCGAGCCGCCGCCGAAGAGTTCGAGGAGCAGCTTCGCCGTCGTTACTGGCGGCAAATCAAGCTAGGCGAGAAGCACTACACTTGGGATCAGGCGGTCGAGCGGTACATCGCCGAGAACTCGCACCTGCGCGGCTGGGAGCGATCCGGCCGAGCTCTCAAGTGGCTCAATCGTCTGCTGAAAGGCGCGCCGCTCGCCGAGATCGACTCAACGAATATCGCAAAGCTACGCGAGATACGCCGGCGGCAAGTTGGCCCCGCCACGGTGAACCGTGACTTTGCCGAGCTGCGCGCGATCCTCAATCGTGCTGCGACCGACTGGAAAATGCTGGATGCGGCGCCGAAGGTGCCGATGTACCGGCTGCAGAAGGTCGAGCCGCGCTGGGAACCGCGCGAGCGCATTCACGCGCTGCTTGGGCAACTGCCTCCTCACAGCCGCGATATGGCAATACTTGCCTGCGCCACCGGTATGCGCAGATCGGAGATCACGAAGCTCAAACGCGCCCACGTCGATCTGAAGCGGGCGACGGCGTTCGTGCCGGCCACGAATGCGAAGGCGAATAACTCCCGCGTAGTGCCGCTCAATTCTGATGCGCTCGTCGTGCTCGCGAAGTGGATCGAGCACCCAAAGCATCACCCTGACTACGTCTTCAGCTTCCGCCGCCATGCGCCGATCAAGCAGATCTGCACCAAGGCATGGCGCGATGCGTGCGCGGCATCCGGTCTCCCGGGCTTCAGGTTCCACGATCTCCGGCACACGTGGGCAAGCTGGCAGGTGCAGGCCGAGACGCCCCTGAAGCATCTGCAGGAGCTCGGTGGCTGGGCGACCATGGACATGGTGATGCGCTATGCACACCTCGCGCCAGGGCACCTGGCGCTGTACGCGGAGAGGAGCGCGCTCGGGCCCGCTCCCGAGCCGGAAGGGGCACAAAAAGTGGCACACTCGGAAATCGCCGAAAAACGGCGCGCATAAGCTGTTGGTTTGAATGGAAAGGGAGGGACTCGAACCCTCGACCCCGGCATTATGAGTGCCGTGCTCTAACCAGCTGAGCTACCTTTCCACGACGGGCGCGCATTGTCCTCATGCGCGCACCCGAGTGTCAAACCT
>Ga0123356_10008359_pt1 | contig 10292 bp, 11 predicted proteins | sample TergutEmb28metaG_2_FD_92546 | JGI IMG/M metagenome (GOLD analysis project Ga0123356, IMG submission 92546) | Embiratermes neotenicus P3 segment gut microbial communities from Petit-Saut dam, French Guiana - Emb289 P3 | ecosystem: Host-associated > Arthropoda: Insects > Digestive system > Gut ... | reverse complement strand
TTATACGATTTCCAATAGCCATCGGGTTTTCCGTCCACCAAATTTCCCTCGCTCGACATAACGCCGCTGGGGTAATAAAAAATGTTGTATCCGTTTGGGTTGATATTTTCCTGAGCAAAAGCAGAAGCCGGAAAGCAGAAAACAGAAAGCAGAAAGCAGAAAACAGAAAACAGAAAACAATAATAATTAGGCATAAATCTGTTATTAAAATGGAATGACAAAGGAACACTTTTTTCGGTCTAAAAGTTATCTTAATAAAAATTAAATATTATTAGTAATTCATAAAAAATCTATTTTTGCCACTTCTAAAATCAAACACTGATGAAAATTTCATTTAACTGGCTCAAACAATACATTAATTTCGACTTGTCTCCTGAAGAAACGGGTAACTATTTAACTAATTGTGGATTGGAAGTAGAGGCTATCGAAAAATTTGAAACAATCAAAGGCGGGTTGCAAGGTATAGTTATTGGCGAAGTGCTTACCTGTGAAAATCACCCTGACTCGGATCATCTGCATATTACTACCGTGAATATTGGCAACGAGATGCCGCTTCATATCGTTTGTGGCGCGCCAAATGTGTGTGCAGGATTGAAAGTTGCCGTTGCTACGGTCGGTACAACGCTCTATGCAGGAGAGGATTCTTTTACCATTAAAAAATCGAAAATCAGAGGCGCCGCCTCCGAAGGGATGATCTGTTCCGAAAAAGAGTTGCAGTTGGGCAACAACCACGAAGGGATCATGGAATTGAACGTACAGGCGCAAATTGGACAGCCGGCAGCCGATTACTTTAACATAGAAGATGATTATGTCTTGGAAATTGGATTAACGCCCAACCGTAGCGACGCCATTTCGCATATTGGCGTAGCAAGCGACCTTTACGCTGCTTTGAAGCGAAACAGTATTCCCTGCTCCAAATTGTCGCTCCCTCTTATCGGCGATTTTATTCCCAGTAAACGAAAACCACCCATATCCATCACTATTGAAAATAAAATCACATGTCCAAGATATTCAGGAATATGTTTGGAAGATGTTGTGATAAAAGAATCTCCCGACTGGCTCAAAAACAGGCTACTTTCCGTAGGGGTGCGTCCCATCAACAACGTGGTGGATATCACGCAATTTGTGATGCTTGAAACCGGACATCCGCTGCATGCTTTCGATTCCGATAAAATTGAAGGCAGAAAAGTTATCATTAAGACACTACCCAAAGCCACCATTTTCAAAACACTGGACGATAAAGAGCTTAAGTTGCACGAAGAGGATTTAATGATTTGCAATGCAAAACAAGGAATGTGTATTGCAGGCGTTTACGGTGGAAAAGATTCCGGAATTACTGAAAACACCAAAAATGTGTTTTTAGAGAGCGCCTATTTTAATCCCGTTTCCGTGCGCAAAACAGCAAAAAGACATGGGCTGAAAACCGATGCTGCCTTCCGCTTTGAGCGTGGTTGTGATGTAAACATGACCGTTTATGCACTCCAAAGAGCAACAAAATTATTGGTGAAATTTGCAAGCGCCGTAATTACTTCAGATGTAATTGACGAATATCCCACTGCTATTGAACCGCTTGTGCTTCCGCTTTCGGTTGATGAAGTTGAAAAAGTTGCCGGAAAAAAAATTGATAAGGAAACTATTTCTGCTATCCTGCTCCATCTTGGCTTTGAAAACAGCTCCATGAGCGAGAAAAAACTATCTGTTACCATACCTCCCAACAAACATGATATTACACGACCTATTGACTTGATTGAAGAAGTTTTACGCATTTACGGATACAACAACATCGAAATTCCGGATGAGGTTAGATATTTTCATCATTCCAAACCCGAACCCGCATTGGGCAAGTTGCAAAAAATAATATCTATATATTTGGCAGACAATGGATTTTGTGAAATGGTGAATAACTCGCTTTCCAAAGGAGAGTATGCTTCTATTTTCGATTTTATAGATGAAACCGAGCGTATTGATTTGGTAAACCCGCTGAGCAGCGAACTGAATGCAATGCGACAATCGCTCCTTTTATCAGGTTTGGAAACTATTATCCGAAATCTAAATAACAAAAATAACAATCTCAAACTTTTTGAATTTGGAAAAACGTACCACCTTGTAAATAAAGAAGCTACAGATGTACTGCAACGTTATGCAGAAAGAGAAAAACTTACACTGTTTGCAACCGGTAAAACATACGAGGAAAATTGGATAGAACAATCCAAAGACTTGGACTTCTTCTTTTTGAAAAATTTTGTTGAGAATATTTTGCGTAAAACAGGAGTAACTTTTCATACTCAAACTATCCCTTGTGAAAATGATACAATGCTCATCAACACGCTATCTTATTTCAATAACGATCAGTGTATTGCAAAAACAGGTCAAGTACATTCCAAAACTTTGAAATATTTCGATATAAAGAAACAGGTCTATTATGCCGAGATAGAGGTGCCCATTCTTTTTTCCGAATATCTGAAAAACAAAACCTTTTACACTCCCATTGCCGTTACTCCATCTGTTAAAAGAGACCTGGCGCTTGTGGTGGATAAAAATGTAACCTATCAACAATTAGAGAAAACAGCCACCCAATTCGGCTCCCGCCACATCAAAAAAGTATCTTTATTTGATGTTTACGAAGGCGACAAACTCCTCGAAGGCAAAAAACAGTACGCCTTGAATTTTGTGCTTCAACATCCCGACAAAACATTAACTGACGAAGAGATCACAAAAATAATGTCCAAATTGTTGAGTGCATTTGAACGGGAGTGCGGGGCAATGTTAAGGTAGAAAGATTTTTAAACCTTAAACTTTAAACCTTAAACTTTAAACTTTAAACCTTAAACCTTAAACCTTAAACCTTAAACTTTAAACCTTAAACCTTAAACCTTAAACCTTAAACCTTAAACCATGCTCATCCCCATTGCAAGCGATCACGCCGGTTTCCCTCTCAAACAATTCGTTATATCTCATTTTTCTGATTATCAATGGAAAGATGCGGGTTGTTACGCATTAGAAAGTGTTGATTATCCCGATTTTGCTCACGCTGTGGCAACCTGTATTTCTGAACATCCTGAGGAAAAGGGAATTTTGATTTGCGGCTCAGGAAATGGAATGCAAATGGCGGCAAACAAACATCCTCATGTAAGGGCAGCGTTGTGCTGGAATAAGGATATTGCAGCGTTGGCACGCGCTCATAACGACGCCAACATTTTAGCACTTCCCGCACGTTTTATCTCAAATGAAGAAGCCATTGAAATCATTACCGCTTTTTTTGAAACCTCTTTTGAAGGCGGGCGGCATGCAAAGCGAGTAGAAAAGATTGGCATTACCGCCTCAACTCAAAATTCTTCCCCAAATAAACCGTTCTAACATATTCATCTTCAGCAAGCTCTTCTGCAGTACCCGTTTTGATGATGCGCCCTTCAAAGAGCAAGTACGCGCGATCGGTAATTGACAATGTTTCATGCACATTGTGGTCGGTAATTAAGATGCCTATATTTTTCTCTTTCAGCTTCCAAACGATGTTTTGAATATCTTCCACAGCGATAGGATCAACGCCGGCGAAAGGTTCATCTAACAGGATAAATTTTGGGTTTGACGCCAAACAGCGAGCAATTTCGGTGCGCCTGCGTTCGCCACCGGAAAGATTCTGCCCTAAACTTTTCCGAACTTTTTGGATATTAAACTCTTGTATCAAATTTTCCAATCTGTCGGTTTGCTCCTCTTTGCTCATGCCGGTAAATTGCAAGATGGCGCGAATATTGTCTTCCACAGAGAGATGGCGAAAAACGGAGGCTTCCTGCGGAAGGTAAGAGATGCCCATTTGCGCCCGCTTGTACATGGGCAATTGTGTAATCTCTTTGTCATCCAAAAAAATTCTTCCGGAAAATGGCTTTATTATTCCTACAATCATATAAAAAGAGGTGGTTTTGCCGGCGCCGTTAGGACCAAGCAAACCCACAATTTCCCCTTGTTTTACGTTGAATGAGGCTTCGTTAACAACCGTTCGTTGCTTATAAATTTTTACTAAACTTTCAGTTCTAATGCAATGGCTCATGATCCTGATTTTTCCGCGTCAATTTTAATTTTTTCAGATAAAGTATCAATAAAACGTTGTAATGGCTTTTGTAGTACAGGTTTTAAAAATACAGGGAGGTCAATATCTACGATTGTTTCAACATCTGTTTCATTTTCAGAAACTTCTGTAAAATTCAATTTTAAAAAAAATGGGATATTTTTATCATTTTCTGCTGCAAAGCGAATCGAAGTGAAGGGAGTTTTATCTAATATTCTCAAAGTAATGGTAGCAATATTTTCAACAGAGAAACTACAGGTATCTTCCGTGGCGCTAATATCTTTCACATGATCGGACAGATAATGTGAAAAAAATTGACAATTGCCGGACAACTCAAAAAGTTTTGCGGCAGGGAGGCGAACTCGTGTTTTTGTACCGGTAATTTCCATATTTTTTTATTACATCGTTTTCAATGCTTCTTTAATTACTTCATCCACTTCATTAATTATCGGATAAAAAGCCTCATCCTGATACAGATTTCTTCCAATGAGCGCTTTGATCCAATGACTAAGGGCAGCTTTTTCTTCAGAGTTTAACTCAGGTTTTATGTTAGAATTGTTCTGTGCATAAAAGCTAATATATTCCTGAAGAATAAGATTTGTTACTGTCATTTTTTTAATAAATGCTTCCGCAGAAGGGTATTTCACGGTTAGTGTTGCTTTATTTTGATTGGCGTAATTGAAAGCAAACTGAATCAGCGTGGTGTTATTAAGCATTTGATAATAAGCATTTGAATAGCTTCTCTTTTCATGAGGCATGGTAATATCGGGTGTAATGCCGCCTCCGCCATATACAATACGCCCCGACTTTGTTTGATACTCTTTTGCCGGAAGTGTGTCGTTCGGAAAAGATACTGAATCATCCTCATTGATTATGCGTTGCAACAGATCTTCGTAATAGGCGGCGGTTCCGTTTTTGTACTCTCTTTGAATACAGCGTCCGCTTGGCGTATAGTATCGGGAAGTGGTCAGGCGCACCTGCGAGCCATCGGCAAAGTTGAAAGGACGCTGTACCAAGCCTTTGCCGAAAGAACGCCTTCCAATAATCGTACCACGGTCGTTATCTTGTATAGCGCCGGCTACAATTTCACTGGCAGAGGCGCTAATTTCATCAATCAAAACCACCAGCCCTCCGTTTTTAAAAATGCCCTTGCCCGAAGCGTAAAACTTTTCCTGTTTTGTATGCATTCCTTTTACAGAAAGAATCAGATCGCCTTTAGAAAGAAAATGATCTGTGATTTTCAGCGCTGCTTCCAAGTAACCGCCTACATTACCACGCAAATCCAACATAAGATGCTGCATGCCTTTGGAAAGCAGTTTGTGCAACGCCTCCGAAAACTCGTCGGCAGTATGTCCTCCAAATTGATCAATCTTTATATAGCCGGTATGTTCATTCATCATATATGCGGAAGGAATAGAGTGGGTAGCAATCACGTCGCGCACAATATCAAAATCCAAAACTCCCTTTATACCGGGGCGTATAATGCCGACTTTTACAATTGTTCCTTTTTTCCCTCTCAGCATTTTAAACACCTGATCGTTGGTTATGCCAATGGCAGCCACACTTTCGTCGTTCACCTGAACGATACGGTCTCCTGCTTTGATGCCTGTTTTTTCGGAGGGGCTTCCGGCAACGGCAGCCACCACCATAATTGTGTCGTTCATAATGTGGAACTGCACTCCAATACCTTCAAAAGCGCCCTCCAACTGTTCTGTTTGCAGTTTATTCTCTTCGGCATTTGAATAAACGGAATGAGGATCTAAACGCTCCAACATGCTGTAAATCGCATCTTCCGATAGCTGCTCATGATTTACGGAGTCCACATAAAAATGGTCAATGTAGTAAATCAAGTCGCGCAATTTATCGTAAGGATTGGGCGTAGTGCGTTGTTTTTTTACGAAATAAAAAGTAACTGACATTCCCAAAAGGAATATCACCACAGTATATAATATCCTGTTAAATGAAAATGGGGAATTATTCATTCGTGTAGTCGTTTCGTATGTTACGGATGTTGTTGAGGCAGATAGTTACGCAAAAAGAATCAACAGGCACACCACAATTCCGATGAGGGCAACTCCTTCTACGAAGGCTGCTGTAATGAGCATCAGCGTTCGTATTTCGCTTGCCATTTCGGGTTGTCGTGCAACAGATTCCATTGCGCCTTTCCCTATTTGTCCGATACCAATTCCGGCGCCAATAGGAGCAAGCCCTGCTCCGATTCCGGCGCCCATTTTTCCAAGCGCTGCGCCGGCATCTGCGGCAGCTTGTAAGAGGGTAAGTGTGGTCATAATGGTTAATGGTTAATGGTTAATGATTAATGGTTAATGATTAATGGTTAATGATTAATGGTTAATGATTAATGGTTAATGGTTAGTGATTAGTGGTTAGTGGTTAGTGATTTATAAGTTAATGTTTGTTTTTTTATATTTCAATTTTTAGTATTATATTTTTTAATATTTCAATTTCTAATTTCAATTTCTAATTTTCCTTTTCACTAACCACTAACCTTTAATCACTAATCACTAATCACTAATCACTAATCATCTCATCATCTAATCATCTAATCACTCTCAATCGCCATCCCAATATAAAGCGCTGTAAGCAGGGTAAATATAAATGCCTGGATAAATATTACCAAAAGTTCTATAAAGCCCATGAAAACATAGAAAAATATAGAGACAGGAGATACAAGATAACCTGCTATTGGAGAGATCGCACCGAAAATAAATATCAGCCCGAGAAACCCGAGAATAATGATATGCCCTGCTAACATATTGGCGAAAAGACGAATCATTAAGGTAAAGGGCTTTGTTAAAACGCCAATCAATTCAATCAAAGGCATGAGCGGGAGGGGAAATTTAAGCCACCACGGTACGCCGGGAGAATTAATAATGTGTATCCAGTAGTGTTTATTTGATGAAAATGAAACAATGAAAAAAGTGATCAGCGCCAAAATCAACGTAATTGCAATGTTTCCGGTAACATTTGCGCCTCCGGGAAAAACAGGAAGCAAGCCCATGATATTGTTCAACAAAATAAAGAAAAACAGCGTGAGCAGGTAGGGAAGATATTTTTGGTATCTGTGCTTTCCAATTAAGGGAATGGCAATTTCATCTCTAACAAAGAGAATCACTATTTCCATCAAGCCCTGCATCCCTTTCGGGGCTTTATCGGGGTTGCGTTTGTAGGTTTTGGCTACCGATAGAAATATCCAACATGCCAAAATAATGCCTATAAATAAAGCACATACATTTTTAGTAATGGAGATATCGAAAAAAACGGGACTCCATGAATATTTTTTATCATACTCTAATGTGCCGGTAAAACGGGCATCCTCGCCTTGCAATTTAACAATCTTTCCTTTTGAATCTTTTGTAAAACCAAGCGCATAGCCTTTGTAAGCCGTTGTGCCGTTATGAAATTTTGAAGACATGAAGCATACCAATTTGCCCTGATCAAAAAGAATAATGGGCAGCGGAAGGGTAATAATTTTGCCATTCACCGATGTAATGTGCCATCCGTAGCTATCTAATATGTGCTCCATGAAATACTCATCCGCCTTAAACGGTTCAGGTTCCGATTTGCTTCGGGCAATTAACGAGACGGGGAGCAGAGCAAGCAGTAAAATGAACAAAACAGTTCGGAACATGCGGTTTTTTTTGAAACGGCAAAAGTATATGAAATTTCAAATTTCAAGCAAATGAAATTATTAAGGGTGGTTAGGGCTTAATGGTTTTCAAAATTATTTTATAAAATTCAGAACTATTTGTTTTGCTTCGTTTTGTGCTTCTTCCAAATCGGTGTTTACGATGGTTTTATCAAAGTTCTGTTCAAATGAGAGTTCGTAGGTGGCTTTATCAATTCTTCTTTTTAACGATTCTTCACTCTCGGTACCTCTGTTTTTTAAACGTTCCACCAAAATCTCAACGGAGGGTGGTTTTACGAACAATGCCAATGCCTGCTCATCGTAAATCTTTTTGATATTCAGCGCGCCAAGCACATCCACATCAAAGAGTACACGTTCTCCTTTTTCCAACATTTTATCTACTTCCGATTTTAAAGTCCCATAATATGTTCCGGCATACACTTCTTCCCATTCTACAAAATCTCCTGCGTCAATTTTACTTTGAAACTGTTCTGCAGACAGAAAAAAATAATCCACGCCCTCTTTCTCGTCCATTCGTTTTGGGCGGGTAGTGGCTGATATAGAAAATTTTAAAGGGATATTTTGTTCAAGCAGGAACTTCACGATAGAAGTCTTTCCGGATCCGGACGGCGCCGCAAAAATGATCAGTTTTCCTTGATTCATAAGATTACATCATTTTTTCACAAGGCATTACAAAAGCGCGCAGTCCTTGTTGTTCTGCCGATTGATCCAATTTTTTCAATGCTTCCAATAATTCTTCTGCTTTAGGTTCTTCCACAAAAGTAAGGAAGGAGCAATTGAGGGCTGGCCATGCATGTGTTCCATAGTGAGGGATACCTTTGTATGTGCCGCGCCCCTGCGTTTCGCTCCAATAAGTAAACCCTCTGATTTCCAATTGGTCGAAGATGATAATAATTTCATCGTAAAAAGCCTGAAAGGCGGAGATAAAAATGGCTTTCATTTTTGTATTTTTGATTAAATAAAACGTGCGATTGGATTTATTATTTTCAATGTACAAGTAAAAAAATGGATACTAAAACTCACCACGCTCTCACATTCTCACTCACTATTTCAATCTTCTCTCCTTGATGTTCAATCAACACGATTCCTCTTTCTGTGGCGGTGGCTTTTACGTCGTCGGAGAAACTAAATGACGCCAGACACAAATAGAGTTTATAATCTTGAAACATGGGATAGTTGTCGCGGTAGGATTCTAATTTCTTAAACATTTTTCCAACATCATCAACTTTGGCTCTGTATTTCATTTCTATCAGCACCACAGTGCCTCCATTGTGCAATATTAGATCGTATTCATCATTGGTAATTGCGGGATATGGCTTTACGTGAGAAAGGATAATATCAAACCTCTCGCCCAAGAAAGTGGGATTTGCTTTAAATGCGTTGATAAAGTACTCTTCACAAAACTCGCCGTTGCTTTGTGAGATGCCTCCAATTTGTTGATTGGTAGTGGCAATTTGTTTTTCTAATCGATCAATATTTTTTCCGGTTTCTTTAATTTGCTTCCATGTCTCGGCGCATTTTTCGGATAAAATCCGATCGGTTTCTTTTTGTGCTGCTGCGTTTTCTTTAATGATTTGTTTGGTTTCGGCGAACCCTTCTTTTAAATAGCGGTCGGTTTCGGCTTGTTTTTCCGTTAAATAATGGTTCGATGCTTCAATGGAAGCCCTTAGCCCATCAATAGTAGGCGGGTAATTTTGAGGTTGGTAGTTCATGTTTTTTAAGTTTGGTGAATAGTAAATGAAGTTTTTTTTTGAGAGGATGCCGCTGGATTTCTGATGTAACCGGTTGAATCTAAAGTGATTTTGAATATTATCTCCCTGCACCAACTACGCGGCGAATATACATAAGAAAAGGGCTTTTGCCAAGGGGAGTAAAAATCTAAAAACGCTTGCGAAAATGTTAGCGAAGAAGCCAAAAACCATTTTATTGACATCTGCCCAAAATTATTTTGCTGTGCAAACGCGCCGTGCATTTACAGCCACATTTTAAGACAATATTACCCTGATGAGATTGTATTTCGCTTGGTAGGTAGAGATTGTGGTTTATGCCGTAATCCATTCAATTTTAACAAAAAAAGGCTAAATCTTTCTAGTGCTAAGAAAAAATGAACCCCTAAACTTACTAAAAAAAATCCAGCGAAAATAGAATTAATATTTTTAAATCTCATTTTTTTGGAGGCCATGCGCCGCGCCTGCCATAGAAGAAACCAAGATGATAACGCGCGGCAAAATAATACACTAAATGCCGCAACTTGCCGAAAGGTAAATATAAAAACAAAAAAGTGGGCGCAATAAAATAAATGATGATAATCCATCCGTGAACTTCTGAAGAGAAATATTGGTGAAACCACTCATGAAAAGAAAAGGTAGTGAATAGTAACGCAGTCGTTATTTGAAACAGCGTAACCAAACTCACTGAAATATAGTCGTCCATATTAGAGATAGGCCGCAGTTTTTTGGATATAAGCCGTTTGATTAATAATCCTGTTCCGCAACCAACGCTTATCCATAAGCACAATGCAAGAAGTGAGGATACTATGGTATATTGAAAGAAAAATCCCCA
>Ga0123356_10008358_pt1 | contig 10294 bp, 4 predicted proteins | sample TergutEmb28metaG_2_FD_92546 | JGI IMG/M metagenome (GOLD analysis project Ga0123356, IMG submission 92546) | Embiratermes neotenicus P3 segment gut microbial communities from Petit-Saut dam, French Guiana - Emb289 P3 | ecosystem: Host-associated > Arthropoda: Insects > Digestive system > Gut ... | reverse complement strand
GTCCGGGTAACGGGTGTTGTGCGGCGCAGCCTGTTGGAGAGCAGGTGATGGCGTGAGCTCACTACTCTGGACACCTCAAGCCTTGGCCAGAGATCTGGGGCAGCACGCACCCACAGCTGAGCAGGCCGCCGTCATTGCCGCCCCGCTGGCGCCCACCTTGGTGGTGGCTGGGGCTGGGGCTGGCAAGACTAACACCATGGCTGCGCGGGTGGTTTACCTGGTGGCCAATGGCAAGGTGGAGCCTGGCCACATCCTGGGCCTCACTTTTACTCGTAAGGCCGCCGGTGAACTGAGTGACAGGATCAATAGCCAACTCAGTCAGTTAGATCGGTTGGCTGGCCGTGACGCATTCGGAGTTCAATCCCCGACCGTTGCCACTTACAATTCATACGCTGCCAGTTTGGTGCAGGATCATGCCCTGCGCTTGGGGATAGACCCTGACTCGCAGATCATGACCCCAGGTGCTCAGTGGCAACTGGCCACCGAGGTGGTTGAAGACTCTGATTTGCCGGTGGCAGACAAGGCCTTGTCTACTTTGGTTGGATTAATCCTGCAACTGGCGGCCGAATGTATCGACAACAACCGCGCCCCCGCCCAGGTAGCTGAGGAATTCGAGGCCATTGCTGAGGACTTAGGTTCCAAGGAAGCCGGTGTGAGCCCTGACACCGGCCACCGGCGGAAGCGCCCCAGCTTTGCGGTAGACAACGTGGTGGCTTCATTGAGGCAACGCGGTGCACTGATGGGCTTGGTGGAGCGCTACTTAGATCTCAAACGCCAGCGTGGGCTAATGGACTATGCCGACCAAGTGTCCCTGGCCGTCAAGTTGGTGGACCGTTTTGAAATGGTTGGGCAAAGCGAACGAAACCGCTTCCAAGCAGTCCTGTTGGATGAATACCAAGACACATCTGCGCTCCAGATTAGGTTGATGCAACGATTATTCAAAGGCCATCCGGTAATGGCTGTGGGGGACCCTAATCAGGCCATTTATGGTTGGCGTGGCGCCAGCGCCGAGGGGCTGGCAGGTTTTCCAGAGCATTTTGGCATTGATGGCCAGGCTGGTCACCCGACTCAGAGCGCCAAGGTGTTAACCCTGTCCACTGCATGGCGCAACGACCACGCCGTTTTGGCCGCAGCCAATGTGATCTCAGCGCCACTGCGGCGCAGCCTAGCCAACGCCTTTTCAGCCTCCTCAGGGCAAGACATAGCCATGGATCTACCTGAGTTGACCCCCAAAACTGATGCCGGTCAGGGGGAGGTGACGGCTAGCTATTTCACTAACCAAGCCGAAGAGGCTCACACTATCGCCGAATATTTGAGCCGCGAGTGGTATTTGGCTGCACCGGTGGGCAGCCGTCGTCGCACGGCAGCGGTACTCTGCCGGACACGGGCAGCCTTCGGTCCAGTGGTGGCAGCCTTAAAAGCTGCTGGTTTGCCACACGAGGTAGTTGGTATGGGCGGGTTGGTTGAAATGCCGGAGGTTCAGGATGTTTTGGCAGCATTGAAGGCTGCCCAGGACCCTGACCACCCTGAAGCGCTGCTGCGTTTGGCAGCTGGTTCCCGCTTTGCGCTGGGGCTAAAGGACCTCAGCGCCCTGGGCACACTTGCCAGACAGTTAGGAACGCCAGCTCAAGTCAGTCCGGAGGGTGCTGACCAAGACTGGATTGCCGGAGAAGACGCCAAACGGAGCCACAAGGACCAGGAAGCCGCTGCTGAACGCCCTGTTATGGGGGAGAACCCTCCTACCATCATTGATGCCCTGGCCCAATTGGAGCCGGAGCTGTCGAGCAGTTTCACGGCGGAGGGTTACCGGCGGTTGAAGCGGTTGGGTCAGGTGTTGTCTCGCATCCGTGCAGGCCGCCATCTGCCAATTCCCGGGCTGATCTTGCAGACAGAACGGATTTTGGGAATTGACATTGATCTGTTGGCTCGACATGGTTCGGCTGGCCGGGTTCACATTGACCAACTAGTTAGCACCGCTCAGCAGTTCTTGGCAGGTGGTGGCAGTGGCCTGGGGCATTTCTTGGATTGGATTGAACTCGAAGCTGCCCAAGACCGTGGCCTGGCGCTAGGGCAGGTGACGGCCAACGATCGAGCTGTTCAAGTTATGACCATCCATGCCGCGAAGGGTCTGGAATGGGACGTTGTGGTAGTGAGTGGCTTGGGCAAGGGAAAGTTCCCAGCAGTCGACCAAGATCGGCAGCAAGGCTGGTTCAAAGACTTTGGCTATCTCAGTACTGGACGTGGCGCACCTTCCAATGCCTTGCCATGGCCCCTGCGGCTTGACGCGGCGGCTCTACCCAGGTTCGACCATGCGGCCGCCACAGATGTGATTGCATTGAGTCAAGCCCACGTCCAGTTCATCCAGGCGGCTGGCCAGTATGCCCTGGCTGAAGAACGGCGCTTGGCCTATGTTGCCATGATCCGGGCCCGCAGCCACGTGCTGCTAACTGGTTCATGGTGGCTATTTGGGCGCAAAGGGGCAGTTGAGCCATCCATTTTCCTCAATGAACTAGTGGAGGCCGGATTAGTTGACACCGCCAATTGGTGCCCTAAGCCGGTAGAAGAGCAAAACCCCGCTCAGACCACTCCTCGCCAGGGTGCGTGGCCGCCTGACCATCCACTTGGTTCGCGTGAAGCGGCCGTAATGCGGGCAGCTGGGCTGGTGACAGCCGAATTAGGCGGCACTGTTTCATTTGAGCAAGCCATTGCAACCTTGGCCGCGATTGACAGCGACCTTGCCGCTCAGGCGTTGATGTTGTTGCGCGAACAAGCTCAACGAAGAGCTGGTCCGGTGCTCGAACTGCCCCAGCACCTTAGTGTGACAGCGGCCGACCAACTGTTACGGCAACCAGCAGACTATGCCCTCCAGGTCCGGCGGCCTTTGCCGGCCGAACCAAGCCAGGCGGCTTTGTTGGGGCAGTTGTTCCACGCCCAGGTCGAATCCCTGTTGCGCAGCTGGTCCGGTCAGGAAGCACTGGCGCTAGCCGAAGAATGGCAACCGAGCCCAGACAGTGCTGCTGGGCGGCGCCTTGATGCCCTGGTGGCAAATTTCCGGCAATCCTGGTGGTCTGACCCGGCAAACGGCCTGCGGCTGGTGGACACCGAACAGTCTCTAGCCACTACCGTGGCTGGTTGCACCCTCAGAGGACGGGCTGACGCTATCTTCCGGGACGTCAATGGCGCGTTGGTCATAGTCGACTGGAAGACAGGCGGCTTGGCCTCCAAGGAAGGCCAGCCCAAGGCCGAACACCTGGATCAATTAGAGCTCTACCGGGCCATGTTGGCGCAGTTGCGTGACATTCCCATTGCTGAGATAAAGGCAGCTGTCTACTACGCCTCAGTTGATCGAACCTGTTGGCTCGACCCACCAGGGCTGGACAACGTCTTGGATTTGTTGGCAGCCAGGCTGCCAACAGCCAAACCCGCCAACATCTAGGACGCCGCCCAGCCGGACTGCTTGGCGTCGGTGGTTAGTTGTTGTTCTTGGGCAGTTCAAAAGGAGCTTCTGTGGCGTCCTGTAAAAAATCTGGTAGCAGGTTTTGGGTCGGTGTGTCCTCGCCTGGGTTGTCTTTAGGATTGGGCGAGCCGCTGTCGCCTTGGTCGTGGTCTGGCGGTGGCGCCGAGTTATGCGCAGTTGGCTGCGCTGGCTGTGCTTGGTCGGTGGTCCCAGGCTGGGCCTCGACGGCTTGATCCTTGGTGTTGGCCAGCTTGGTTTGCCGACCTGCAGCGGCAGAATCGGCTGGCTGCAAAGGCTCCGGTTGGTTCTGGGCGGCCTGGTTGGTGGAATTGACTTGGACTGGCTGCCAGTTGGGGCTAGGCCGATCAAGCTGGTCGGTGTCAAGAACCGGCTGGTCGCCGGGACCGTCTTGGTCAACTGTCTCTTGCCCGGTTGGCGGTTCTGCTGTGATCTGGTCGGCAGGGGAGTCCAGGGCCATTGGGCCGTCTTGGCCGGGTGGATTGGCCGGTTCATCTTGGCTGGGCACTGTCTGGTAAGCCGGGTTCCGGTCAGAGGTGCCACTCGGGTTGTCTTCACCGGCAGGCTCCAGCCAAGTTGGCGGTTCCGCTATGGCCTGGCTGGCGCTGGCATCAGTGGTTGCTGGGTAGCTGTGACTATCTTGGCTAGCTGGTTCAAGCCAGGTTGGAGGTTCGGTAATGACCTGGCCGGCGGTACTGTCTGGCGTTGTCTGGCTAACTTGGTCAGCTGGGTAGGCAGACTGGTCCTCAAAAGGTGCCGCCTGATAGTCCGTTGGTAGGCCGGGCGGCGGCTTTGAGGCAGCTGCCACGAACGGGTCGTCATCCCAAACGGGTGCTTCCTGCTTGGTTGTGCCCCACATGGCTACCCCATCGGCAGTGACAGGCTTGCGGGTAGGTGCCGTCTGGCCAAAGACCTCCGTTTGAGCCCCGTTGGTTGGGCTGGGGTTGACGGCGTTCCATTCAGGTGGTCCGTCTATGCCGCTGGGTGACTGGCCGATGCCCGCCGCGCTAGCCCACGGAGGACTGGCCGGGTCCTGAACAGGCGGGAACGCGGCATCGTCCGCTGAGGTTGACTGGCCGCTGTAAGCCAAGGTGCCGGCTGCCGGTTCACCAATGAGCGACGCTTCTATCTTGGGCATGGAGCCGCTGGTGCGTTGATGCTCCCGGGCAGCAGCGGCCGAAGCTCGTTTGGCAGCCTCCAAGCGCTGGTGGGTTTCTTCGGCATGGGCCGCTAGGCGCGCGGCCTCGGCTTGTTCATCCGCTACGGCTTGATCAAGATCAGCCAGCATGACTCGGGCATCGTCAATGATGCCTTGGTCACGGCTATCCAAGCCATAAAGCAGCCAGCGGATAACGGCCAGTTCGGCCAGCAACTCCACTCGGTCGTCAAGGTGTTCATCATCCAAATGAGTCCGCCGGTCGCGGTATGCCTCGATGATCGACTGGCCCACTTCGGGGGGCAAAGCTGCCATCAGGGGAGCTAGATCCTCGGCCGGGTCAGATACCTGGACTCCAGTCAAGTTCAGCAGCGTTGCCACCCGCCCACCTTGGACCAAGATGTGCTCGGCGGCCATGTCACCGTGAATCACCACGGGGGTGAACACCCAGTAAGGATCATGATCGAGCTGGTCACGCCACCGTTCCACCAGCCGAGCCGAAACGTGACCGGATTGATCCGCTCGGTCCACTTCCTGGCGCAACCGAGCCCGGTATGCCTGAGGCGTCAAACCTGGCAAGCCGGCTTCGGTGGCTAAGGTCGGGGGCACCTCATGGAGGGCACCCAGTGCCCGGCCAATCGAGGCCGCCAAACCCGGTCCCGGTTCCAGCAGCTCTAACACCAGAGGATCACCAGGCGGCTCACGGTAAACCATTGCCCTCATACCGTCAGTGTCTGGGGCAAAACCACGCGGCGTGACCACTTCGAAGGGGAGGTCAACGCCATCGATCGCACTACGCAGTGAGTCAAGGAGTTTGACCTCGCTGTCACTAGCGGTGGCGGCTGCCTGGTTACGGGGCAGACGGATCACCCAAAGGCGCCCGGCACTGTCTTCCGCCAGAGCGAAGGCATAACCCGCCGTCAGCTGGCTTAAAGTCACCCCGATCACGTTCAAGCCGGGCACAGCCGCGGTAGCCAAGGCTGCCAAGGCATACGGGTTGGCTTGGTTGGTGACCACGTCACCACCGTAGAGTCCAATGTCTGTGGTACCTGAGAGGATGGTCAGCGTGTCAAAACATGACCCGGCTGGCTCGGTTCTGGAAGGTCTTGATCCTGAACAACGCCAAGTCGCCACAGCACTGCTTGGACCGGTCTGCGTGATAGCCGGCGCCGGCACTGGTAAGACCCGGGCAGTGACCCACCGGATTGCCTACGGCGTGCGCACTGGAACCTACAATCCGCAAACCGTCCTAGCCCTGACCTTTACCACCCGAGCTGCCGGTGAGCTGCGCGAACGGCTAGGTCAATTGGGGGCCAGTGGCGTTCAGGCGAGGACTTTTCACTCAGCGGCCCTCCGGCAGTTGGCTTACTTCCTGCCAAAGCTGGAGCACCGCGCCTTGCCCAAGATTGTGGAGTACAAGGCGCCATTAGTGGCCACCGCTGCAAAACGTCTGGGGCTAGAAATAGACAAAGCGGCGGTGCGGGATCTGGCAGCAGAGATTGAGTGGGCCAAGGTCAATTTGTGGACCGCGCAGGATTACCAAAACCAGGCTGGTCAGGTGGGCCGCGGTCAGGTGGCTGGTTATCAGCCGGTGATGGTAGCCCGCCTACTGCGGGTGTATGAGGAGGTCCTAAGTGAGAACCACGCGATGGACTTTGAAGACGTATTGCTGGCTACTGCTGGGATGCTGATGACTCACTCCGGGATGGTGCAAGAGGTGCAGTCGCGCTATCGGCACTTTGTGGTGGACGAATACCAAGACGTCTCGCCCTTGCAGCAACGCCTGTTGAACCTGTGGCTGGGTAGCCGCCAGGAAGTGTGTGTGGTCGGAGATCCAGCCCAAACCATCTACACGTTTGCCGGGGCTAAACCCAGCTTCCTCACGGGTTTTTCCAAGCGCTACCCCGGGGCGGTGAAAGTGGAGTTGATCAGGGATTACCGTTCCACTCCGCAGGTGGTGAGCCTAGCCAACAAGGTGTTGGCTAAAGGGCCGCAACTGGGTGCGGTCCAGTTGGTGGCCCAAAGGCCACCTGGCCCGGCGGCCCATTTTCAACGCTACCCAGATGACGCTGAGGAAGCCGCCGGCACAGCCAACCAGATCACCCAGTTGCTGGACCAGGGAGTTCCGGCTGACCAAATTGCCGTGTTGTTTAGGACCAACGCCCAAACCGAACCATTCGAGGCAGCGCTGAACGAGGCTGCTATTCCGTATGTAGTGCGCGGTGGTGAGCGGTTCTTCGAACGACCAGAAGTGCGTCAGGCCATGGTTTTGCTCCGAGCGGAGGCCAAGACTGACTCACCCGATCCACCCCTTGAGCGCGTGCGCCAGGTACTGTCAGCCGGCGGATGGGCCGAGCGCCCACCACCTGAGAGAGGCGCCCGGCGGGAGCGCTGGGAGTCTTTGGATGCGTTGGACACCTTGTGCCAGGACCTATTGGCTGGTGGAGCCCAAGGCATGGCTGAACTGATAGCTCTGGTTGATCAGCGGGTCGGTGAGGGGCATGCGCCACGTTCAGCCGGAGTGCAGTTGGCCACATTGCATGCGGCCAAAGGCTTGGAATGGGAGGCGGTTTGCTTAGCTGGGTTGTCGCACGGGTTGCTCCCCATTTCGTTGGCAGATAGACCTGAACAAGTCGAAGAAGAACGTCGTCTTCTGTACGTGGGCATCACCCGAGCCAAGCGGTTCCTGTTTTTGTCCTATGCGGCGGCCCGCTTGGTCGGCGGCACTGCCAACCGCCGAGCCTCACCCTTTTTGAAAGGCATTTGGCCAACTACTCGGCCGCCAAGTCGAAACAGAGCCAAGGTTTCGGTCGTAGAGGAGTTGGACCAGGAACAGTTGGCTCGTTTTGACTCGCTACGGCAATGGCGTTTGGCGGTGGCTCAGGTAGCCGGCCTACCGGCTTATACGGTGTTGCCGGACGTTACTCTCAAGGCTCTGGCAGTCCACTGTCCCCAAACCGACACTGACCTGGTGAAAATGCCCGGGATTGGCCCCATGAAGCTGGAGCGCTATGGCGCTGATCTGTTAGCGCTGCTACGGCACCCGAATGCCGGCACCAGGCCGCCTGGCCGGTGACACAAGCTCACTGGCAGCCTGTTGGCTAACGGCCCTGCGTGACCCGTGTTGCTGGCAGCTGAGGCTACCCAAGGAAAGTTGACGAAGGCCGCAGGCCTGAGGAGCAGCGGGCGAACCTCGGCCTTGCCAGCCCGGCCCCAGAGGCCAAATTACTTCACCACCGAATTTCCACCCCAGGACACTAGCCCACGTTGTTGACAACAAAAGTATTGGGTGGAGCCCAAGGGCGCCAGCCGGTGGCAAGTGAGGTTGATCGTTGATGTCCACCGTGGAGTTTGCACTCTGGGTGGAGTTGGTGATCGGTCCATGTTAAGTCGTAGTCCGGCATCGCAAACTTCGCTGAACGGCCCACAGAACCTGGTTCGCTGCCCGCCAAAGAGGCCACCACCTGAGCGGCGCCAAAGCTGGCGGCCATGGTGGACAGAGTCGAGTCCTCACCGCGTTTGGCAATGCGGCCCCGTGACCATTGTTGGGTGGCAACGCGGTACCACAAAGGGTCTTGCTCAGTGCGCCACAGGTGAAGGCAGCCAATGCACGGCCCGGTTTCAGGGTTGACCCAGGGGCCGCAGGTGATTGATAGCTCGTCCACCACCACAGGCAGATGGGGCACCAGGTGAGTGGTCAGGAACTCGGCTCGCTGTGGGTCTACCACCTCGTAGCCAACCAGCACCGCCGCGTCCGGTTTGGCCCACCGGCCCATGGTGCGGGTTTCGCTGGGTAGACCAGCCTGCTCGACAAGGCTGGCTACCACCTGACTGCGCACTTGCCCAATGTCCTGCTTCCGGTAAATCTGTCCCACGTCACGTCCGGTCACAGGGGCGGGGTCAAATAGCTGCAGTACACCCACGCCGGCGCAAGCCAGATTCATCGCCAGATTGGCGCCGGTCCTTCCCAAGCCATAGACCGACACCCGTTGCCTGGAGCGGCGGGCGGCGGCCTGCCAGCCATCCTTTTCCAGCAAGCTGCGGGTTTCGGCCTCTGGCGCCAATCCCTCGCGGTGCTCGGTTGGAATGTTCCACCGTGGCGACTGGGCTGATTCCTTGCCCGCCAGGCAGCCAGCCTCGGTCAGTTGCCTCACCAAGGTAGCGACCCGGCGCGGCTGTCCGCCAAGGCTGGATACCAGCCGCCTTAGCTCCGGCAAGGTAGCCATTGCTTCCAACTGGAGTAGAGCATCGAGTTCGCCGGGGCCTTTGACCTCCAGATCTAGGCGAACCCGTTCGTCCACACCGATCTGAACTTGGCTGTCCGAGCGGGCATAGACGCCCAATCCTCGCTTCAGTTGCATTATCAACTCCAGACTCGATCTACGGTTCAGGCGACCGTGCGCAGTATCAAGCTGCGCCCGCATTGTCCGGATCGGTTGTTGTCTTGACCGGGTTCGCTGAACCATTTCCAGGTTGGCCGGACTTGCCGGTGGTTGCCAGTGGCTCACCTGATTCTGTGGATAACTCTGCTGCAGTGCTGGTCAGACGTTGGACGTAGCTTGGCAACTGAATCTGAGCCACAAGCGCACTGAAGCGTGGCGGGGCATGAGATTACCTTGAGACTCCACTGTGACCTGCTCCATTGCTGAAACGGTTAAGCCAGTGGGGAATTGAGACTTCAGTCCCTTGCATTTGTGGCCGCGACGGTTCTTTGTTGTTGTGTCCATTGCGCCACACCGGCCTTGCCGCACTCCCTCAACCGGTTGACAGCCGGCTCGCCAGACCCGACACAGGGCCAAGGTGCCAGGTCGCAGCGTGCTAGGTGGTGTCCTGCCGGGGCTGGGCTCGCTTTGGCACCGGGTAAGGGCAATGGAAAAGTCGCCTTGAGTAGTAATACCTAATTCCATTCCGGTGGGCATCAGTATGAGGTTTGAGGTTGCCCGGTAGACCTCTGCGTGGGCCGGGACAGGCCGTCCTGCCGTCCGCCTTGGCAAGCGGAAAGACGTTTGACTAGTCTCCGGCTTTCCCCGGGTGGGTCTGGTGGGGCGCTGCCTTAGTGGATCGAAGACTGGCGATGATCGCGCCAACCTTCACACCACTGCCGCCCACCTTGGCAAACGCTGCAACTGGCTTGTCTCCAGCCTGGCAGCGGTGCACCCATGGGCTGCGTCATCGGTGAGGCAAAACATGACAATGATTGCGCTCCACCTTTGCCCTGCTGCTGCCGGCCTTGATGAGTTCTAGAGGCAGGTTTTGGCTTTGCGGCTTGGCGTGGTTGCGCACGGTGGGATGCTTTACCGGTGAAGCAAAGTTTGGCGATGATTGCGGTCCACGCCCACCCGGATGATGAGTCCTCCAAAGGCGGCGCCACTGTAGCAAAATACGCCGCCCAGGGTGTGCGTGTGGTGGTGGCTACCTTCACCGGAGGGGAGCGCGGCGGCATCCTCAACCCTGCACTGCAGGGCCGTCAAGACCTCGAAGCCGATCTGCCTCAGGTGCGCCGGGGTGAGATGGCAGCAGCCGCTCAAGCGCTCGGTGTAGAACACCGGTTTTTGGGTTTCATGGATTCTGGCCTGCCAGAGGGTGACCCACCCTCCGCCCTACCTGAGGGTTGCTTCGCTGTCCTGCCGCCACGCCAAGCGGCCGAGCCGCTGGTTGGCTTG
>Ga0123356_10008357_pt1 | contig 10294 bp, 8 predicted proteins | sample TergutEmb28metaG_2_FD_92546 | JGI IMG/M metagenome (GOLD analysis project Ga0123356, IMG submission 92546) | Embiratermes neotenicus P3 segment gut microbial communities from Petit-Saut dam, French Guiana - Emb289 P3 | ecosystem: Host-associated > Arthropoda: Insects > Digestive system > Gut ... | reverse complement strand
GAAGCGATAAAATTCTTAAGAATTAGGAGCATGAACTTGAGCAAGCAAAAAACCCTTTTATATATAACTACAAGATTATGCTATCCTACTAACAATGGGAGAAGATATAGCTTATACCATTACATGAAAGGATTATCGCAAGTATACGGGTATGAAATATATCAATACAGTTTTTTCGAAAGAGGGCAAACTCTCAAGGATATTGAAAAACAACCTGATTTTATTAAAGAAATTATCCCGGCAAAAAAAGTTAGTATTTTTAGAATATTAGTTAACATATTATGTGATTTATTTTCAAAGGATAAGAAACCACTACAATGCCTACTTTTCTATAGTAAATCAAATGTAAAAAAAATATCTGATTTAGTGGACAATATAAAGCCTGATGTAATAATTGTAGATATGATTAGGCTATCTCTATACATAGATGCATTTTACAGCTCCAATTCTTTAAAAGTTGCTAATTTAGATGACCTGCTGTCTACACGATACAAAAGGCAACTGGCAAGCTCCCATAATAAAGCAGATATAAGTGGAAATTATGGTAAAAGGCAAACCGGTTTAGCCAAGAAAATTATCAACCTTTCTTTTATTAAGAAAAGTATATTAAAATCAGAAATTAAAAGATTGGAAGGTTATGAAAAGCAATGTTATACAATATATGATAAAACTATGTTTGTCTCTGAAGAAGAGAAAAATTATTTAAATCATATTATGAATAGTAATAAAGCATGTACTGTTACAGTAGGCATAGACTATGATTATTATTCACAAGATATGGAAGTTGAAGTAAAAGAAGAGGTTATCTCTTTCTTAGGAAATATGAATGTAGCTGCCAATATTGATTCTCTTGATATAATAATTAAGAATATTTTTCCTTTAATAAAGGCAAATGTTACTTTAAAAGTAGTGGGATTATGTCCGAATAATATAAGAAGGAAGTACAAAAAAAATAAAAATGTTTTTTTTACCGGGTTTGTAGATGACGTGAGGTCAGAAATTGGAGAAACTGCACTGTTTCTATCTCCTATTGCATATGGCAGTGGAATAAAAACTAAAATCTTAGAAGCAATGGCAATGGGAAAAACTGTCGTTACCAACTCCGTTGGTGTAGAGGGAATCGCAGTAGATAACGGAAAACATATATTTGTATATGATGATTATGTTGATATAGCCAGTTGTGTCGATACAATTATTAAAGAAAGAAAAACCCTTAAAGAAACCGGTAATAATGCGCAAGTACTGGTAAAAGAGAAATATCAGTGGGAAATGATATGGCAAAAGTTTGAAAATGCCGGCATAAGGAAAAATGTTGTTTAGGTAAAGGTTATGAACAAGTGATTAGAAGGATGATAAAAACATGGGCTAATAGATATTTATCTATGAGAACTTTGCATATAATACGGATTATATTAAGATACGTTGAACCGGAGTTAAAACTTGTTGCAAAATTCAGTAAAAAAGAAGGATTAAATATTGCAATTGATGTCGGTGCAAATGTAGGTGTATACACATATAAATTCTCAAGGCATTTTAGTAAAGTCTATGCTTTCGAACCGCAGACAGACTTATATGAACGATTAAAAAACAAGACTAAGAAGATAGATAATATAGAAACATTAAATTGCGGGTTAAGTGATAAAGTGGGAGAAATGGAGTTATATATACCAATTCATTACGATGGTAGCGCAAATCATGCATATGCAACATTAAATCCTATTAAAGAGAACTATAAATCTTATACAGTACCTGTAAACACACTTGACAGTTATGAATATAAAAATGTCAGTATAATTAAAATAGATGTAGAAGGACACGAAATAAGTGTCATTAGAGGAGCGCAGTATATAATACAACGTGATAAACCTGTTATTATTATGGAAATAGAAGAAAAACATTTAAGTAATCTTACTACTGTAAAAGATGAAATCATTGAAATGCAAAGCTTAGATTACAATTGTTATTACTTTAGTAAAAAGAAATTAATTAAAATAAATATTGATGACACAATTAATGACGTTATAGATTCCAATAAAATAAGTAATTTTATTTTTGTTAATAAAGACGTGTATTATCCTTGTATGTTAGTTGAAGACTAGAGAAAATAATTAAGAGGTATTAGTGAAAGTTTTATATATACATGAAAGCTGTTTGCATGGTATAGGCGGGTCATCGTTAGGAGTAAAAAAGCAATACTCCTGTATTAAATCAATATGTATAGAAAAAGGATACACGTTTAAGTCATTAACATTGGACGAAAACACTCTCTCAAATACAGACATTAAAAAGTATAAAACTAAGAAAAACGATATTCTTGCTAGATTATATGGTCATTCAAATTACTTCTATTTTGTTTGGAAAAAATTAAAAAATGAAATGAGAATGTTTGATATTGTAATTTTGGGAAGGTCAAGACTTGGATTTATAGCCAAGGATGTTAAAAAGAAAAAATATAATTGCAAAGTGTTTAGCTTTTTTGAAAATATAGAATTTGATTATGCAAAAGTTTACTTTTCAGAAAATATAGGTATAATTCGGTACATTCTAACGATAATTGAACGTTTTGTAGTTAAACGTGATGAAAATGCGTGTGTCAAATATAGCGATGAACTAATTATGTTATCAGAAAGAGATAAAAACAAAGTAGGTTATTTATATGGAGACCATGAAAAAACCTGCCATATAATCCCTGTGTGTCTGGAAAAAACAATAGATCTTAAGAAAGTAAGCAGAAATGGAACAATAGCATTTATAGGAAGTCTATATTCAAGTGCTAACATAAAATCACTTAATTGGTTTATAGATAATGTATGGAAATGTTTCTACCAAAAAACAGAAATTGAGTTTATTATTGCAGGCAACAACCCACCCAATCATTTAAGAAAGGCAATAAAACAATTTCAGAATATAATACTTATTGAAAATTTTGGAGAGGTTATAGATATTATACCAAAAAATGCACTTATGGTAGCACCGATAATTGAAGGCGCCGGTATGAAAGTTAAAGTCGCCGAAACATTATCAATGGGATTGCCGATTGTTGGAAGTGATGAAGCTTTAGTCGGTTATGAAGAAGTACTAAATAAACAGGGTATCTATAGAGCGAATACAACACTACAGTACAAAGATGTAATTGATGAATATATAAAGTCTTTTGCTCATATAAAGGAAGAAGATATTATACAAAAACAAGAACTCTTTAAGGAGTTTTATAGTTATGAAAGGGCAAAAAAATGCTTGGAGATGCTGCTGCACGAGGCAGTTTAGCTAGTAATAATGTTTATTTCTATGTCCCTTTATATAGAGGGAGATTGTTTGCATTACAGCTTATAGCAGTGTCTCTATTTTTAGATGCTTATGTATTTTTGTTTATAGACAACTTTCCTGTAAGGTTTTTTTTCATATCTATTGCATATAGTGCAATAATTGGATTTATTCCGGATGTCTTTTTTAGTAAAACACGAAGCAAGTCATCAGCATTAGCGCTTATAATGTGTTTATATCTTGTATTAAATCATTTTATTACCGGTTTGAACAATGTTAACTCACTTCTTCTTACCCTTACTATTTTTGGATCATATGCAATAACATGTATTGTTGTCTATGAAAAAGATTACGACAAACTAATTAAAGTTATGCAGATAATAATCAACATAACGGTAATATACGGAATCTTTCAATTCTTTGCCAGGTTAGGATCGGAGGTTTCCGATTTTTGGGATATAAAAAGATTATTAGTAGATAATAATAGTTATGCACCCGGCTATAATTGGTCAAACCCTATAATTATTGGAGGGAATCCTATATGGCGATCTAATGCAGTTTATATAGAACCAAGTGTTTTTTCGCAGGTTATTGCCATAAATATGGTATTATACTTGCGGCGTATATTTCATGATAGAAAAATAACTTTCATGATAGTAGTATTATGTATTATTAATCTTTTTGCTTTGGTTTTAACATTTGCAGGAACAGGGTTAATTATACTTTTTTCAGGGGTTTTAATAGTCGTTTTGCTTGAATTGCGAAATAAAAGCAAAAAATCAATTACAGGAGTTGTTATATTGTTTGCTTTTATTGCCTTTATTGCTGTGTTTATAATGCTTTCATTTAATATTCTTGATTACTTTATTGAACGGTCGAGTGAGTTCTCAATTGTTAACTCTTCTGCGTTTACACGTATAGGAGGTATGTTTGAATTTATCGCGTCAGTATGGAAAGATAACTTCATTTTTGGAGTTGGAATTGGAACTATTAGCGAACACGCAACCATATTAAGTAGTCAAACAGGGAAATATTTTTCATCAGGCAATGGATTTGTTTTTGCTGCTGTTTCACTGGGTGCAATAGGATTGATTATATGGTTAGTATTTGTTTATAGTGTAAAGGAACCGGGTAGTATGAAAAACAAAAATTACAACACTCTTTACTACTTGATGTTTCCATTTTTACTATGTACTCCGGCAATGCATTCGCCACATTTTTGGGTATTTATGTTTTTGCTGAATGTAAGAATCATTAATACCGGCAACCTTTCGTTAACAACAATTGAAGCTGGGGAGGCAAGTAAATGAGAGGTGATTGCACAGGTTGTGGGTCTTGCGTACTTTCATGCCCCAAAGATAAAATTATTATTAAAGAAGATAATAAAGGATTCAGACAAATAAGTGCGAGCAAAGACGTATCTTGTGATAATTGCGAAATATGCAAGACAGCCTGTCCGCTTGAGAGGCAAGTGACGACAGAACAACACCCTATTGCTTTTGGTTGTTATGCACAAGATTATAATGAGTTGGTTAAAAGCTCTTCCGGTGCAATATTTCCACTAATATCTAAATATATTATTGAGAAATATAATGGTGTTGTTTTTGGAGCTTGTTTCAACAATGAATTTAGTGTTGAACATAAGTATTCTGAAACTGTAGAAAAAACCGATGTTTTTCGTTGTTCAAAATACGTTCAGAGTAGTATGGATAACTGCTTCGTCGAAGCCAAACAATTTCTTTTGAAAGATAAACATGTATTATTCACAGGAACACCGTGCCAATTAGCAGGATTAAAATCATATCTCGGAGAGTTATCCGACTCAGACAAACTATTATGTGTTGATTTGATTTGTAAAGGTGTTCCATCTCCGCGTATATGGCAAGATTATCTTAACTTATATAGAAGCAAGTATGGTACTTTGGTTGGCGTAAACTTCCGTCATAAGAACATTAAGAGAATACAGAAGAGAAAACCACGAAGATTAGACTTAAAACTTGAGTTTAGTTCTAAGGTTATCATTAATCGTGCAGATGTTGATTATTACTACAAATTATTCTTGGGTAATTACATAGACAGAGAATCTTGCTATCTATGTAAATTTAAAGGAAGTATGCGTTATTGGAGCGATTTAACGTTAGCAGATTTTTTAGGAGTTGATAAAATATTGCCACACTTTCCAAAGAATCTATTTACTTCTCTGGTACTTGTTAATTCAAAAAAAGGGCAGGAGATATTTAACGATATTAAAGATACAATCATCTATGAAGAAATTACGTTAGTTGATGCATTGAAGTATAATCCTAGTTCTACTGTTCCCGCTAAGAAAAATGTTAAGCATGATAAATTTTGGGATTATTACTTTAAGTATGGATTTAAGAAAGCGCGACAAATAGCAATGAGCAAAAGAACGATTGTTTTTTATTACTTTAAATCAATAGTGAAGAAAATTCTTAGTTGTATCGGACTTTTAAATGTTGCGAGAACAATTTATAAAAAGCAGTACAGTGAAGATTAAAGAGTAAACAAGCGCGGAGGGATTACATGAAAACAAATAGAAAGGTTGCAATTGTTACGGTAACTGCAAATAATTATGGTGACTTTTTACAAGCTTTTGCATTAAAAGAATATATAAATAATATTGATGGATATAATGCTGAGATTCTTCGAATTTTTCCAAGCAGCAATATAGTAACCCGATGCAAGAATTTATTGCTTGGTAAAGGGATAAAATATGTTTTTAATAAGATAATAAATAGAGTTATAAACAGAAAAAAGATAAGTAATAGCAGAAATGATGTTTTTAAGAAGGAGTATGAAAGAATAACGTACGGAAATGTGTACCGCAACAACAAAGAATTTAGTAAATCAAACAATATATATGATATTTTTATCTCGGGGAGTGCTTTTACCTGGTCAGATCATGCAAGTAACATTAATGCAATAAATATTTACTTTTTAAAAGGTATAATTAAACCAAAAATTTCATATGCTCCAAGTATTGGAGGCGGTTCTAACTTTAATAAACATCTTATAAAAAAAATAACTCCTTTAATAAATGAGTATGAACATGTATCCGTTAGAGAAATTGCCGGGCAGGAATTTATATTAAATAAAATAAATAATTCTTTATCTGTGTTTCATGCAATTGACCCAACACTATTGTTGTTAGCTGATGAATGGGATAAAATAGCACACAGCAAGTGTACTGATTTTCAATATATTAATAAAGACTATATATTTACTTATTTTTTAGGTACATCATCAGAACAGAGAAATTTCGTAAAGGAATATTCGAAAAGCACAAATATTGAAATTATTACATTTCCGCACTTATGGCTTAACGTTGAAGCAGACGATGACTTTGGAGACATTAAAATTAACAATGCGACACCATATGAACTTCTTCTATACATCAAGCATGCAAAATTCATATTTACTGATTCGTTTCACTGTTCTGTTTTCTCCGGTTTGTTTAAAAAGGAATTTTTTGTTTTTGATAGAGTAGGAAAAAAAAATGAACGTTCGGAAACACTGTATAATCCACGAATCATCGATTTGTTAAGTTTATTCTGTGCACAAAACAGATACATTAAAGATACAAAGATAAACATTTCTGAACTTAATAACATAAAAACTGATTGGAACCAACTAGATGAAAACCTATCAGCAAAACGAGAAGAATGTCGTAAGTGGCTTAAAAAATCATTAAGTGCGGTAACAAAGTGTGGATGATATAAATTAAGGAGACCATAACGTGATTATAACAAAAGTCCCGTTGCGTATATCATTTTTCGGAGGCGGTACAGATTATGAGCCGTTCTTTAGGGAACATGGTGGTAGTGTATTATCGACATCGATTGATAAATATGTATATACCAGTGTCAGAAAGTGCCCGCCGTACTTCGATTATCATACACAGGTAAAGTATGCTAAAACGGAAAGCGTACGGAAAACCGAAGAGCTGGAGCATCCATTGGTGCGCAATTGTATGTTATATACGGGAGCGCATAACCTTAACATTATTTATGACGCCGATTTACCGGCACGTTCGGGTTTGGGAAGCAGCTCTGCATTCGCTGTTGGAATACTTCAAGCTATTTACTCAATGCAGGGAAAATATGTTGGCAAAGAGCAACTGGCTAAGGATTCCATTTATGTCGAAAGGACGTTATGCAATGAGAGTGGCGGTTGGCAGGATCAAATTGCTGTTTCTTATGGCGGATTAAACCGTATAGATTTCCATGGCAATGGATTCAATGTGCAACCTGTCATAATACCGGATAATAGAAAGCTTGATTTGCAAAACCATCTGTTAATGTTTTTTACCGGAATAGCAAGAGATTCGCATCAAATTGCTGTAACTCAGACAAACGCAATAAAATCAAGGACTAGTGAATTACTTGAGATAAAAAAATTAGTTAACGAAGCGGAAAATATTTTAACATCAGACGCTGATATTGCCGAATTTGGCAGACTGCTTGATTTTTCATGGAAAATAAAACGAAAGATTACTAATGACATTTCATCGACTCATGTTGACAAAATCTATGATAGAGCTATTAGTGCCGGGGCGTTGGGTGGTAAATTGCTTGGTGCAGGCGGAGGTGGGTTTATGCTTATATTTGCCCGACCCGATTCTCACAACAAGATTATAGAAACTCTGTCAGACTTGGTTAATGTACCTGTTGTGTTTGATGATGATGGTGCAAAAGTCATATACTACGTTCCGGAAAGTGATGTATGAAAGTATTTATAATGGCAGGTGGCAAGGGCACACGCATTGCCGGGCTAAACAAAGAAATTCCAAAACCTATGCTTTCGATTGCAGGAAAGCCTATTTTAGAGTGGCAAATTGAATGTCTTAATAAACAGAGATATAATGACATCACTATTATAATAGGATACCTTGGTCATGTAATTAAAGATTACTTAAAGGATACAGTTAAATATATTGAAGAAACCGAACCTTTAGGCACAGCCGGTGCTATGTTTATGCTAAAGGGTTTAATTGAAGATGACTTCCTGCTGATAAATGGTGATGTCATATTTGACATAGATATAAAACGCTTCTATGCTGCACACAAAAATAATCCTGCAATAGCAACGATATTTACTCACCCGAACGATCACCCGTATGACAGCGGGATTGTGATATCGAATAAAGATGGAATGGTACTTGACTGGTTAACAAAAGAAGATGAAAGAGGTTACTATAAAAATAAAGTTAATGCCGGTCTTCATATATTTTCTAAAGAAATCTTAAAGTTCTTTGAAGAACCTGTAAAAAAAGACTTGGATAGAGATATTTTAAAGAAAATGATACCTGATGGAACTTTATATGCTTATGATTCACCGGAATATGTAAAAGATGTTGGGACTCCCGAGCGATTTTATGAAGTGGAAAAAGATATAATCTCAGGAACGGTTTTTGCAAAAAATCTATCTAATAAGCAAAAAGCAGTATTTATAGACCGAGACGGAACTATAAACGAAAGTGCGGGGTTTTTACGTGATATAAACGATTTTCGTCTTATCGACGGTGTTGCCGATGCTATAAAAAATATTAACAGAAGCGGTTACCTGGCTATTGTTATTACTAATCAACCGGTAGTAGCGCGTGGGGAAATCACTTGTCGGGAGCTTGAATATATACATAACAAAATGGAAACCCTGCTTGGTGAGCAAGGTGCTTATCTGGATGATATCTTTATATGTCCGCATCATCCGGATAAAGGTTTTGAAGGAGAAGTTCTAAAATATAAGACAGAGTGTAACTGCCGAAAACCAAAACCGGGTATGTTATTTTCTGCAGCAGATAAATACAACATAGATATGTCTGTTAGTTATATGATAGGAGACAAGCAAACAGATAAACAAGCCGGGGAAAGTGCCGGTTGCAAAAAGTATTATAAGTCGTTAAATGATTTTAGTAGAGAGGTTTTATGCAAATGAAGTCATCAACAAAAGAAATTCTCGCTGCATTAACAGAAAGATATCAGGCTCTTGAGTGCATAAAAGACAGTGTACTTGCTGCATATAATACTATAGCAGAGTGTTATAAAAATGACGGAAAGCTTTTAGTTTGCGGTAATGGTGGCAGTGCAGCAGATGCACTCCATATGGTAGGCGAATTAATGAAAACATTTGCTCTGTCCCGTAAGCTTACACAGAGTGAACAAGTATACTCCGATTATTTAAATAAGAACTTACATAAAGCTTTACCTGCTATAAGCCTTGTTAACGAAGTAGCATTGATGACGGCATACGCAAATGATGTAGATGCAGAGCTTGTTTTTGCTCAACAAGTATATGGTTATGGAAAACCGGGAGACATTCTTTTTGCTATAAGTACATCGGGTAATTCCGCAAATGTGCTCTATGCAGCTGAAGTTGCTAAAGCAAAGAATATGAAAATTGTTTCATTAACAGGGCAAAGTGGTGGTAAGCTGCTAAAGTTATCAGATGTTTCAATATGTGTACCGGAAAATGAAACCTACAAAATACAAGAGCTTCATTTGCCGGTTTATCACGTTTTATGCAGGGCACTGGAAAATGAGTTTTTTGGCAGTTAAGTAGAATGAAAACTAAAACCATCCTGACATCAACTATATTTGTTGCTTTGGCGACAGTGACTGTACGGTTCTTCAGCTTTTTGCGGGAGATTACGTTGGCATCGAGTTATGGTGCAGGCATGGTCAGTGATGCATTTGTTGTTGCGTTTGCAGTACCGGGGAGCGTGCTTGCACTCATTGGCGCTTCGACCGCTGCGGTTTTCATACCTGCTTTTACACGGGTAGAGGGTGACAAAGAATACTTCACAAGCAACGTCCTGACTATTCTGTCTTTGATTGGGTTGCTCTTTACAGCAGTATTTGCTACTTTTCCGGAAGCTTTAGTTTTCATTTTTGCTTCGCAGCTTGATGTCGAGACCTTTGCGTTGACAGCCGAGATGCTAAGAATTATGGTATGGTCGGCAATTCCTATATTACTCTTTGGCGTGTTGCAATCATATCTGCAAGTAAAAAAT
>Ga0123356_10008356_pt1 | contig 10294 bp, 8 predicted proteins | sample TergutEmb28metaG_2_FD_92546 | JGI IMG/M metagenome (GOLD analysis project Ga0123356, IMG submission 92546) | Embiratermes neotenicus P3 segment gut microbial communities from Petit-Saut dam, French Guiana - Emb289 P3 | ecosystem: Host-associated > Arthropoda: Insects > Digestive system > Gut ... | reverse complement strand
GTTTTTTACCTATTGGTAATTTAAGCTTACCAATAGGAGAATATGGTGACTGGGCGGTTGTAAGCAATATGGGCATTGTTGACGGACAATTGCATATACAAATGGAATTCAACGGCCTGCATCAAAATGATAACCCTTTTGGAGCTCTGGATGTTTTGGATGACAACGACGATATCATAGCGCGGGGACGCACATATGTGTATGATCCTTCGTATACTACGGGCAATAACGCTTTAAAAAATTATATGGAAGTGGTATATAATGATCTGGACATAAACAACATAGACCTGAGCAATTTGCGCTTATCGCCGCTGGAGGGTCGAAAGTTTGAAACTGAAATCAAAGGCCCGTGGCAGCTGTCCTTCACTGTGGAAAAAGAAATGCCGACAAAACATCTTGTTGCGGATGTTACCGGTTCCGACATGTTCACAAGCCTAGAATTCACGGTTTCGCCGATGCACACGCTGATACATATGAAGTATAAAGAGAATACTGTGAAATGGTATTACGACATAAACGATCCGCCGGAAGACTTTGAGAAATATCTCCCCAAAAATCAGTTCGGATCTTCCTATTCAACTTCATTAGAAAAATATATTTCTGAATCATATTTAGTGTTAAAAGACGGCACGCAAATCCAGATGGGCAGGGATATCGGCTCAACACTGTTGGGTGAGAACGAAGCTATATCAACCAACCCAACGCCATATGTTGATATAGAGCAGCTGAGATTAATTGTCTTTTGCGGGGTGGAGTATCAATTCGATTAGGTTTTCCCCGTCATTCCGCGTGAGCGGAATCCAAGCCCGACCATTTTGTTGAACGGCACTGAGGCCGGGATGACGGAGAGGGGCGTCAAAACTCCATCTTCCCCTGTATATACTGTGCAACTTCTTCCATCGGCAGCGTAACCTGCTCCATGCTGTCGCGGTCGCGTATCGTAACCTTGCCGCTCTCCAGCGTGTCAAAGTCCACGGTCACGCAATAGGGCGTGCCCACCTCGTCCTGGCGGCGGTAGCGCTTGCCGATTGACCCGGCCTCATCGTAGTCCACGTCCAGCCCGGCGGCGGCTAATGCTTGCCATAACTGCCGGGCTGTTTCGCCAAGTTTCTTTTGCAGGGGCAGCACGGCGGCCTGGTAGGGAGCAATGGCCGGGTGCAGGCGCAACACAACGCGGGTCTCGCCGTCCTCCAGGGTTTCGCTGTCATAGGCGTCGCACAAAAAGGCCAGCAGCATACGGTTTGCGCCCAGGCTCGGTTCAATTACATATGGTACAAATTTGTTGCCGTTGGTGGGATCCACGTATTCCATGTTTTCCCCGCTGTGCTCCGCGTGGGCTTTTAGGTCAAAGTCCGTGCGGTCGGCAATGCCCCACAGCTCGCCCCAGCCGAAGGGGAAGGCAAACTCAAAGTCCGTGGTGGCCTTGGAATAGTGGCTCAGCTCCTCTGGGCTGTGGTCGCGTAAACGTAATGACTCCGGCCTTATGCCCAAATTCAACAGCCAGTCGTGGCAGAACTGCCGCCAGTAGGCAAACCATTCCAGATCGGTGCCGGGCTCGCAGAAGAACTCCAGCTCCATCTGCTCAAACTCCCGCGTACGGAAGATAAAGTTGCCGGGAGTGATCTCGTTTCGGAAGGACTTGCCGATCTGCCCCACGCCAAACGGTATTTTCCGGCGCATGGCCCGCTGGATGTTCTTGTACTGCACAAAAATGCCTTGGGCGGTCTCCGGGCGCAGGTAGATGGCCGTGGCGGATTCCTCGGAAACGCCCTGGTGCGTCTTAAACATGCCGTTGAACTGCCGCACAGGCGTGAAATTGCTTTTTGCGCAGGATGGGCAGGGGATGCTCTGCTCTTTTATTGTTTCTTCCAGCTTTTCATATGTCCAGCCGTCGGCGGAGGTCTCACGGCCGTTTTTGGCTGTGAGAAAGTCGCTGACCAGCTTGTCGGCGCGGAAACGCTCCTTGCACTCGCGGCAATCGGTCAGCGGGTCGTTAAACGTGCTTACATGGCCGGACGCCACCCATACGGCGGGGTTCATCAGTATCGAGGAATCCAGCCCCACGTTATGCGGGCATTCCCGCACAAACTTGCGCCACCAGGCGGCTTTCACGTGGTTGAGCATCAGCGCACCCAGCGGGCCGTAATCCCAGGAGTTGGCCAAGCCGCCGTAGATTTCCGAGCCTTGGAAGATGATGCCGCGGTGCCGGCAGTGGGCCACAATGGATTGGAAGTCTTTTTGGTTATTTAACATGATGGGTTCCTTTCCCAAAATTTCATATCATTATAGCATAGTCGTGCTTGACTCCTCAATCGATTCTATGCATGCTATAATGGAACATGCAAATCCGCCACCCCACCCCCGCCAATCGCGACGAACTCGCCGACTTATGGGCAGCTTGCTTCCCGGAGGACACGCCCGCACAGGCGCAGGCCTATTTTGCCGCGTTTTATATCGAAGAATTAACGTGGGTCGTACAAAGCGGCGGCCAAATAATAGCCATGCTGCAAACGGTGCCATATACGCTGTCGGTGCGCGGAAAAGCTGTGGAAGCAAAGACTTTTACCGGCGTTTGCGTTCATCCTGATTACCGAGGGCAGGGGGTGGCGGGGGCTTTGATGCAGCATGCCCTGCTGGAGGCCGGAAAAGAAAGCCTGCCGCTGTTTTTCTTGAACACCGACTTGCCTTCGGTCTACAGCGGCATAGGATTTGCCCCGGTAACACATAATGCTTTATCGATTCCCCAAGGCCCGGATATCGCATGCCGAATCGAAACAACAGCCAGCCCCAGCGCCATTCTGCTAAAAAAAGCAAACAAAACCTATAACACATGGAACAAGCCATACAACCTATACACAATAAGAGATTTGCCGGCCTTCCGGCGCATGGCCGCGCTGGAAAAAATCTTCGGTGCCGTCTGGCACATTGCCGACCAGGCCTACGCAATCACCGAAGGCCAAAAAATCATAGAAATAGTATGGGCAAACCCCGCCGCCGCCCAGGCCCTGCTTGCCCACCTGAACCTAACCGTCACCCCGCCCCGCAACATGGCCCGCGCCGTTTGCCTGCCCGCGCTGTGCCAAGGCTTGCAAACAGCGGAAAACGGCGAAATCACCCTGAAAATAACCGACCCTGTTTTCCCACCCCAATCTTTAACCTTTATTGCCCAAAACGGCCGGCTATCAATAATTAAAACGCAAGAAGCGCCACAAACAATTATAACCACAGCCGCCCTAACCCAATGGCTGACCGGCTACCCAACAAACCTGCCAGATTACATGCTGCGCATGCTCCCCCCGCAACACAACATAATGTTTGAAATCATGTAATAGAAAGTGGTACAATATCTGCTGAGGTGATTAAAATGAACCGTATTTACAACTTTTCCGCCGGGCCATCCTGCCTGCCGCTGCCAGTGTTGGAGCGGGCGGGCCGCGAGATCGCCTGTTACGGGCAGGCCGGCATGTCGGTGATGGAAATGTCCCACCGGGGCAAGGATTTTATTCCCATCGCCGAGGCTGCCGAGGCCAAGCTGCGATGTTTGCTGGGCATACCACAAAACTATAAAGTACTGTTCCTGCAGGGCGGGGCCTCCATGCAGTTTGCCGCCGTGCCGTTGAATCTATTGCCTGAAACCGGCAGTGCGGATTATATAGATTCCGGCAACTTCGCCCACCTGGCCATGGAGGAAGCCCAGCGTTTCGGCCACGTGCGGTGCGCAGCGTCCTCCCGGGAGGAGAACTACGTAAAAATCCCGGAGATCACCGGTCTTGATAAAAACGCGGCCTATTTACACATTACCGGCAACAACACCATATATGGCACGCGATATATTGAATGGCCGGAAAGCGACTGTCTGGTTTGTGATTTATCGTCGTCTATTTTGTCGGAGCCAATCGACGTTAGCAAATTCGGCCTGATCTACGCAGGTGCCCAAAAGAACATGGCCCCTGCGGGTTTGACGGTAGTTATCGTGCGCGAGGACTTGCTGGGGCGGGCGCGGCCCGGCTGCCCGGCCATGCTGGATTACGCGGTGCAGGCCAAGGCCGGCTCCATGTATAACACGCCGCCCTGCTGGGCCATATACATGCTGCTGCTGGTGCTGGAATGGCTGGAGGGCTTGGGCGGGCTGGCCGCAATGAAAAAGCTGAACCAAGCCAAAGCTGCGGTTTTGTACGATGCCATTGATCAGTCAAAAGTATTTAGTTCCAAGGTGGAAAAACGTTTTCGCTCGCTTATGAACGTGCCCTTTATGCTGGAGGATGACGAGCAAAACAAACGGTTTATTAAAGAAGCCGCCGCAAACGGCATGGTGCAGCTGGCCGGGCACCGCTCCGTGGGTGGCATGCGGGCCTCGATCTACAACGCCATGCCACGCGAGGGCGTGGAAAAACTGGCCGAATTTATGAAAGATTTTGAAAGGACATTATAAAAATGCTAAAGATACAAACACTAAACGAAATTTCCCCTATTATCAACAACCATCTCACCAGCGGTGAGTTTGAGTTGTCAAACAACGTCGACGCCCCGGACGCCATTGTGGTACGTTCCGCCGACATGCACAAAAGCCCTTTGCCGCAAAGTGTTCTGGCCGTGGCGCGTGCGGGGGCGGGCACCAACAATATACCGGTGGCCGCGTGCGGGCCGCAGGGCGTGGTGGTGTTCAACACGCCGGGCGCCAACGCCAACGCCGTGAAGGAGCTGGTAATCGCCGCGATGCTGATGAGCGGACGGCGCGTGATCCAAGGTGTGGAATGGGTGCAAGCCCTGCGCGGCCAGGGCGACGCCGTGCCCGCACTGGTGGAAAAAGGCAAATCCCAGTTTGTGGGGCCGGAAATGGCGGGCAAGCAGCTGGGCATCATCGGGCTGGGGGCCATCGGGGTGCTGGTGGCCAACTCCGCCGTGGGCATGGATATGGCGGTGGAGGGCTTCGACCCCTTCATCACCGTGGAGCACGCTATGGGCCTCACCCGCGCCGTGCGGCTAACCAACGCGCTGGACGCATTGCTTGCCGAAAGCGATTTTGTCTCCGTGCATGTGCCGTATAACGAAAAAACCAAAGGCTACATCGGCGCGGAGCAATTAAAAAAGATGAAGCCCGGCGCGGTGCTGATGAACTTCTCCCGCGCAGAGCTGTGCGACACAAAAGCCGTTTTGAAATCCTTGGACGACGGCCATCTGCGCATGTACATCACGGACTTCCCCACCGACGAGCTGCTGACCCACCCCGGCGTGCTATGCATCCCGCATTTGGGGGCGTCCACGCCGGAAAGCGAGGAGAACTGCGCCGACATGGCTGCGAGGCAGCTGCGGGATTACCTGCTGTGCGGGGCCATCCGCAACTCCGTAAACTACCCGGACTGCGCGCTGACCTATGATTTCGCCCACCGCACCTGCGTGATGCACAGCAACACCAGCGGCATGGTGGGCCAGATTGCGGCCGCTTTTGGTGAGTTCGGCGTTAATATTTCCAACATGGTCAATGTTTCGCGCGGGGAACTGGCTTACACAGTGGTTGATACCGAGGACGGGATAAACGCGGAGATATTGGGGCGGATTGAGGGGATTGCCGGGGTTTACCGGGGACGGGTGTTGTGATGTACTCTCTTCGTCATTCCGCCGTGAGGCGGAATCCAAGCCCATTGCCCCTGATCCACATGCGAAAATCTGTTTTGTTGCTGTCCATATTTAATGCTGCTTGCCACAGCGGCCTGCGGCATCGCCGCGCCTGCAACCACAACAATTCCGACAGGAGAACTTACCATGACCACACCTAATAATTCGCCCACCATCGTAACTATTTTTAGCATCGTCACCGAATAAAAAAGCGTTAAACCGCGCATAACTGTCATACTTATCGTTGAACAGGTAATCTATTTTCTCATTGGGTCTGCCCGGAAATGGGTTGCCCTGTAAATCCGTTATTCCGCTCACGCGCAGCTTATTGTCAACGCGGGCCAGCCTTTCGGTGGCTGAGTCAAAAATCGGGCGGTTGGCCGTTCCGTTGGATATTCCCAGCCTGAAATCAATCATTTTTTGAATCCTATGCAATGCTTCGGCGTCAGGGTTTTTGAATTGTATACATGTATCCCTATCTAAATATTTACTTCTGCATATGCTACGGTACTCTTTTTCGAGGATTTTAACGGCATATGGCGAACAGCCGGAACCGCATTTAGAGCAGCGTTTTAAGCTGTTCAGAAAGACACCTTGCAAATTTTCCTTTACGATAAAATCGGTATACTGCAGGAGTTCCGTATACCATACTCCGACGGACCAACTTTTTTCATCATTCAATTTTTCTTCCGCTACTTTTTGACCGTCGATCCATTTATCACCGCCAATCCATATAAGGCCAATGCTTTTGCCCTTTGCTTTCAACGTCCATGTGTTTGTGGAGCTCCACGGGTATGAAATTTTCTTGGCCTTGCAATATTCCAAAAACGCAAGCGCGTTTTGCCGTGTTTCGGCGTCGAGGCTCGCGGCGATGAAGTCCTCTAGCTTTGGCTTGGTACGCCTTTGCTCTTGGGCTATGGTTTCCGGCATGCCTGCATGCCTTCTTTTTTCAGTATCTTCTCAAACTCCGCCACAGCCTCAATATCCTTCCGCATAGCCCTGCGCCCTTCGTCGGCCAGGATTTTGCGCAGCGTGGGGTCGGCGAATTTGCCCGTTTTAAAGTCGTCCATAGAAAATCCTATCGACCATAAAAATCCGCCGTAATTGGCGCAAGCGTCAAGCGCGGCCACCGCCGCTTCTAATTCCTGCCGCCATTCTGGCATACGCTCGGCTAATGCCCGGTAATATGGCAATGCCGCATTGCGCCCCCAAATTCCGCACAACCCATCGCAGTAGATGCTCATTCTTTCGCCGATATCCTCCACAGATAACCCGGCAAAATCATCATGCTCCAATAGATCAAGATACGATTCCCAAGCGGCAAACCCGGTTTTCATGCCGTTTATTTTATCTGTTCTGCGAGCGCGGGTGGTTATCATCTTGAAAAGTTCAAGGGCCCTTTCCCGCTCCGGGGCCAGTTGGATTTTTTCTTTCAGAAGAATATATTCCGCAATCGTCCGCTGCCATTTTTCCCGAACGTTAGTTTCGGAATCAGTATGAACGCCTGTGGTTTCGATCGCGTCCTTGCTAATGATTTTATTCCCGTCGTCCTCGTAGCCGATTATGATATTGTATCTGTGGCCGGCATGTAAATAACGGGTTAAAACAGGATACCCTTTGTCGATGGCGTCTCTAAAATCCCGCTGTATTTGCTCGTCGTCTACGTTCAACGGATTACCGCCTTTATCGCGGTGAATGGTGATGTACTTGGCATCCCAGCCAATCGCATTTAACAGACGTAGCTCTTCCTCAAAGGGCGTTTCATTTAATGTACCCATGCATTCGCCGCCCCGCATCCATTCCCCGTCTGTCCAGCAAAAGCGGTTGCCCATGCCGCTGTACGCGGCAAGCTCGGCCTTATCTGTTTTTTCTCCCGCGATATTAAATGCTGCCTCCAAGAGATTGATGACATAATCCACTTCACTGCCATAGTTATCGATCTCCGGGATACTGGTAATGACTTTACGCCGCATATTAAAGCCGCCCTGATGTCAATCTGAAGTGAGAGCGCCGCAAAGTGTTTCAGGCCATCGCCAGCTTTCTTCGCCCCGGTCGGTGTAACCCCATGAAACCGCGTAAAAGCCTTGGTAAAGCTCTCCGCAGTCTCATAGCCGTATTTAGCGGCCACGTCAATCACCTTTGCCCCGGCGCCCGCCAGCTCCTCACCGGCCAGCGACAGCCGCCGGCAACGGATATACTCGCCGACGGGCATGCCCGTGACGATGCTGAAAATACGCTGAAAATTGGCGTTTGAGGAGTTGGCGCGGGCAGCAATTTCCTCCACGCTCAGTGCGTTTTGCAGGTTTTCCTCCACAAAGCAAATGGCGTTTTGTATGTCCTTGATCCAGTACATGGTTTTCTCCCTGTTTCTGTTCATTTGTCATTTCGCCCGGCAGGCGCGGTGACGGAATATATCGTATCACACCCCCCCAAAAAAGTCCTGTCACTGAATGCTTAGATTTGTCCGATAATCCCGTCCAGCAGCGCGGCGAACCTGGGCGCGGCAGTTTTGCCCGCTTCCAATACTTCCTCATGGTTGAGCGGGTTTTCCGTTACCCCGGCGGCAAGATTTGTGATGCAGGACAGCCCCAGCACGCGCAGGCCCATGTGCCGGGCCGCGATGGCCTCGGTTACTGTGGACATGCCCACGGCGTCCGCGCCCATGATGCGCAGCATGCGGATCTCGGCGGGGGTCTCGAAGGAGGGCCCCAGCAGGCCGGCGTAGATGCCTTTTTTTAGCCCTGCGTCTATTTCACCGGCTTTATTGATCAAAAATGGGTCATATACCCCAGACATATCCGGGAAGCGCGGGCCGTATTGCTCCTCGTTTTCGCCGGCCAGCGGGTTTTGGCCTGTAAGATTCAGGTGGTCGGTTATTATCATAATGTCGCCGGGGGTGAACGCGGGGTTGATGCCGCCCGCCGCGTTGGTGAGGATCAGCGTTTTCAGGCCCAGCATGGCCAGCGCACGCACGGGCAGGGCCACGTCTTCGGCCTTGTGCCCCTCGTAGAGATGGCTGCGGCCGTTCATAATAGCAACTTCCCGCCCAAACAGTGTGCCAAATACAAACTCGCCTTTGTGCCCCGGCACCGTGGAAAGCGGGAAGCCCTCTATACCATTATACGGTATAATTAAAGGGGTTTCTATGCGTTGGGCATAGCGTCCCAAGCCGCTGCCCAGGATCAGCAATATGTTTGGGGGCGTTTTTATGCGGGCTTGCAGCTGCTTTGCGCAGGCTTCCGCGCAGTTCCATTTGTTCATGCTAACACTTCCTTTATGTATTTTACCGCCGCCAGCCCGGCCGCGGCGCCCTGCCCCACAGCGGTGGAAATCTGCGCAATACCATCCGTGCAATCGCCGGCGGCAAAAATTCCGGGCAGATTGGTTTTGCCGTGCTCGTCGGTCTTTATGGCGCCGTTTTCCAGCTCGCAGCCCAGCTTGCGGGCGAGGTCGCTTGCTGAGGCCGTGCCTACTGCCACGAACAAGCCTTTAACCTCTAACAAAGAACCGTCCTCAAGCACAACGCCCGCCAGCATGCCGTTATCATCTGTTTTTAGGCTTTTAATATCGTGCAAAACAGTCACCGACGACGCCAATGCCTCCAAATGCCCGGCCTCGGCGGCGGCATACTCCCCCGCGCCCAGCACAGCTACGGGCTTGTTTTTGTAGAAAAAACCGTCGCAAACGGCGCAGTAGGACACGCCCCTGCCCTCCAGCTCCGCCAGACCTTTTATATTAACACGGTTTTTTGCCCGTCCGGTTGCTATTATTACGCACTTTGCGTTTACCCTGCCGCCGGTGTATTCGATCTCATATTCAAGTGAATATGATACCCCGGTAACCTCGGCAGTTAAAATCTCCGCGCCCACACGCTCCAACTGCTTAAGGCCGTATTTGTGCAGGGTTTTGCCGGAAACCGCACGGGGAAGGCCGTAATAATTTTCCACCAAATGCGCACGGCTCAGCTCGCCGGGGCCCGCCGTGAAAACAGCGGTGGCCAGCCCCGCCCGCGCTGTGTACAGCCCCGCCTGCGCCCCCGCCGGGCCGGCGCCGATTATCGCAACGTCATATGTATTGTCTGTCAAGTAAAAAACTCCACCCTGGGCTTCAGGCCCGCTTTTTCGATTTGCTCCTCATACTCCGCCCCGGTCAGCGGACGGCCCGTGACGCCGCTCATGGCAACCAGCAGCGCCTCCACCACGTTGGTACCGTAGGAACGGCCTTCGATCTCCGGCGCGGTGGTCACCAGCGCACGCACGCCGCGCTTTTTCAACACTTCCACGTCGGCAGGGGTGACGGTGTTGGTAACGATTACCTTGCCCTCCAGTGAATCCGGCAGGTGGGCATCTATGTACAAATAGTCCCCGGCAATCACGTCCGCCCAGGCATAATGGCGAGCGTAGCGCTTGTCCCGCTTATTCTGCCCGGAACCGGATGGATATAACGCCTTGAACGGCAAAATTGAAATTATGGGGGCTATTGCGGCTATTAAGCGATGCAATGTCTTAAGTTTTTTTATCGCCATACCAATCCCCAGCGCGAACATCAAGTCGCCGAATCGGGTTTCCGCCCCTGCGGCTACCAAAGCCTCGGCCATGCCCAGACGCTCCAGCCCGCAGACCATCAGCACCTTTTTGCCCTCCAGCGGCAAGCCCCATTCCGACATGGAGGCCACAAC
>Ga0123356_10008355_pt1 | contig 10296 bp, 10 predicted proteins | sample TergutEmb28metaG_2_FD_92546 | JGI IMG/M metagenome (GOLD analysis project Ga0123356, IMG submission 92546) | Embiratermes neotenicus P3 segment gut microbial communities from Petit-Saut dam, French Guiana - Emb289 P3 | ecosystem: Host-associated > Arthropoda: Insects > Digestive system > Gut ... | reverse complement strand
TTACGCCCGCGTTTGAGAGACTGTCATCACTAATAATAGATGATGATCTTGTTGACGCGCGCGGATTTTACGGTTTCTTTCCTGTAATTGCTGAAAAAGAAAATGTAATGATACTTGACCCTTCGGATTATCACACAGAACTCGCGTCATTTACTTTTCCAAGAACAGAAAAAAAAGAGTTATCATTAGCTGATTATATCCGCCCCGAAGGTGATATTATCTCAGTACAGGCGGTGACTATCGGCGGTAAACTTAGTCAGCGGAGCCGTGAATACTTTCAGAATGAGAATCGTTACAGTGACGGATTTTACCTTAACGGAATCGCTAATTTCTTAGTTGAGACAATTGCGGATAAACTCTCCGCGGAGATTCGCCGCTCTTTGGGACTGCCGCGCGACGCCGGAAGGCGCTATAGTTTTGGCTATCCGGGACTGCCGGGTTTAGAGGAGCAAAAGCTATTGATAGAGCTTATTGGAGTAGAGGAGAGGCTTGGTATAACGCTTACCGAAGGATTTCAGATGGAGCCCGAACACTCGACAGTTGCGATTTTTGTACACCATCCGCAGGCACAGTATTTATTTTAAATAAGTTGGTGAAACAAACGTTAGGATTTGGTAAAACAAAAGTAAAACTTAAAGCCCTGTTATTTGGAGTATAAATTGAAAAATCTATATAAACGCCTTCTCATTATATTTTTATTTTCAGTTCCAATATTCTCTTCTGAACAGCTTCAACAGGATATTGAAAATGATGTTATATTTTTAGACAAGGAAGAAGCGGTTAATCTCATATTGCCGAATTTACCGCAGTCAGGCTGTGTAAGGGTGCCGGCTTGGGAATTGACTATCAGCGAAGGATTTCACAGCGGCTTTACGGCGAACAAATCAGATGTAAACTGCCGTGAAATGTTTGAGAGCGTTGCGCGGGATTTTTCAGATGAAGATAAGGAGACGCTCATGCGCTATGTCGGCCTTATTGACAGTATAATTAAAGCGGAGTTTCCGGCTCTCGGCAGTTTCCCCTGGAGCTTTATTCTCATCTGCGACAGCTCAGATTTCAAAAGCTTCTCTTCAGTAAAACATATCGTTTTGACAAGCGAGCTGATTGCGATTATGCGTGAACAGATGGAGAGGCAGTCGAGCATGAAGTTTACCGGATTTGAGATTCTCATTCATGAGAAGGTGCGCGTACTTCAGTTAATGAGTCCTCAGTCATTTGAGAATTTTTATAAAGAGACCTGGGGATTCCGCAAAGTTAAAAAGCCGTTAATCGGCGAAACTTTACAGGAGAGAGGACATACTATTACCAGCATCTCTCCCAAGCAGTGGGTGATAAAAGTTTCTCCAAGAGATAAGACTTATATTCTCCCTGGGCTTATCCGGCGGGATACCGGTACAGGCGCGGCAGGCAGTTTTCACCGTGTCGCGATTACCGTTGATTCTACATCAAAAGGTTTTACCGTGCGTAAAGGCAGAAGAACGTCAATTGACTATAAGGAACTCGGTACTGTCACGCAATACAGAAAAAAGTTCCCATTGTCCCAGCACGATTATGACCCCTCGGAGCTTTCGGCTGATCTCATAGCCAAGTATTTGGTAATGAAGTATGTGAGCGCAAACTTCGGAACGGCTCCGGCAAGGTCGGCCGATTATTCAGAGATTGAAAGATTAATGACGTCTGTTGACAGAGTAGTATATTAGATGAAAATAGTCGTACCGGTAATTCTTGGGCCTACGGCGGTTGGAAAAACAGAGATTGTACTTGATTTGGCGCGAAGGCACGGCTATGAGGTCATCTCCTGCGATTCCCGGCAGATTTACCGCTTTATGGATGTTGGTACGGCCAAGCCTTCTTTAGAGCAAAGAAGCGGCGTTAAGCATCACTTAATTGACATACTTGAGCCGCCGCAAACATACAGCGCGTTTGCGTTTGCGCAGGATGCGCTTAGTATTATAAGAGAATCTGCGCGTCTGGGAAAAAAAATTTTGATTTGCGGCGGTACAGGTTTATATTTTTATATACTGTCGGGCGGCGCAGATGCTTTGGACGAGGCTGATTTGGAATACCGGGCTTTGTTACAAAGAGAGGCAGGGGAGAGCGGCGCGCCGGCGCTTCATGAGAAGCTAAGAGTTGTTGACCCGCAGGCAGCTTCTAAAATTCACCCCAATGATTTACAGCGGCTTTTGCGGGCGCTTGATATATTTCACAGAAGCGGACATCCTATTTCGTCGTTACAGAAAAAAAAGAACCTTCCGCAGGATATTGATTTTCGCACAGTTGTTATTAACCGTCCGCGGGAGATTCTCTACAAAAGAATTAATGAGCGCGTTGATACGATGATTGAACAGGGGCTTGTCGAGGAGTTTCGAAGTTTACGGGAGAGAGGGTACGGCGAAACGAGTCCTGGGATGGTATGTGTGGGCTATCGTGAGCTTTTTAATTTTGAGAGAGGGGAGAGCGGCTTAAAAGAGGCTTCTGATCTCATAAAACAAAATTCGCGACGTTACGCCAAACGTCAAATGACCTGGTTTCGCAATAAAACGGAAGCGCAGCATATTGAAATTTCCGATGAAGGCAGTTCACAGCTTTATAAATGGTTTCACAGTTTCGCATCTTAAAATATTTTCATATTTTTTAATTCTAAGTTCTAAGATCTAAGTTCTATAAACTAATTAAAGGAGTTCCTCTGAATGTATAATGATGAGTCCAACCGGAGCAGTCAAAGTCCGCTTACCCGCAGGTCTATCCCCAGCAGCAAGTACACTGACAACAAGAGCCGTCCATATCAGCAGCAAGCTCAAAGCCCTTCTTCTACCTATGGCGTCGGTTACCATAATCAGCAGAGTAACGGTACGATACGCCGCCGCATTGATAACAACAGCAGCAGTGTCCTTACTGCCGGTAACAGAAACCGCCAATCTAATCCTCTTGACAGGGTAGTGAAACAGAATGATATAATAGTAGGACAGAACTATACGATAATAAAGCTGCTTACAGAGATTCGTGACCGGCTTCCGGCGCCGCCGCACAGCGAAGAGAGTACGAATTGCGGGCAGGCGGCAAACGAACCGTTTACAGGCGCGGCGCAGGATAACAGCGCGTTTGAGGCTTCTGACGGTCAGGACGCAGTTTCGGAAGAAGCAGCAGAGGTGAATTACGAAGCTCATGAGCAGCAGGAAGAAGACAATTTCAACGTTTAAAACTGTGATTGCCGAAACGCGTGATTTATCATACACGATAAAATTTAATCGTCAAATCAATAACATAAATGATATAATTATATGTGCTGATTGATACGGTTAACTTATGCGCAGCAACATTCACAGTTTAAAGAGGTGTTTTTCGGATGTCGTTTATTAACAAGAGCAGTTTCAGTTTCGTGCGTATCGGCGTTGTGGTTTTGGCGGCAGGACTTCTTTTTGCGCTGCCTGCGAAGACCCGCTGGGGGACGCTTCAATCTGTACCAAGCGCGGATATGATTCCCGGCGACAGGGCTGTAATTGAGGCCGACCTTTTTTGGACGACAGATACGTTCTCTTTCTCTTCGCCTGTCTCTGTTCAGAGAATTCATCTTGGGCTCAGTGAGTGGGTGAATGTTGACGTCGGTTACGCCGAAGGGTTTACTTTGGGGTTAAAGGCGTGCTTTCTTAAAGAGGGGCCGGCTCTTTATCATCCGACTATTACAATTGGCGCCCAAAATCTCTACACAAGCCGGGAGCGGCTTTATTTTGGCGGCAAAGAGGGATATCCAAGAGGGGAAGATTATCCCAAAAATGAGCTTTATATCGCATTTGCAAAGAGCGCAGAATTTATGCGGCTAAGGATGCAGGCCGGTGTTCTTACCGCAATAGATTATCCAACCAAGCGTGACCGGTTTAATCCATTTGTAGGTTTGGAAAAATACTTTGGAGACGGCGCTTATATGACAGTTGAGGCGCAGAGGCGCTCTAATGAGATTTTGCTCTCGCTTTTTGCCACAACCAGGGTTATACGTGATAGAATGGAAGTAAGTGTGGGCGTGGTGGACTTGCCGGGAATGATTAACGAAAAGGAACGCAAGGTTATACTGCCCGGAGTACGCGCAAGCGCCAAGTTTAACATCGGCTGGGGTCACAACAGCATGGACGGTCTCTTTGGTATCGAAGACCGCATTGACAGGCAGCGCGATACGCTTACCAATTTCAGGCGCGAGCTCAATGCTTTAAAAGAGGAGAGCAAGTGGCACAAAGAACGTATTAACGCGCTTGCGGAACCGCCGCCAGAGTATTTTGAGCGCAGAAATCAGGTGCTTGACGAATTGACAAAACTTAGAAATCTATATGACCAGATTCCTTTTGACCCTGAACTTGTAAGAGAGACCATATTAAGGATAAAGGCTCAGTACCGGACGTATTCTCCGCATCTGCGCCTCATAATCACCGACGACGAGACGCCGCTGCGCCTGCGTACGCTTGCGGTTATGCTTATTGGAGAGATGGGTGACAGGTCGGCGTCTGCGATTCTGATTTCGATGCTGCAAAGATTTGAGGAGCCAACGCTTAAAATAGAGATAATAATCGCGCTTGGAAAGCTAAAAGAGACCCGCAGTCAGGATGCGATAAAAGCATTGCGTGAAGATAATGACAGCGCCGTAGCGTTAACCGCCAAGGAGATTTACAGGACGCTTTTTGGCGGGGATGAACTTGACTTTTCTACTTTGTTAGAGTCATCACCGTCAGAATCTTCCGGCGCTGACGCAGCTGTTGAGGAAGATGTCATTAGAAGCGTGCCTGAGAGGCGTATCAGCGAATAAGGTCTATCATGTATTGATTGTGTATTAAGATATTTCGATATGTTGGCCGATTGTATTTATGGATAAGGGATCAATAATAATGCTCTATGAACACTCTCTCAGCGCAAAGCAAGAGGACTTCTACAACATCACGCCTCAAATCCGTGAATCCGTCGCCAAAAGCGGTGTTATGGACGGTATTGCCGTGATTTATTGTCCCCATACGACAGCGGGAATTACAATCAACGAAAACGCCGACCCTGATGTCGTGCATGATTTGCTTACAGGTTTAAAAAAAGCGTTCCCCGACCGCCCTGAGTTCCGCCACGGAGAAGGGAACAGCGCGGCGCATTTGAAAGCGTCGGCGATGGGTTCAAGCGCTACTGTTATTATTGAAAATGGAAAGCTATTGCTTGGAACCTGGCAGGGAGTTTATTTCTGCGAGTTTGACCCGCCGAGAAACCGGAAGTTTTTTGTTAAGATTGCAGGCGGGTGATATCATACATACAAACAATAAAAAATGGAACGGTCAATAATGTCCGTTCCATTTTTATTTTTTAGTCGTCTATCCGATTAATACTCATCCATCCCGCCGGGCATTCCCGCGCCGCCGCCAGCCTTCTCTTTCTTTTCCGGTTTGTCAGAAATGACGCACTCGGTTGTAAGGATAAGGCTTGCGATAGAAGCCGCGTGTTCAAGCGCAGAGCGTGTTACTTTGGTTGGGTCAATCACACCGGCTTTCATAAGGTCTTCGTAAGTATCGCTGTAGGCGTTATAGCCGTAAGCGCCCTTACCGTTTTTAACCTCATTGCATACTACCGATGACTCTTTTCCTGCGTTTGTCACTATCATACGCAAAGGCTCTTCGCAAGCGCGGCGGATGATGTCGACGCCAATCTGCTCATCACCTTCAAGCTTTAACTTTTCGATAGCCGAGATAGCGCGGATAAGCGCAACGCCGCCTCCGGGGACAACGCCCTCTTCAACCGCCGCGCGTGTAGCGTGCAGAGCGTCCTCAACGCGGGCTTTCTTCTCTTTCATCTCTGTCTCAGTAGCTGCGCCGATTTTAAGCACCGCAACGCCGCCTGCGAGTTTCGCAAGACGCTCCTGGAGCTTTTCGCGGTCGTAGTCTGAAGTTGTCTCTTCAATCTGCTTTCTGAGCTGGCTTACGCGTCCCTTAATGTCTGAAGCCTTGCCTGCGCCTTCTATAATTGTGCTGTTATCTTTGTCAATAACAATTCTCTTTGCGCGTCCCAAATCATCAAGCGCAGTGTTTTCGAGCTTCAATCCGGTTTCCTCGGAGATCAGTTTACCGCCTGTCAGGACAGCAATATCTTCAAGCATGGCTTTTCTTCTGTCGCCGAAACCGGGAGCTTTAATAGCGGCGATTTTGAGAGTGCCGCGAAGTTTGTTTACAACGAGAGTTGTAAGAGCTTCGCCTTCAACGTCTTCAGCGATGATTAAGAGAGCTTTACCCATCTGAGCGACTTTTTCAAGAAGCGGCAGAAGGTCTTTCATGGCGCTTATTTTTTTGTCGAAGATGAGAATAAGGGGCTCTTCGAGTACGCACTCCATGCTGTCTGCGTTTGTCACAAAGTAAGCTGAGAGATAACCGCGGTCAAACTGCATACCCTCTACAACGTCAAGTGATGTGTCCATGCTCTTAGCTTCTTCAACTGTGATAACGCCGTCTTTACCGACTTTTTCCATAGCGTCGGCAAGAAGGTCGCCGATAGTAACATCGTTATTTGCGCTGATAGAACCTACCTGAGCGATCTCTTTTTTGCCGCTGATGGGCTTTGAGTCTTTTCTAAGCTGTTCAATAACCGCTTTAACCGCTTTGTCCATACCGCGCTTGATAGCCATTGGGTCTGCGCCTGCGGTTACATTCTTTATGCCAAGATGAGCGATAACCTGAGCGAGCACTGTGGCTGTTGTGGTACCGTCACCGGCTACATCAGAAGTTTTTGACGCAACTTCTTTCACCATCTTCGCGCCCATGTTTTCGAACTTATCTTCAAGCTCCACCTCTTTAGCTACTGTAACTCCGTCTTTTGTCACAGTGGGTGAACCCCAGCTCTTTTCTAAAACAACATTGCGTCCGCGGGGACCGAGTGTAACCTTAACCGCATTAGCAAGAACATCAACTCCTTTCAGAAGTTTTTCTCTCGCAGTAGTCTCAAAAGCAAGCATTTTTGCGCCCATCTTTTACTATCTCCTTAAATTTAATAAGATTTATTTTTGACAATTAACAATCAATACATATCATTTAAATCACCGCAAGAACATCGCTCTCACGAACAATCAAATACTCTACGCTGTCGATAGTGATCTCAGTACCTGCGTATTTGCCGTATAAGACCTTGTCGCCTTTTTTGAGAGTCATCTCTATTCTCTGACCCTTGTCGTTGCTTTTGCCGGGGCCAACTGCGACTACTTCGCCTTTTTGCGGCTTCTCTTTTGCGTTATCGGGGATGTAAATTCCGCCGCTTGTTTTCTCCTGCGCATCCATAGCTTTTAGAATGACGCGGTCTTCCATCGGTCTTACGTTCATGATATCTCCTCCTAAAAAAGTTGATAAATTAAACAAATCTGTTTTGTTGACCCCAATTTAAGCAACTCGTGTGCCAACATCGTTTTGGTGTTGATTAGGGCTGTTTTTGAGAGGTGAGTCAATTAAAAGTGTTCTAATTTGAAACGGTTTGTTTCGTTTTAATTCGGGAATAGTTTTTTCAGGTGTTGGTCTGCTAATTTTTGTAAATATTCAGTTCGTCCCCCTGATGAAAGCTGTTGAATTGTTTTCTGCCGAATGATATCATATAATATACAGGCATCCGCACCGAAGTGCGTTTTTCACATCTTCAATAAGGGAGAGGGACTTTATTATGGAAATTAAAATCACCTCGCGTCAAACTGTTAACGCTTCTGAAAGCCTGCGGGAAACTATTACCGCCGAGCTTAATAAACTTGAAAAATTTAACGACAAGATAACGTCCTGTCACGTGGTTCTGGGCAGTGAGAGCATGGATAAGATTAAAACTACCGAAATAACCTTGAATGTTCAGGGGAATCAGATTGCCGCTTCCGCAAAGGCGGAAAATATTGGTAAAGCGATAGATGAAGCGATAGGCAAGGCGGAGCGTCAGCTTAAAAAAATCAACGAAAAAGCAAAAGACCATAAGGCGCCGAAAATGGAAATCGGCCCTGATGAGTGAAAAGGTGTATGCAATACGCCTGTGCATTAGCTATTTTAGTTAGTTGGGGATTTTAAAACAAGGGCGGGGCTTGCCCCCGCCCGTTTTTGAAATGTCTCCGTATCTGGTAAAAAAGGAACGGCCGGGTTGAAAAAGACTAATGTTGATTTAATTGTCGGGGCATCTATCCTTAGCGCGTTGTTTATCCTCATTGGGGGGATTATCTGGCTTAAGGAGACGTCTATCGCAAGTAAAATGGTCACTTATACCGTACTTTTTCAGGAAGTAGGTACGCTGCAGCTTGGAGACCCTGTATATGCCAACGGCGTAAAGAGAGGTACAGTTGCAAAAATCAATTTACGCGGTACAGAGGTAGCTGTGCTGCTCAATCTTGATAAAAGCGTTCCAGTTACCGACTCCACCCGTGTTGCGGTTATAAACGTAGGGCTTTTGGGAGAGCGGGGTATCGGCGCGACGCTAACCTCTGCCGGAAAAACGATTCCGTTTAATACAGCTGCGGATACGGTATTTATAAGGGGTTATTTTGACACCGGAATCTCTGAAGCTATGGGTATGCTTGGCTCCGTGCTTCTTGACGCTGAAACTCTCATAGTAAGCGTGACAGACGTTCTGCGCGCTACTGTGGGCGATTCAACATTTATCTCGCAGTTTCATACGGCGTTCGGGCGGCTTGATACTATAACTAATGTGACAAACAGGATGATTAAAAGAAATGAGCCTGTACTCAATGCGGCTATGGCAGATCTCAAAACCGTATCATCAGACCTTAAGGCGCTTATTGACAGAAACAGCGCGGGGATAGACAACATGGTAGCGGGCGGCCAGCAGCTGACAGCGGGCGGAACTGCGCTTATAATGCGCGCGGAGTCGCTTGTTGTTTCCGTGCAGGACGTAATACGAAAGATTGAGAACGGCGAAGGGACGCTTGGCCAGCTTTACAAGGACGATAAATTTTACTCAGACCTTAAGTATACTATCGCTAATATTGACAGTCTCGTAACAGACGTTAAAGAGGATGCGCTGCGGCTGCGCGTAAAGTTTGGGTTTGGGAAGAAGAAGAAGAAATAACAGAACTTAGAGCTTAGAACTTAGAAAAGTCAAAACAACAAGATTAAAATTCCTGATTTGTCTAAGCTCTAAGTTCTAAGTGCTAAACTCTAAGGTTAAACTATGATGGAAAAAACAGTAAAAGTAATTAACTCTCTGGGAATACACGCCCGCCCGGCGTCTCTTATTGTACAAACTGCTATTAAGTTCAAATCATCCATACAGCTTGTTAAGGATGGAGCTTCAGCGGACGCAAAGAGCATTATGAGCGTGATGATGCTTGCCGCAGCTCAGGATTCAAACGTGATAATACGGGCTAACGGTGAGGATGAAGCGGAGGCGGTAGAAGCTATTATTAAATTGTTTCAATTGAAATTTAATGAAGAGTAGGGAGCAGGGCGGTTGCCTTATCAAGATAAAAATCAAAATCTTAAAACGCATACTTGGGGTCGGCTTCGCGACCCCTTGACGGGGGACGCCCCCCGCAACGCCCCCCGCGAAAACCTATAGCGTCGGCGCAGTGTGTCTAATCATTAAAAAAAGGGTATTGCAAGAATGTCTGTGATAAATATAGGGCTTGTAGGCGCCGGTACAGTCGGCGGCGGGGTGGTGAAGGTTCTTCATAACAGGTTTAACTATTTTAAAGAAGAGCTTGGGCTTGATATTAAGTTAACGCGAATCGTTGACAAGGCGAAGGAACGTTTCGCGCAATTGCCTGTAGGGGATGCGGTTTGTTCGTCTGATATTAATGATATCCTCAATGATGATTCAATTCAAATTGTTATAGAGCTTGTCGGCGGGACTGGTTTTGCGCGTACGCTCGTTATTGACGCGCTTAAAAAAGGCAAGCATGTTGTTACCGCGAATAAGGCGCTTATCGCCAAGCATGGGCCTGAGATTTTTGAGACTGCCGCGGCAGCGGGCGTTTCCATTTACTTTGAGGCGTCTGTTGGCGGCGGGATTCCTGTTATTAAAGGGATACGGGAGAGTCTTGCGGGCAATGATATCTATAGCGTGAGAACAATTATTAACGGTACCTGCAACTATATTCTTACCCGTATGACCGCCGAAGGGCTGCCGTTTGCCGATGTGCTTAAGCAGGCGCAGGAGAAGGGGTACGCGGAAGCTGACCCCGCTTTGGACATTGAGGGCGGCGATACCGGGCACAAGGTTGCTATCCTTGCGTCGCTTGTAAGCGGCGGGTATGTAGAGTATGAAAGTTTTCCGGTAGAGGGAATTACTAAAATAAGTAAAGACGATATC
>Ga0123356_10008354_pt1 | contig 10296 bp, 5 predicted proteins | sample TergutEmb28metaG_2_FD_92546 | JGI IMG/M metagenome (GOLD analysis project Ga0123356, IMG submission 92546) | Embiratermes neotenicus P3 segment gut microbial communities from Petit-Saut dam, French Guiana - Emb289 P3 | ecosystem: Host-associated > Arthropoda: Insects > Digestive system > Gut ... | reverse complement strand
GAACTGGCAAACCGTCTCATCCCCTACGTAAAAGAAATGAATTATACACACATAGAGCTGATGCCGGTTATGGAGCACCCTTTCGGAGGCTCATGGGGTTATCAGATATGCGGATATTATGCCCCGACAACACGTTATGGAACACCGCATGATTTTAAACGTTTTGTCGATTTATGCCATCAGGCGGATATCGGTGTAATCCTTGACTGGGTGCCGTCTCATTTCCCAAAAGATGAGCACGGTCTCATTGATTTTGACGGCGGGCCGCTTTATGAATGCCACGGTGCGGACAGAATCGAGAACTGGGAATGGGGTACACGCTGTTTCGATTACGGCAGAACGGAAGTTCAGTCATTTCTTGTTTCAAACGCCATGTTCTGGCTGGATGAATATCATATCGACGGTCTCCGGGTCGATGCGGTCAGCTCAATGCTGTATCTGGACTACGGCAGAAAAGAAGGTGAATGGACACCAAACACCCACGGCGGCAATGAAAATCTTGACGCAATAGCATTTATCCGAAAGCTCAATAAAGCTATATTTGCCGAAAAACCTCATGCCATGATGATCGCCGAGGAGTCGACCGCCTGGCCGCTTGTGACAAAACCCATCCATGACGGAGGTCTGGGCTTTAATTTCAAGTGGAATATGGGCTGGATGAACGATATGCTTGAATATGTTGAAACCGATCCGCTTTACAGAAGAGGTATCCACTATAATATCACATTTTCATTCTTTTACGCGTTTAAAGAAAATTTCGTGCTTCCGTTATCACACGATGAAGTCGTTCACGGAAAAAAGTCACTTTTAAATAAAATGCCCGGCGATTATGAAATGAAGTTTGCGGGTCTGCGGGTATTTCTCGGATATATGATGACACATCCCGGAAAAAAACTCACATTTATGGGTGCGGAGTTCGGACAGTTCAGAGAATGGGACACCGACACAGGTCTGGACTGGCTGCTTCTTGATTATCCGATGCACAATAACCTGAAAAAATATGTCAAAGAGCTTGGCGCGTTTTATTTAAAAACCCCGGCATTATGGGAGATCGATTTCTCATGGGAGGGATTTAAATGGATCAGCGACAGTGACCGCGATCAAAACACCATTGCTTTTATCAGGACTGACAAAAAAGGCGAAAACATCATCTCACTGATAAATTTTTCTCCGGTATTTAGAGAAGAGTACCGGATCGGTGTTCCCGACGAAGGTGTCTACACGGAAGTGTTTAACTCCGATTTAAGTGAGTACGGCGGATGGGGGCACTTAAACAACGGCGATATAATTGCCGAAGAAATTTCCATGCACGGTTTTAGATACAGCGTTATGTTAAAAGCACCTCCACTTGCAACCGTTTGCATTAAGCTAAAAAAGGAGGCTCATTCATGAGAGTATCCGAACAAAAGGAATGCATCGCAATGCTGCTTGCCGGAGGCAGAGGGTCACGCCTCAGATCTTTGACCGAACAGGTCGCAAAACCTGCGGTCACATTTGGCGGCAAATACAGGATAATAGACTTCCCTCTCACAAACTGTGTCCGCTCCGGAATCGATACCGTCGGTGTAATGACACAATATCAGCCTTTACTGCTGCATGAATACATAGGTAAAGGGCAGCACTGGGATCTTGATATGTTATACGGCGGTGTATCCATTCTTCCCCCGCACAGCAAACCGGGCAGCACGGCATGGTACAGCGGTACTGCCAACGCGGTTTATCAAAATCAAAATTTTATTGAGTCTTTTGCACCGGAATATGTGCTTGTACTGGCGGCGGACCACGTTTATAAAATGAACTACAGGACAATGCTTGATTATCATAAGGAAATGAATGCCGACTGTACGATCGCGGTGATCGAAGTCCCCATGAAGGATGCCAACCGTTTCGGCATTCTCAATACAGCTCCCGATGACAGCGTAGTTGAATTTGAAGAAAAACCCGAAAATCCGAAAAATAATCTCGCATCTATGGGTATCTACATTTTCAACTGGCGTGCGTTAAAGGAGTATTTATACGAAGATGAAAAAAATACCGAGTCAAAGCATGATTTCGGAGGGGATGTACTCCCCGCTATGCTTCGCAACGGGTTAAGACTTTTTGCATATCGTTTTGACGGATACTGGAAGGATGTCGGAACCGAAGAAAGCTTGTGGCAGGCAAACATGGATCTTCTTGACGATCTGCATCTCGGCTTTGAGGACTGGCATATACTTTCAAAATCCGCCGGCCGGCCGCCGCATTTTATTGCAGAAACAGGCAGTATAAAAAATACACTGATAACAGAAGGCTGCGAAATTTACGGCAGTGTGGAGAACAGTATTCTATCGGTGGGTGTAATTGTTGAGGAGGGTGCGGTCGTCAAGGACAGTGTAATAATGGAAAATGCCCGTATATGCAAGGATGCTGTTGTCGAATATGCGATACTTGACGAGGAAACGGTTGTACCGGAAAATTCGATCGCCGGTGAGTCCAGAGAAACCGGAGGCAAACTTAATGTCTTCTCCCGCGGTACCACGTTTGAAAAAGCTTCAAAAGGAAAGGGGAGGAAAAAATGATAGGTTTATGTCTTTCCGATCCGCATCCCGACCGAGCAGGTGACGGAAGCACTATCAGAACGCTTTCAGCTGCACGGTTTGCCGGCAGATACCGTCTTGTCGACTTTATGCTTTCCAACATGGTAAATTCCAAGATATATACAATAGGGATGATACTAAACAGCCATTACCAGTCCCTTATCAGCCACATCGGAATGGGAAAGGACTGGGATCTCGCACGTAAATCCGGCGGTGTTTACTTTTTTCCGCCTTATTACGCCGATGAACGCCGGAGTGTAAACAATGAGCTTGACGGACCATTACAAAGAGCTGCCGAATATCTCACGGAGCTGAAAACAGAATATGTAATAGTCGCCGACAGCAGCATCATATATAATATGAACTACCGAAAAGCTTTTGAATACCACAAAAAAAGTGAAGCCGATGTGACCGCTATTTACACAAGAAAAAAAAGCGCGCCCGGTGAACGTGAAAACACCGTTGCTTTCAGCCTGTCCGAGGACGGATCTGTAACAAGCGTGGATTTAGCCCCGCCAAATGCCGGAACCGTAAATGTTTCACTCGGTGCTTTTATCATGCACAGACGCCACTTTATACAACTTACTGCAGGTGAAAAAAACTGCGGGATGCTCCGTTTTTCGCGTGTACTGCTTGCCGGTGCGTTAAGCCGGTTAAATATAAACTCCTTTGAGTTTAAAGGCTATTCTGCTCATATCTGTTCTGTCGAGACATTTTTCCATTATAACCTTGATATATTGGATATCGACAACAGAAACTCGTTGTTTGATTTTGAAGGAAGACAGATTTTTACTAACAGGAGGGACTCACTCCCGACCAAATACGGTAAAAATTCAGTAATTCAAAATTCAATAATATCGGACGGCTGTCAGATTGACGGAACTGTGATCAACAGTACAATATGCCGTAATGTTAAAGTTGCAACAGGTGCAGTCATTAAAAATTGTGTTTTACAAGACGATACGATCGTCGAAAAAAACGCGTCATTGGATTGTATAATTACCGATAACTCCGTCATCATATCCGAAAACAGGAATATGATGGGTTACCGGACATACCCGGTCCACATTGAAAGAGGTCGGGTTATTTGAATTATGGAGGTGGATTAATATGCCAAGGAAAAAGAAGATGAAAATACTAAATGCCGTTTCCGAGGTTGTACCGTTTCTGGCAACCGGAGGTATGGGGCAGGTGGCAGGTGCGCTTTCAAGTACTCTTGCGTTAAACGACAAGAATCTTGATGTCCGTGTTGTAGCACCTTTTTATGCAAAATTCCGCGATAAATATGAACCGCAGATGAAGTTCCTCGGAGCGACCGAGGTGCAGCTGGCATGGCGGACACAGTATTGCGGTGTTTTTGAGTTGACGCATGAAGGGGTGACATATTACTTCGTTGATAACCGGCGTTATTTCGACAGAGAAAACGCATACGGTTATGTTGACGATGGTGAACGTTTTGCATTTTTCTGCAAAGCGGTTTTTGCTGTGATAGAGATCTCAAAGTGGGTGCCGGATGTAATTCATGCACACGACTGGCAGTCCGCGCTTGTTCCAATCTATCTTAAAACACATTTTTCGGAGCAGTTTAGTAATATAAGAACGGTATTTACGATTCACAATATGGAATATCAGGGACAGATGCCGGGGCATATATTATATGATGTATTTGAGTTATCCGAAGAGGATGCAAATATCGTATGGTATGACGGCTGTATAAATCTCATGAAGGGAGCTATTGTCTGTACCGACAAGCTGACAACGGTCAGCCCTTCATACGCAGAGGAAATCAAGGATACCGGCGGATATGGTCTTGAGCCTATAATAAGAGAAAATTCTTATAAACTCAGCGGTATAATTAATGGTATCGATACCGTTACCTACGATCCGGAAACAGATCCTCTGCTGAAGAAAAACACATATTCAGCCGATAATCTCAAAGGTAAAGCTGCCAATAAAAAGAAGCTTCAAGCCTTCTTTAATCTTCCGAAGGCTCCCCGTAAAATGCTTATCTGTGTCGTATCAAGGCTGGTTTCACACAAGGGTATCGATCTTATCACATACCTGCTCGATGAACTGCTGGAGCTTGATATCCAGTTTTTATTACTTGGTACCGGTGAACATGCATATGAACTTTTCTTTGAAGAAATGGCAGTTCACAATCCGGAAAAGGTAGCTGTAAGTATAGCTTTTAACCCTGAAATTGCCGGGATGATCTATGCCGGAGCCGATGTTCTGCTTATGCCGTCACGCAGCGAGCCGTGCGGTCTGGCGCAAATGATCGCCTGCAGATACGGAACCATTCCGGTCATTCGCAAAACGGGCGGACTGGGTGATACGATTCACGACTGCCGCTTCGGTGACGGAAACGGGTTTGTTTTTGAAGACTACAACACACAGGTGCTTATGGACACCATTAAAGCCGCACTCGACCTGTACACACATCATCATGATGACTGGATGAATCTTGTACAAGCAGCAATGAAGGTCGATTTCAGCTGGGATCTATCCGCAAAAGCATACAGCGATCTCTATCGCGAGTTGGAAGTGAAATAGGGTATAAATTAACATATGTACATTTTTGATGAAAATAATAAGAAATTCAGAAATCCGTGCGGAGCGGTTACTGTTCCCGGAAAACTTAAGCTGAAGATAAAACTACGCAGAGGCGAAGCGGAAAATCCCCGTGTAAACCTATATCTTGACGGCGGCAGTGCAAGCGAAACTCCGATGGTTTATAAACACGCATCCGGTGTATACGATGTATATGCGCTTGAAATCAATTTCGAAAGCGCGGGTTTGTACTGGTATAACTTTATAGTCGATACCGTAGACGGAAAAACCTTTACTGTTCCCGAACATGCCGGCGGCGGGTTTCAGATTACGGCGTTTAAGCCAAATGCCGCAGACCCGGATTGGATTTTAGGCGGTTTGATTTACCATATCTTTGTAGACAGATTCCGCGGTGACGGTCAGATGAGGCTTGGTCCCGGTGCTTTTCACAGAAGCGATTGGGGCGGTATTCCGTATTTTATGCCCGATGATGAAGGTCTGGTACGCAACAACGACTTTTTCGGCGGTAATTTATACGGTATTATCGAAAAGCTGCCATATTTGGAAGAGCTTGGTGTCACATGCATTTACCTGAGTCCTGTTTTTGAAGCCGATTCAAATCACAAGTATGACACAAGTGATTTTATGAAAGTAGATGCCGCATTCGGCGGTGACGAAGCACTTGAAGAGTTATGTAAAAAGGCTCGAAAAAAAGGCATAAGAGTAATTCTTGACGGTGTGTTTAACCATGTCGGCAGCAACAGTATATATTTCAACAGATATGGCAAATATGAAAGTGTCGGAGCGTATCAGGATTATAATTCTCCATACCGCGACTGGTTTTCATTTAATGATGACGGCACATATGCATCATGGTGGGGTATTGAACTTCTTCCTGCGCTGAATAAAAACAACGAACAGTACAGGGAATTCCTCTGCGGCGAAAACGGGGTCATCAAACACTGGATGCGTAAGGGTGTTTCCGGATGGCGTCTGGACGTAGTCGACGAGGTTCCTGATGTACTGCTAGACCCGCTTTGTCAGGCTATGAGGAGTGAAAAAGACGATGTATACATAGCCGGAGAGGTATGGGAAGACGCATCTCACAAAATCGCATACAGTGTCAGAAGGCGGTACTTCCTCGGCGGGCAGCTTAATTCCGTCACAAACTACCCTTTAAAAAACGCTATCATCGCTTGCGTCAAAGATGGTGATGTCTGCAGACTTGCCGATACAATGGCGGCGCTTTGCAGAAATTACCCCGGAAAAGTTCTTAATTCGCTTATGAATATAGTGGGAACACACGATACGATGCGTATTCTCTCCGTTCTCAGCGGAGCGAATTTCCCCGAAGGAAAATGGGCAATGTCGCACTTTAAACTATCCGATGCCGAGATAGCACGTGGCAAAAAGCGCCTCAAAGCCGCTGCAGCACTTCAGTTTACGCTGCCCGGTATCCCTTGTGTATATTACGGTGACGAAGCCGGTATGGAGGGCGGCGCCGACCCGTTTAACAGAGTGTGTTATCCGTGGGGGCAGGAAGATGAGGAGCTATTGTCCTGGTATAAGAAACTGTCAGGTATACGGAAAAAACACAGTTGTTTCAAAGACGGGGAATATAAACTCCTCGAAGCCAGAGCGGGACTTTTTGTATTCACCCGCGGCAATAAAAGTAACCGTGTCCTTATCGCTGTTAACGTTTCCGACAGTGACAGGACTGTAACTGTATCGGGTTTTGATTTTGACTTGTTAAAAGACAAAAAAACCGATGCGCTAATAATAAATTCAGGTGAGGTAGGTATTTTTAGATGCTAGATAAACTCATGGACAATGAAAGAGCGCCGATGATCGACTATAGTAATGTAGACATTTTTTCACTGCTGTTTCTCGATAAACTTGAAGTGGTCCGCGGGCTCACGATCGAGGACGCAACTGCAGATGATTGTTATATTGCTCTTTCTTCCCTAATCCGGGATCAAATAATGAAACAATGGACAAAAAGTGATGCCCGTACATTTAAGCAGGATATAAAAAAGAAGCAGGTTTATTATTTCTCGTTGGAATTTCTCCTCGGGCCGATGCTTGAACGTAACATCATGTCGCTTGGACTAAAGGATGTTTGCGAAGAGTCGCTAAAAAGGTTGGGGCTTAATCCTCAGGAGATTTATAATGTTGAGCTTGACCCCGGACTCGGTAACGGCGGTCTTGGCAGACTTGCGGCATGTTTTATGGATTCGCTTGCGTTTTTGGGTATTCCCGGAAACGGATGTACTATCAGATATAAATACGGCTTGTTCGAACAAAAAATCGTAGACGGTTATCAGGTCGAAATGCCCGACAACTGGCTGAAGATAGAGTCTGTCTGGGAAATCAAAAAGCCGCACAAGGCCGTACTGGTCAAATATTACGGTAATATCCGCGAGGAAGTTATCGGCAACAGGATGTTGTTCCACCATGAAAACTATGAATCGGTAATTGCAATGCCGTACGATGTGCCTACCCCCGGACACGAAAGCGGAACCGTCAACACTTTGAGGCTGTGGAGTGCGGAAGCGACGCAACAGTTTGATTACGGATCATTTTCAAGCGGTGATTATCTCAACGCCGTTTCCCGGAAATATTCAGCGGAGGCGATTTCCGAAGTGCTGTATCCGGACGATTCTAACTATCAAAACCGTATGCTCAGACTTAAGCAGCAATACTTTTTTGTATCCGCCGGACTGCAGAGTATTATATCCCACCATAAAAAAAATTATGGAAATATCAGGTGTTTACATGAATATGCGTCGGTACATATAAATGATACACATCCGGCACTTGCGGTACCGGAGCTTATGCGGCTGCTTATGGACGAGGAAGGGCTCGGCTGGGATTTGGCATGGGACATCACGGTCAAGACCATATCCTTTACAAATCACACGGTAATGCCCGAAGCACTCGAAACGTGGGCGGAAGATTCTTTCTCGGAGCTGCTCCCCCGTGTATATATGATCGTCTGCGAAATCAACAGACGCTGGTGTGAGCTTCTTAGCAATAAGTTCCCCGGTGATATGGATAGAGTCTCAAGAATGTCAATAATAAGTCACGGTTATATTGCTATGGCATATCTTGCTCTTGTCGGCAGTCATGCAATAAACGGTGTTGCCAAAGTCCACAGCGAGATACTCAAACATGAACTGTTCCGTGATTTTTACGAGGTTTTCCCCGAACGTTTTACAAATATGACAAACGGTATTACTCACAGAAGATGGGTGCTTAAGGCAAATCCGCAGCTCAGCGATCTTATTTCGGAAACCATCGGTCCCGAGTGGCTGGCAGAACCTCTGAAACTGTCGTTGCTTGATGAAACCGGAGCGGTCAAGGATAAAGCGTTTTTGGAAAAAATGAACAGCATCAAACGCGAAGCAAAGGTCCATCTTGCAGCATACATCGCCGAACATAATGATGTTGTTGTCAACCCCGACTCGATTTTTGACGTGCAGATAAAAAGAATACATGCTTACAAACGTCAGCTGTTGCTGCTGCTGAATATAATCGATCTTTATTATGAAATAATCGACAACCCGAACATCGACATAGTTCCCAGAACATTTATACTGGCGGGTAAAGCAGCACCAAGTTATCATTTTGCCAAAGAAATTATCAAACTGACCTCGGTGATCGGCGACAGGATAAATAATGATCCTAAGGTCAGGGATCTGGTTAAGGTTGTTTTCCTCGAAAACTATCGTGTTTCACTCGCCGAAAAGATTTTCCCGGCAACGGATTTAAGCGAACAGATATCAACCGCAGGAAAAGAAGCATCCGGAACCGGAAACATGAAGTTTATGATGAACGGTGCCGTGACTATCGGAACATATGACGGAGCAAACATCGAGATTTTTGAAGCAGTCGGAAAAGGCAATTACCTGCCGTTTGGTTTAACTGTTCCCGAAGTCTTTGAACTCCAGAGAAATCAAAGCTACAACAGCCGCGAGTTCCTGTCTCATCATTCGCGTTTAAAGAGAATAATCCACGATTTTATAAACTCCGACTGGAAAGACGCTCTTAAAGCCGACTTCCCGTACATCTTCGATTCACTGACAACTCATAACGATGAATACTTTGTCCTGAAAGATTTCGACGCATACGTCAGAGCTCAAATGGATGCAACATCGTTATACAGAAAATCCGACAAATGGTCGGTTATGGCAGCAATGAACATTGCCCACTCGGGCTGTTTCTCCAGCGACGAGGTTATCAAAAGGTATGCTTCCGAGATCTGGCATGTGTAAACTCCCCTTAGATAATTTATGATGAGGTACTTTTATGGCGTTTAGACCAAAATTTCCGCGTTCATCGGGTGTATTAATGCCGGTCACGGCTCTTAACGGACCGTTTGGCATAGGTGTTTTGGGTGCGGAAGCAAAAGAATTTATAGATTTTTTGCATAAAGGCGGATTTCACGCATGGCAGGTGCTGCCTGTTGAGCAGGCAAGCATGTGGTGCGGCTCACCGTACAGTGCTCTTTCCGCTTTTGCGGGAGAACCGCTCTTGATCGACCCGAGAGGACTCCTGGAAATGGGTCTTATCAATAAATCTGAACTTTCTGAGCGTATGGAAGGTATGAATGATGCTTATGTGGATTACCATATAGTCCGTATCAAGCAGCTTGAGTTATTGAAAATAGCATTTTCACGCCGGACCGACGATGCCTATAAAGATTTTGACCCGTTTTGGCTTGATGCATATGCATTTTTTATCTCTTTGAAATATGATAATAACCAGGAAGCATGGTTTAAGTGGCAGAACAAAGGGCAGCGAAGTCACGATAAAAAAACTTTGAAAATATACCGGGAAAAGCTGGCCGAAGAAATCGAGTTTCATAAGTTTGTCCAATGGCTCTTTGATCTGCAGTGGCAGGAAATGCGTTGTTATGCCAAAGAGCGTGGAATATCCATCATCGGAGACATGCCTATATATCTGGCTGCCGACAGCGCAGAGGTCTGGAACAGGCGTGAGCTTTTTGAAGTGGATGAAAACAGTAAGTTTAAAGCAATAGGCGGAGTTCCACCCGATTATTTCTCACCAAACGGGCAGAAGTGGGGTAATCCGATATATAACTGGGAACAGATGGAAAAAGAGGACTTTAAGTGGTGGAAAAACCGTTTAAGAGCTTCTCTTGGCAGAT
>Ga0123356_10008353_pt1 | contig 10297 bp, 7 predicted proteins | sample TergutEmb28metaG_2_FD_92546 | JGI IMG/M metagenome (GOLD analysis project Ga0123356, IMG submission 92546) | Embiratermes neotenicus P3 segment gut microbial communities from Petit-Saut dam, French Guiana - Emb289 P3 | ecosystem: Host-associated > Arthropoda: Insects > Digestive system > Gut ... | reverse complement strand
GACATGTCTTTTTGTTTAAATCTTGCCATAGTGGAATTATTATAACAGACTTTCCTGTTTTTTGCAAATTATTTCTATATGTTATGTGTCATTTTATGTAAATCCGACAGTTTCGTTATGCGAAGTTGGTAATATATATTATAAAATTTCAAATCCAATAAACTTAATTATATTGTTTTGAAAATCATATATTTTTTTATCATTATCTATAAAAAACCAGTAATAATCCCTGCTTAAATTAATTGGTCTATGTGATTGATAATATAATTGACCTCTTATATTATATTCCTTTTTATTAAAATGTAACAATATACTTGGATCAAGTATATCATTTAATAGATCGATTTTTTGAATATTTATTATTTCAATTTCTAATATTTTTCTAATTTCTTTGTTATTATATATTGTTTCAGAATAATTAATAATTCTATAATCATTTTCATATAAAATAATATTTTTATTCATCTGACATGAATAAAATAAGAAAAAAAATATTATGATAAATAAATATTTAGATTTGTCCATATTATAATCCTATATATATTTTATTTTTTTTTATATTTGTTTAATATTAAAATTACATAACCAATTACACTTAATTCTATGTATGTATTTTACGTAATCTATATTTAATTTCTCTGTGTCCTTAGTGCCTCTGCGCCGCTGCGTGAGGTCTTCTTTACACCCTACACATCTTTCGGTCTATTATCATGCACACGTACAGCTTTGCCCTCCGAGATCGGCAGGCTGCCGCTTTCGTGTAATTCAACTTTTGGGCTTATCGAAATCGATGTTTGCAGTGTTTCTATAATTTTTTCTTTTAATGCGTTTAAGTGTCGCGAGTCGTCCATAAATATTTCTGCGTTTACTTCGGTTTTTACAGTTAATTTGTCAAGCGCGCCGTCTTTTTCTACGACTATAAGATAATTGTTGCCGACTTCTTTTAAACTCATTATTACTTCTTCGATTTGGCTTGGGAAAACATTTACGCCGTTTATTATAAGCATATCGTCGCTGCGTCCTGTTATGCGCTTAAGTTTACGGTGAGTTCTTCCGCAGGCGCACGGCTCTGTGTAAAACGAAGTAAGATCACGGGTGCGGTAGCGCAGTATCGGCGTAGCTTCGCGGCAGAGTATTGTAAGAACAAGTTCTCCTGTCTCGCCGTCTTTTGCAGGTTGGAGAGTATCGGGGTTGACGATTTCTGCAATGTAGCCGTCTTCCCATATATGAAGTCCGTCTTTGCATTGACATTCAAACGCAACGCCGGGACCGTTCATTTCTGATAATCCATAAGAATTATAAACATCAACTTTTAATAATGCTTCTATTCTTTTTCTTGTGTCTTCTGAGTAGGGTTCTGCGCCGCCGAATGCTTTTTTTATAAAAAGGCTTTCACGGGGTACGCCCGCTTCTTTCATTTTTGTTTCTAAATGCAATAAAAAGCTCGGCGTTGCGTGTAACACAGTTGTTTGGTAATCCTGCATCATTTTAAACTGGCGCGCAGTGTTTCCGGCTCCTGCGGGAATCGTTAACATTCCAACTTCTTCGCCACCCTGATGAAACCCCAAACCGCCTGTAAATAAACCGTATGTTATCATGTTTTGGAATACATCGCTCTTTGTACAGCCTGTCGCAAAAATGCAGCGCGCCATATAACCTGCCCATTGTTTAATATCTTCTTTACTAAAGTAGATAACAGTGGGAATACCAGTAGTGCCGCTTGACGAATGAAGACGTACAACTTCGTCCTTTGGGATAGATAAAAATCCGTAAGGAAAGCCGTCTCTTAGATCGTCTTTTGTGGTAAAAGGTATTTTATTTAGATCGGCTAAGGTTTTTATATCATCAGAACTTTTTATGCCAACTTTTGATAACCGCTCTTTATAAAAAGGCGCGCGCAAAGCAATTTCGATTTCTTTTTTTAGTCTTTTAAGCTGAAGCGCTTCCAGCTCCGCGCGGGGCATTTTTTCTATTTCGGCATTCCAGTACTGAAACTGCATTTCTTTCTTTATCCGTTTTATTTTCCGCTTTTTACAGCTGCTTGCTTGCAAGCAACCTGTCCCAACTTAAAAGCTTTAGTGTTTGCCGCAGCTACCGATGCGTCTTTTTTTGCAAAAGTATCAGCGATTATTTTTTCCAGACTCGCGCCCTTAACAGGAAGGTAACATGAAGCCGCTCCTACCATAACTGTATTTGCCGCTTTTGCAAGACCTGCTTCTTTTGCCAAAACAGCAGTCTGAATAATTTTATGCTTTGGCAGTTTTTTAATTGTAGATTGAAGCTTATCAGTTTCGGGATAGTTGGGCATATTAACAAACGGTTCCGAAGAAGTAACCAAAATACCGTCAGGTTTTAAATATGATAAATAACGCAAACCTTCGAGCGGTTCCATCGCGATAATCATATCAGCGCCGCCTTTTGGAACAAGGTCGCCTGCGATTTTCTTGTCCGAGATACGCATATGGGAAATAACCTGTCCCCCTCTTTGCGCCATACCGTGCACCTCACTCTGGCGCACTTCGAGCCCCTCGCTCAATGCGGCGTGGGCAATAATTGAGGCAACAGAAAGAACTCCCTGTCCCCCGACTCCTGCTAAAATTACATCGTATTTCATAGTAACCTCTATATTGAAAAATCGAAAATGAAACTTTGTTTCATTAGTTATTATGAGGCAAAATTAAATAATTGTCTAGATAATGCGGCAGGCGGTTACTTATATTTTTCTATCAGTAATCCAAGCGCTTTAAGAAATTCCGGCGTTTCTGATGATAATAAAGCAATATTTCTTTCGCGTCCTGCTTTTTCTAGTTTAAAAGCCTCGGCAGAAAGTTCTGTTTCGCCGATGTTAGCAAGGGCGCTCTTTAAGCCGTGAACGGCAGTAATATATGTCTCCATGTCCTGATCATCAAGCGTACCTGTTTTAGCCATAACGCTTTTTATTTCGGCTATGCCGTTTTGCGCGTCCTGAATAAAAAACCTGAGTAATTCCGGATTAGCGTTAGGTGCAACAGGAAAAGGAGAGACAGTTTTATTGTTTGTTTTTTGAATATACTCTTTTAAAATTACATCCATTTTACGCGTGTCGATTGGTTTTGCCAAAAAGGCATCAAAGCCGTTTGATAGAAATATTTCTGCCTGTCCGACAACTGCGTTTGCAGTAAGCGCGACAATAGGACGGTTATAACCCATTTCTCTTATTAGTTTTGTAGTTTGCATTCCGTCCATCTTAGGCATCATATGATCCATAAAAATAACATCGTACACAGCATTATTTTTTATTAATTCGAGAGCTTTAAAACCGCTGTTTGCAGTTTCGACCTGCAGACCGTAAGGCAGTAAAAGCCCTTTTGCTACGTATAAATTGGTCTCGACATCATCGACTATTAAAACTTTTCCGCAGGACATTTTTTCGTGGTCAATTTCTGTTTTTTTGGTGATAGATTTACTGTGAAACCTAAAATTTATTAATCTTTCTGTAACATCTTTTCCGCAGACAGCGCTGCCATGTATTTTCTGAGGCAGATATACAGTAAACACAGCCCCTTTGCCGGCTTCGCTTTCTATTAATATTTTACCGTTCATTAGTTCGGTAAGTTTTTTTGCTATGCTCATTCCAAGACCTGTGCCTGTTATGCCGCGGTTTGCTTCGTTGTTAAAACGCGTATATTCGTCAAAGAGCTTTTCTATTTGATCTTTGCTCATACCTTGTCCGGTATCGCTTACTTTAAAAATTAATATTATGCTGTCAGGATTTTCAATATCTGGATCTACAGAAATCGAAAGCCTTACTTCGCCTTTGCTGGTATATTTAAAAGCGTTAGAAAGCAGATTATTAAGTATTTGTCTTATTCTAAGTTCGTCGCCTATTAACTCGAGCGGAGTGTTTTCGTCAACTTCGAGCAGAAAGTCAATTGGTCTGCTTTCAAAGCGCAGGCGGTTTACAAGAACGGTGTCGTTTATCAAACTTGGAATATCGTATTTATAAGGAGTTATCTCCATTTTTCCGGCGTCTATTTTAGAAAAATCCAGAATGTCATTGATAATATTTAAAAGCAGATTTCCTGATTCGTATATTCTTCTAAATCCTTCTTCTGCTTCCGGCATGAGAGTTTTATTTCTAAGCTGAATTTCTGATATGCCCAAAATTGCGTTCATCGGCGTGCGAATCTCATGACTCATCTGCGCAAGGAAAGAAGATTTTGCCTGATTGGCAGCCTGCGCTTCGATACGCATGCGTTCGTCAGCTGCGCGTTTTTTTTCTGTTTCTACTAACTGTTCGTGTTCGGTTCTTGCATCCTCCATAACTTTTACAATGCAGTTATTTGGGATGTTAACGGCAAGAGCTATTTTCCTCGCCATTCCATGGCATGTATTGCTTCCGCAGGCTCCGCAGTCAATGTGGTGACTGTCGTAATCGCTTTTGCCAAGTTGTTTAAATGCAATTTCTATATCAGTTTCAGTTATAGGAGGAAAATTTGTTTGAGCGGGCAAATATTCCCTAAGAAAATGCGAATGGTTTAGTTTTTCATCATATGTCTTGTACACAGATTCATAATGTTCTTTTTTGTTTTCTTCTGTTGCTTTTCTCCGGTTGTCGTTCATTGTTTTTTCGATCTCAAACACGCTTCTATCATGGGAATAAGCGGTTCCCATGTTGCACCCTTCCGAACAATTGAGTACATCATACACGGCAGGTAAAAATTCATTTGGAGTTTGAGCATATTTATTTAATTTTTTGTAAACATCAAAACCTTCTGCTTTGGTTATATGAATGGATTTTCCCAGAAAAAATTCGATATTTTCTTTTAATCCGCCCGGCATCGGAAACAAGGAACCTAATCCGCTCTCATCATGATCAAATTCAGTTTCTTCGACAGGAAGTTCGATATTGTTCTTTTTTAAATATTCAAGAAGATGATCAAATGTAATGTTATATTCGGTAAGTTTTGTATCTTCGAACTCATTTGTTTTTGCCATACATGGCGAAAGCGCGGCGATATGATCTTTAATTCCGCGGTATTTCATCATGAATATAGAAGTGCAAGCCATTGGGCTGTGCACCGGAGACAGCTTTTTTAATAGATCATGACAGTAAATTTCGCAATATGTTACGATTGCGGGGCACGGCTGGGTTATCATCGGAGAAACGCCGTTTTCTCTTATATGTTTAATATGCGCCCATATACATATGTCAGCTCCAAGCGACACATCATAAATTTTATTTACGCCAAGCCGCTTTAAATATGTAAATAGTTTTTTGTATTGCGGAATATTTGTTTTTATCGCAGGCGCAGCCATAAGAGATATAGATTTTCCTTTTGACAGATCATCAAAAAAGCGGACTATATCATCTGTAAAGGTTCTCGATTCGTGTTTACAAGCAGCGACACATCTGCCGCAGGCAATACACTTATCATAATCGATTCTTACTTTTATGCTGCCGGACACATCCTGATAAGTAATATTTGCCATTTCCATCGGACATTCTCTCACACATCTATTACAGCCTGTGCATACATCGTCCATAGCTTTAACAACTTTGATCATCGTGAGTCCTTAATATATTATATTATGTAGAAATATAAACTGTCTAGTATTTAAAACAAGAGAGAAAATTGATTATTTTTCATCTTTTCTTTGGTTTTTAATATAATAAATGCAAAAAAAACCAAACACCAAAAAATGATGTCTGGCTCTATTATTTACATTCTTTACCTTTTTGTATAAGTCACATTATTTACATTAACTGCCTGCGTTATACCGACGGCTCGTAATTGAAAGTTAGTAATTGTTAATGTATTGCCGGAAATAGAATAATTAAAAGAATAACCTGATCTGGAATCGCCTACACTTACATGGTTTGGTGTTATTGTCTGCAGTCTGCCGCGTATCGGGGTGCCTGTAGACTGGAAGCTTACATCAGAACCTGCGTCATTCGGGAATATAAGTGTTCGGGCTATACCGTCGTTACCTGCCGGCGCTGTCCATTCTCCTCTTAAACGCTGAAAATTAATATTACTATTAAGAGAGGCGATTCTGGCAGTTTCTGCGGCTTGCGCTTCACGCTCCCTTTCAGCGGCTGCCGCTTGGTCTCTGGCTCTTTGGTCTGCTGTTGCCTGCTGTTGAGGACTCAATGGAGTTCTTACCGAAGCAGCCCTTGCGCTGGTACCGGCATCATTGTTTAAAAGAGGAGTGACTACGAAAGAGTAGTTTGTATCTCCGTTTAAATCATTAATAGTATGTGTAGTTCCTCTTACTGTCCATGTATTTGAGCCTTGTGTTATACGGTAGCCGGTTGCGCCTGCTGATGCTCCCCATGTTATTGTTACGCTGTTCCATGCATTTGCGGTTACAGTAACATTTGACGGAACAGGAAGCCTTTCTACCGGTGTGGCAGGACTTGTTCTAATAGCAACCGCAGGAGATTGTTCGCCGGTAATTGCTTTTTTGTTGGCTGTTACACGGACTTCATAGTTTCGATCCGGAGCTATAGTTACATTGCTTGGTGTTGTAAATGCAGTTTCTTTTGTTGTCCATCTGCCGACTCCAACCACCTGTACTTCATATTCAGTTGCTTCTTCTACTGCGTTCCATGTTACAGTGATTGCGCGGGGAACTACAGTTTGAGTAAGCCTGACATTTTCCGGCGGAGGCAGAGGATCTCCGATTCCAAATGTAGCGCATGCTGTTATTAAAATTAGCAAGGATGCTAATTTTAATACTTGGAGTTTGCAAAGCAAACTCCATAACTTATTTATAGCGGTATTCTTGCCGCCTCTGCCTATTCCTTTAATTGTGTTTTTCATAAAACACTCCTTGTTGTAATTTTCTGCTCGTACAAGCAGATTATTTCTTACCGCTAATATATATACTTATGCATTACATATGCACAGCAAAAATGAAATTAATATTTAACAATAATCAAAACACGACCGTTGCCGCCTGCTGTGCCGTTTTCGTTTCCATAACCGCCTCTTCCGCCTGCTCCTGTATTCGCCTGTGTTGAGCTCAATGCTCCCAAACCGCCGCCAAAACTAGTCTCTGTACCGCCATGACCTGTTAAACGTCCTGCGGCGCCGCCTCTGTTATCTGCAACTAAGTTGGCATTGTGGCGGCCGTTAACTCCGCTTCCGCCGGCGATTGTTCCCCAGCCTAACAAAGTTAGTGTTGTAGGTCTTGCAGGTGCTGTTCCGCCGACTCCGCCGGAGATAGCCTGCGCCGCGCTTCCGCCGCCGCCTCTGCCTCCCTGCACAGTAAGTGATGTTGAAGCAAACCGAACTGTTGTATCACCGCCGTTTCCGCCGGGATTAGCCGACTCCCAACTGCCGCCAACACCTCTACTATGACGTGTTCCGCCTCCGCCGCCTCCGCCTACTGTGATGTTCACAGAAAGCGCGCTATTTACTGTAAAACTCATATAAGCCGCCGCGCCGCCTCCGCCTGTGGCTCCCGTACCATGTTCTGTTCTTGTGCCTGTTATCCCTTGCTGATAACTTTTACTGTGTCCGCCTTGTCCGCCGCCGCCCGCTCCAAGAACATAGATTTCTATTGTTGCGGGAAAATTTTCGCTTAATGTAAAAGTATAGCTTCCGGGATTTGTATAATCCGCTCTTAATACACCCGGCGTACTGCGGTCAATATCGGCAGAAGTATCGCCTTGATCTGCGCCTGCCCGCACTAATCTAAATTGCTGTGCGCCAGAAGTGTTTTCTTCCCATTGCTGTAATTGAACTCCACGAACAGATACATTGCCTGGAACGTCAAGCATACGGTCAGAATATACATTTTGAATTCTTACAAACTCACCGTCTTCCAGTATTCGCCACCTTTGATGACGAGGGTGCAGATTAACACCCCAAAGTTCCTGTTCGTTCTGCATTCTTGTCCATTGATGAACACGAGTTCCGTTTAATAAATTGTGGCTTGCAATATCCATAACTCTGTTACTTTGCACATTTATAATTATGTAAGAATCATCCCATTGCCGTTCAAAACGCCATTGCTGACTTAAACCGTTATGCCTTGTCCATTGATGAATCGCAACGCCGTTATTAGAATTATGATCTCTAATATCAACTGCCATTCCGTTTTTGTTTATAATTTGCCAAGTGCCCGAATAATCTCTTGAAGTAGAAACTTTTCTCATTACTGCGTCAGGCCATGCAAAACGGGTTTGAGATAATCTGCCGGTTTCTGGATCTATTCGGCCGCCTACAGTATTAAACTCATTTATATCGAAAGTAAGATTAACTCCCCAGCGCCCGGGGTGATTTATGATAAATCCGTTGTCATCGATATAATCACCGTCATACCAAGTGGCGTCAGTATAGATTTCTCTGCCGTCTTTTAAAACAATTAAATTCCATGCATGATTTCCTATTGAACTTCGCCAATATTCAACTCTTTCTACTAAAGGATGACCTTGCAATGCCTCGATAACAGCATCGGAATATCCCGCGCATACCTCTCTTCTTATTAGCTCATCACGAAACCTTAAATTCCTGCCTGCATTCTTTTCTAATCTTGCATGATCATAAACGATTTCATTGCCGACTCTGTGTACAATTCTTTCTATTTCTCTAAAGGCAGTGTCTGCCATTCGTTCTTCCAATCGGGATTCGCTTGTCGAAGTTCTTGTTTGCGACGCAGTTTCCCAATATGAAGCAGGTCTGATAAAATTTGCAGGCAGGGGCGAACCTCTGGGCGGTACTTGTCCTTCTATCGGAACAAGTCTGAATAATTGCCCTTGGCCGCTTCGGGCTGCCCATTGCTGAAGCTGTTGTCCTCGGTTATTAAGATTTGTGTTATCTATATCAAGGTTTAAATTTGTAAGAGCATTTACGATTATTACTTGTTGATTATCAACACGAACAATACGCCATCTTTGGCTTTGCTGATCGCGGCGCGCCCACCATTGATGGACTCTAACGCCGTTTTCGGCTCTGTGGCTTTGAATATCCATTACACTGTTACTTAAAACATTTCTAATTACATAAGTTCCGTTTTCGTACGGTTCAAAATTCCATTGCTGACTGCGACCGTCATGCCTTGTCCACTGATGAATCGGCACTCCGCTGTTTCCATTATGATCACGAATATCAAGCGCCATTCCGTTAGCTGTAAGTATAAACCAAGTGCCTGTAAATCTTTCCTGCGCCGAAAGAGCAGTGGTTAAAAGACATAAAATAATAATTAAAAAAAAGGATTTTTTCATTTTATATTTCCTGTAAAAATAGAGCAGTCTAATAAATAAGAAATTAACCACGGAGTACACGAAGTTTCACTGAGAAATCTCCGTGCCCTCTGTGGTTTTTATTCTTCGCTTTAGTATCTGACTATAATTAAAACTTGACCGGGGCTGCCGAGTTCCCCAGCTCTGTTTCCATGCGCACCGGCTCCGCCTGCGCCATAAATAGTAGTACCGCCAAAGCTTGCTTCAGATCCTGCGCCTCTAAGACCTCCAGCGCGGCCAACGAACCCGCCTTGATCAGAATTATGCCTTCCATTTGTGCCGGCGTCTCCATTACCTACAGCCCAATCCAATATGCCGGAAGGTGCGGCAGCTTGTCCAACACCGCCTGCGCCGCCTGTTACATTTTGGTCGCCTGTTCCTCCGCCGCCTCTGCCGCCCTGTGCGGTAATAGTTGTAGAACCAAATCTAATAACTGTATCTCCGCCTGCAGCGCCTGGACGTCCCGATTCCCAGCTTCCGCCAACGCCTTTGCTATGTCCGCCTCCGCCAGCGCCGCCGGTTCCAACAGTAATATTAAGAGTAATTGGTCTATCCGCTCTTAATCTTGTATAAGCTACAGCACCGCCGCCGCCGCCTGCGCCCCTTCCGCTTTCGGTTCTTGTTCCAAGACCTTGCTGATAAGCCTTGGTATGCCCGCCTTGACCGCCGCCGCCGGCTCCAAGAGCATAAATTTCAATTGTTGCGGGAAAAGCTTCGCCAAAAACAAAAGTGTGATTTCCGGGAGTATTAAACTCGCGCCTAATTACTTGCTCCTGACGCGGTCTCGGCGGATCTGCAACGACTCTGTTACCGCTGTCCTGCTGAGGCGTATCGTACGCAGAAGGTACAGACTCCATGTCGCTCGCTAATCCTAATGTTATAAAAGCCGCCAGAGATACAACCGCAATAATATGCGGCAGCCATTTTTTTCTCATCATAATTTTCTCCTTCTGATGAATTTGTTATATGCTATGCTTTCAACGAAAGCAAAAAAGCCATAAGAAGCCAGATCCAACACATCAAATGTGCCGTTTCTGTTTTCATTTAATTGACTAATTTCTAATG
>Ga0123356_10008352_pt1 | contig 10297 bp, 3 predicted proteins | sample TergutEmb28metaG_2_FD_92546 | JGI IMG/M metagenome (GOLD analysis project Ga0123356, IMG submission 92546) | Embiratermes neotenicus P3 segment gut microbial communities from Petit-Saut dam, French Guiana - Emb289 P3 | ecosystem: Host-associated > Arthropoda: Insects > Digestive system > Gut ... | reverse complement strand
GTTGCCCCCGCACGGGCACGCCTACTATAACAATCCGGGCGGATTTCCAAACATATTTCAGAACGGCCCGAACGCAGCTTCCAGCTACCGCGATCCCATTCTTGGTTTGGACAGTCGAGATACCAGCTACCTCGTGGGCCTTCCTTACTGGAATCTCGACTTCAGCATAAGAAAGTCCATCAAAGTCAGGGAGTCAGTTTCGATGGAGCTGCAGTCTGTTTTTGTGAACGTTCTAAACCACAACCAATGGCTTGATCCTGGACAGCCTTGGGGGCTGGCTTTTTCGGGTTTCGGCAACCTGCTTGGTTCGGCGCAGGAGAATCTTGGTGGCAACCGGGCAATCCAGCTCGCCGCACGAGTGCGATTCTAGCTTAAGGTCCGCTTGCCTCAATGGTATGACCTTACAATGGCGATTGACCGCAAGGCCGATATCACCCTCGTCCGGTCGGCCTTGCGTCGCAGCCGCGCCGTCGCCATCCTTGGATCGGGTCAGTCTGGCAAAACTCGATTATCTGGTGGCGTGGAGAGCTGTCAAGCGTCAAGATGAACGCCAAGAAGATGAACGCCAAGAAAACGACGCCCTTGACAGCTCTCCACGTCACTCGGGAGCTGGAAAGATCGCCGCCACAATGGTCGAACACAAAATCAGAAGGTGTATGCCAACCCAATCAACGGTGCCGGTTTGTAATGCAAACCGGCGTCGTTGACTCGAAACAGGACATTGCCCGTCAAAATCAACCTTCCGAACGGACGGATTTTCCCGCCTGCCGCGAAGCTCAGCAAATTGCTCGTCACCGTCCCGGTGGTTCCGATAGTGGGATTGGAATTCCCGGCGTAGTCCACGTAGTTAGTTACGGCCAGCGTTTGAACCCCGAAGAAAGACTGTCCGATGAAATCGCCGGATACGCTGGCTCTCTTGTTGATGCCGGCATCCCACCCTACGTCGAAATTGAGAATATTTGCCAAATGACCTGTGGCGCCAGCGGGCCAAATGCCGTTATTCGCCTGGATCTTTCGTGGATCCACAGCCAGGATAGAGTTTCCGTTGATTTGTAAACCCAGGCTCGCGTGCGGTTCGATCCGCCCCGCATAGTACGAAAGGACCGCGAACGGCCGCACTCCCCAAGTGCCGGAACCTAGAAATTGCTCAGCGGATCCTGTCGGCGTGTGGAGATCGACGCCAACGGACAGTCCCGCTTTTTCACTCTTGACAACCTGGAACTTTCCTCGGAATACCACGTCTCCGATACCTGCTGATGACCTGGACGACGAAAAAACGGCGCTGTTGTATCCCTGAAGAGCATTCGCGAAGTAAGGCCCTGACTCTCCCTTGACGCTGACTGTTTTCGAGAACTGGTGCATACATCCAATCACCGGCAGCAGGGGATTGTTCTCACAACTGTTTATGTCAGCAGCCGCTTCTGCGGCCGTTTCAGTGGGTACTCGCTCAAAAGTGTTTATTGTGGCACTCGATGTAATGGCCCCCCCGACGCGAAGAATGGGGACTGCCACCGAGATGTCGAACCGGTTCGTCAGGCCGAACACCAAAACCGGGGTTACTTCGTGAACATTCAGATCCAGCCGGTTCACTGTAGTAATCGTGTCGTGAGCAAAAATTACTAAACCGTCCGGGGCGCATCCTGCGCTGGGATAGGTGCAGTGCAGATCCGCGTCACTAGTCTCGTGGTTGTAGAGTGCCGGAACGCTGCGGAGATTTGTGCCATCGGCACGATCAAAGTCAAAATATTCATAACTCACACCCACGAAAAGCTTGTGGCGCCCAATGGTAGAAGCACGATCGCTGAAAATTGGACCGAGGGTCGTAAGTGCTTCTTCAAGACCACCAGTTTCCGAATTGAAGGAGAAAGTGATGCCTGATGCCGGCGATGCCATGGGCAACTGGCTGAGTTGCGTCCCGATTTCTGCGGTTACCAGGTTCAGGCGGGAGGATGCCGCGCTGAAGAAATCCACATAATGCGGAGTCGGTCCCATATCGGTGTTCAGAAGTGGTCCATTTTGGTTAGGCGCATCGCCCACCAGTCCGTTGGGGCCGTAAACACCCGGAACGAGGCAAATCATTTCTGAACTATGGCTAGATGGACAAACCGACTGCGCCAACAGGCACGCTGGCAGGAATAAAACCAGGGCAAGAGTTGCGGCACTTCTCATTGGTATAGTCTTCCTCCTATCTTCGGGTTCGGCCCATCGGATTTTAGAAAACGTCTTTCTTTAATGTGCGGTGATCGAATCGATAAGCCATACCGGGTTAGCCCCTTGGCTGTTTCCCCTTTTGTGAAGCGTGACAATGACGCGTTTTCTTGGTACGTCCTGTGACGTCCCATTCCTGAGCACAGCCCTGAGCGCCTGGTCAATCGTGACGACTGCGGTATCGCCGGTTATGTTTGGGTCTCCAACGACTCCATAACTGAGCGTCGCTCCTTTCAGTTCTGCAAAAGCGTCTTGTATGTACCGAGGAGCTCCGGGCCAAATCCTTCTCATCTCATTAAAATTCAGATCCCCGTAAGCCCTCTTGTAGCTATCCAGCACTGCAACGATCTCTTTGCGAGGATCGACAATGAGGTGACGAAGCTCGCCTAAGGCATCCTTGGCCTCTTTCGCGTGTTTACCCTCGGGTAAAGCGTTCAGATAGTTGTTGAGGCTTTTTTCGTCAGCCCGGTCGGTTCGCTGCCACGTACTTTCATCGCGGACATCAGTCAGGGTAGCCCGGGCGTCTTTGGCGTGGCCGCCGCGGGGAAATGCATTCAGATATGCATCCAGACTCATTTCGTCGTTCGGGTTGGTGCGTTGCCAGGTTAGTTCGTCGCGCAGGTGGTCGATTTCGGGGCGATGCCGGCTGTTGCCATAGGTTTTCACGAAGGCATCGAGGCTCGCGGGTTCGTTGCGATCGACTGTCAAAAACGCGAGCTCCTCACGGGCGGTCGCGGCGTGCGGTCCCTGAGAGTAGCGTTGTAGGAAATCCCGGTAGGATTCGACCGAGTTCGTCTGAAGATCCTTCTCCCAATACGCTTTTTCTAACAAGTCCTGCGCCTCGACACGGTGGTTACCGTTCGGGTATTTCTTCAGGAATTCCTCAACGGAATCGACAGAGCCTGAGACCAGGGCCGACTGCCAGTCCAAGTCTTCCGGCACTTGGGTGCGGGGCGCTCGCGGGAATAGGTCGTCTCGCGTCAACGAGACGACACCGCCTGGCAGAAAATTGCGAACCACTATAGACGAATTTTGGTTTTTGGCAAGTACTTTCACTTGGTGGCTGCCGGTCGGCACCTTGACCAACATCTCGCCGAGGCGGCCCACGCGCCCCATGGACTTGTCGTCAACAAAAAGCTCAGAACCGGCCGTCAGGCCTCGCACTTTTACCACCACCATTTCGGCCAGTACTGCCGGATTGGGGGCTGGGGGCGGCGTTACCAGCGGAATGAGGTAGGTGCTTGGGAGGTTCGCGCCAACTTCAATTTCCTTCTGCGCATTCTCGTAGCCTTCATGCTTAGCCTCGACGGAATACTTCCCGGCACACAGATTGAAGTCGCAATTTGGTGTGACGCATTTCTGCTCCTGGCCGGGTTGGTTTTGAGAGGTGATGCTGACTATGGCCCCGTTGGGAGCCGTCGTAATCTGGATTGCGATGGTGTGAGGAACCAGTGCTCTCCAGGCAATAATAATCACAGCCAAAAGGACAACGGCCGCGGTGACGTAGGCCGCGCTGCGAGCTCCGGGAGTTAGTTGACTTAGGATTGGGCGCCGACTCAACCCGGCAGAGGCCTTCGTACTGACATCCGCGGATGACGTTTCGGCCGCGGGCTGCGCAGCAGAGTTCATCAGAATCGTCGCCGTTATCTCCTCGCGCGATGCTTCCGGCCCAGCCGACTCCCTGGTCTTACGTTCTTTTTGCTTCAGCGCTTCTGGCTCGCGGAGCGCTTCCTGGCGGCCCTGTTCCTTGGCCAGACGATCGGCTCGCTGATCCTGCTTGCATTTTTCCGCAGCCGCCGTCGCTAACCGCTCTCGTTCCTGGCGCTTGCGGGCCTTATTCTCCTTTTCCTCCTTCTTGGCAAGCTCCCGTTCCTGGCGGACCTTTTCTTCCCGCCGCAGAGCCTCCTGTTTGAGTCGGCGCTGCTCATCCAGTCGACTCTTCTCGGCTTCCAACCGCTCCCGTTCGAGCGCCTTCAGCCGCTCTTGCTCGTGCCTTCGTTCCTCCTCCCTTTGCAGCGTCAGAGCCTTCTCTTGCTCAAGTCTTTCACGGCGCTTGCGCTCGGCCTCTTCGGCGCAAACCCGTTTCCGGTCCGCCGCTTCTTTTCGTTCGCGCTCCAGTCGGTCGGCTTCAACACGCTTGCGCTGTCCTTTTTCGAGCCGTTTGCGCTCGGCTTCTCGGGTGCGCAATTGTTCGCGCACGGCAGCTTGCTCCTGCCTGAGCCGCTGGTCCTCCTCTCGTGCCCGTTGGCGTGCGCGATCTCGTTCGAGCTTTTCCTGGCGCTGCTTCTCATGTTGGTGATCCCGCTCAAGTTCAAGCTGAAGGGCCGTTTCGAGTTCCTGTGCCTTTCTTTCCTCGAGCCGCTGCAGTTGCTGTTCAATCTCCAGCTTCGCCTGAAGGACACGAGCGTCTTCGGGAAAGGACTTGATGACCCGGGTTAGTTCCAGGCGAGCGCCTTCCAGGTCGCCCCCGTGCTGAGCGCGACGCACGCTCGCCAATCGCTCAACAATCAACTCCTCGCGCTCACGCTCCTTTATTTTTCGTTCCAGATCGGAGATGAGTGGCGACGACGGTGCCAACAGCGCTGCCCGGTCCCAAAGCATGTGTGCTGTGAGGATGTCTATGGCCAGCGCGGCTTCCGATGCTTTGGCAAGACAGGTCAACGATTGATTCTTGAGGACAGCATCATTGGGGGCGATTTCTTGGACGCGGCGCAAAGCGTCGATCCCTTTCCCCCAACGCAACCGCTCAAATGCCTTGCTCGCATCCACCACGTACTTTTCGGCCTTACCGCGCGCCTGAAGCGCGCCACCAAGCTGTGCTTCCAGAAGTATCAGCTCCGGATCTTGCGGAAATTCCTGCGCGGCTTCGAGCAGCAGGGTCCGCGTACGCCCGTAATCTGAGGCGTCGAATGCGTCCCGTACTTTCTCGACCCATACCGCTTTCGCCTTGGCACGTCGCTGGTCGCGCAGGCGAGTGACTCGGCTGATGTTGTCGTCGAGTTCGGTCTGCGTTGCGTGCAGCGTTCGCACGATGTTCCATTGCGCCAGAGCCTCGTCGTATTTCTCTTCCTCCTCTAACTCGCGGGCTGCCGCGGTGATGGAAGAAACCCGCGCGGTGAGTTCCTTCGCAGCGAGGGAAAGCTGGGCCAGTTGGGGTTCCTGAGGGAATCGCAGCTCAGCCTCCTCCAGCATGATGATTCGGCGCTCCAAGCGGGGTTCTTGTTCCACACGGGTGAAGACATCGCTGAGAAGCGCTTCTTTCTCGAGCCGTGCTCGATCTTGTTGCGCCCGTTCTTCCTGTTGCCGGATACGATCGAGAAGGGACTTCCTCAGCTCCAGTAGCGTGACATTATCCGGAACAGCCTTAAGGCCATCGCTCAGCCGGTCCAAAGCCTCCTCGAACCGGCCACCTGCAAGCAGGGCTGTGGCCTGAACGGCATTACTCCCCACAGTTTCGTCGCGCTCGTACTCCCGGATTTGGAGGCAGAGTAGTGAAGGTGGATCGTAATCAGGTTTTAACTGGGCTAGCCGCTTGAGCAGGTCGGCGGCAGCCCGCCAGTCAGTCTCGACGGCGACAAACGCCGCCTGTACGAATGCTTCGATTACTTTCGCACGCACGGCGGGTGATCGGGATGACTCAAACGCCTGGGCGAGAAGTTCACCACCCGCGTTCCATAGCTGTTTCTCAAAAGCGTTTTGAGCTTTCCCCAGCTTCAGCTGGGCAGCGCTGCGGCCCGTGGTTTCTCCTTCCACCACTTTGCCGAGGCTAGAGATCTTTTGCTCCCCGGGGAACTGTATGAGGGCTTGCTGCAGGATATTGCCTGCCCGAGTGAGCTCGCCTCTGTCAACCGACTGCTCGATCTGATTCTTGAGGGAGTCAACCAGGCCGGTAGCCGCCACGTGTCGAAGAGAGCGGTACTCGGTGGCCATGGCTTCCGGCAGACCCGTGACCAATTCGGCGATCGCTTGCAGCTTGTCTAGCCCTACCTGGAAGTCGCCTGCGGTGATGCGAGTGCGGGCATCGCTAATCGCGTTTTCTGCAGCCAGTTGGGTTGCCTCAGTTCGCCGCCGCTCGATCAGAGCATCTTGTGCATCCAGCTCTGGCTCGTTCCCGTACTCTCGCCGCCATGCCTCGAGCACTTTGTGCGCGCTGGGGTAGTCGGCGTCATCGCAAAGGTGCTGGGACTGATCGACCGCCTCGCGGACACGACACATGCGATCGGCCTGACTGCGCGCATCCTCCAATAACCTGCTAAATGCCGGATCGCGTCGGTATGCCGACGGCTGAGACTCGAGCAGCTTGACCACTTCGACGAATTTCCGCGCTAGTATCAGTTTCTCAGCCGACTTAAGAGCGGCCCTCATCCGCTCCTGGTATTCAGCGGCGGCACGGCGCGTCTCCTCCAGCGCGATGCGCAGATCTGGGTCGGTATTCCACACCAGAGTGCTTTCCAGCACGCGAATTGCGTCCTCATGGTTTTGCTCTGCAACAAAAACTCGTGCCTGTTCAACAGCAACTCCTGCCTCGCGTCGGCGTTTCTCAGCCGCCGCTTCCTCTTTGGCAAATCGCAGAAGCTCGTCCAGATCCGGTTCGTTTTTTAGTTCGGCCGCCGCGCTCTCTAAGGTACTAATTGCGGAATCGTACTGTTGGCTGTGCAGCAGGTTTCGGGCCCGCCGCAAGTACTCCGACTTACGCCGCTCGAGCCGCTCCCGCTGAATATTTTCAGCGACGATGCTGTGCAGGCTCTGCAACCGAGGTTCCGGCCCGATCTTTGCAATTGTGGCTTCCAGCGAAGCCAGCAACTCTTCATTTCGGTTTACCTGCAACAGCTTGCGCGCCAAGGCCAGTTGTTCCTCCACCAATTGGCGGCGCTCTTCGATTTGGCGCTGCCGGTCAGCGAGCGCTTTGAGTTTGATAATCGTGCTTTCTTCCGGAAAGCGTGTGAGGGCCTCTGCGGCTTTTTGACATGCTTCCTGGTAGTCGTCTCGGTTGAGCGCAGACTCGATTTCCCGAATCTCCAATTGCACCCGCTTGAGTCGTCTCTCTTGTTCCAGACCGGCAGTAGCCGACTCCATCAATGCATGGATCTGTGGCGCGTCGGGATCCAGCGCCTGGGCGAGTTTTAGAGTTTCGATTGCATCGCTGAAGTTACGCGCCGATATATGCTGGCGCGCCTGAAGCAAGTAGGTTTCAATCTGCCGTTGCCTTGTACGCTCCAGCCACTCCCGTTGAATGACGCGGTAAAGCGCCTTCGCCTGCGTGTCGTTCGGGGCAACCTGTAGCGCCTCTTCAACGGCCTGTTTTGCAATGTCGAGATCGCCTTCGTTGTGGGCGGTTTCAGCCGATTTCAGGAATTCGCGAAGTTTGCGAGCCTGCGCCATGGCCAAGCGGACCGACTCTGCGTGCTGCTGCAGTTCCGCATCATCCTTGTCGAGTGCCAGGGCTTGTTCGAGAAAAGACTGCGCAGATTCCCATTGCTGTCGGGCAACGCACTCGTCCGCCTGCTGCCGCAAGCGTCGAGCCTGTCCGCTGATCTCCTCCTTCTTGAGGCGGCGCTCCACCTCACGCAAAGTTTGTGCAGCCGGCAGATGTTGCGGGTCCGTACTCAGCACTTGGAGCAGGATACCTTTGGCTTTCGGCAACTCAGCTTTTTCCAGCAATTCGCCAACTTCACGCATCAACCGGCCGACCAATTCCTCTCTCAGATCCTTGACTACATATCCCAGATTCTGCGCAAATTCTTCGGCTGAGCCGAAGCGCTCCGTCGGATCCTTGGCGAGCGCGTGCCCGATAATCGCATCGAGTTCCGGAGGGTAGGAGGACAGATGGGCTTTCAGCGGTGGGGGTGGGTCGTAGAGAATTTTCAAAAAGGTGCTGGCCTGGTTCTCCCCCTGAAAGGGAAGATGGTCGGCACAAAGTTGATACAGCACGACGCCTAATGAGAAAAGGTCGCTGCGGGCGTCGACGGTCTTGCCACTGATCTGTTCCGGCGACATATACGGAGGCGTGCCGACAATCTGTCCAGTCGCGCTGTCGTTCTGGTCGCCCACGTGCGCTATGCCGAAATCGAAAATCTTGATTCCGCCATCCTTCTCCAGCATGATGTTGGCGGGTTTGATGTCGCGGTGCACCACAAATCGGCGGTGAGCATAGCCCAGTCCATTGCAGACCTGGACCACGATGTTGAATTTTTCTAGTAAGCTCAGCTTTCTCTTGTTGGTAAGGGCTGTATCGAGGGTCTCGCCTTCCATGTACTGCATCACCAGATAGGGATTTCCCTTGTAATCACCCAGCTCGTAGACCGTCACAATGTTGGGATGATGCAGGCTGGCAAGTGACTGGGCTTCCCGAAAAAATCGCTTCCGCAGGTCGGGATCACCTACGAAGCCCGCGGTCATCATCTTGATTGCCACCTCGCGATCGAGGCGGTGATCAACGGCCTTGTACACGACTCCCATTCCGCCGTGGCCGATGATTCCCAATACGTCGTATTTTCCAATCTTGGACGGTACGTTAGGAACCATTGGAATCTGAATCCGTAAAGGGTAGGTATAGACCCCGGACACGCATCCGCTGGGGCGGCGAACGGTGCACAGTACGCCCGGGGCCGCGTATTTTTCGTGCCAGAGTGTACTACGGAGGCCAGCCGGTCGCAAACCTATGAGTTCCACCGCGTGGAACTTACAATGTGCTTTGTAATCAGATAATTACAGGGAATGCTCGGGAGCGCTCAGGAAGGATATCTTATCAACGGGGCTTCGCCAAGTGAGTTTGAAAAGGAGTTTGAAAAGGCCTGGTCAAATTTGTCAGGAACGCTGCGTTTTTTGGGTGAATTTCCCGCTTCTGGAACGGTGAGGGATTTCATTCTGCGGTCGGCCACGATCGATGGTCGACGATGTCGATCAATTCCTGGCGAGCAGCCTGCACCTCAAGGTGTCGGCATTCGACAAGGCATTTCGACGGCGGAATCGTGCAGTAGTGACGAAAACCCGCACTACATGCCACCCTGAACGGCGTCGCGGCCTATCGCCCCTTCTATCGTCCCCGGAACCACACCGCCCAGGGTTCCGCACCAACGGACCCGCTCCTTGCCACTTCGCAGTCTTTAACTGCTGAGGCTTATGCGTAATGCCCAGATAGTCTTGCTGGCAGTCGTGGGTTTCTGGCAGGGGATGAAGTATCTTGGCGGCTGCAGGGCCTACGGACGACAAGGTGTTTCGGAGGTTGTACAGTGATCTCGTTGGGAACGGATCAAAGTGCGGCAGGGCTGCAAATCGACTCCGCTGGCTTTTTTATCACGATCCTTGGCGAAGATCGTGGACTTGATCATTTTGCTGGTGGGTGTGGCAGTGGTTGACGTGGTCCTCGGAACAACTTTTGTTGTACATTCTCGTGGCTTGGAACGGCACCCTATTGTCGGAGCGACGTTTGCTTCCTGGTGTGAATACCGGGGCGCGAAGACTATGAAATCCGGATTAGCGATCGCAGTGTTTGTGATGATCTTCCTTTCCATCCCGCTAGACATGGCCGGGCAGGCTAAGTTCATCACGTTCGACGTCCCGAGCGCCGTCAATGGCATCTCACCCGCGAGCATCAACTCGACGGGGGAAATCGCGGGATCGTATTCGGACGCAAATTTCGTGTCTCACGGGTTCATCCGCAAGCCTGATGGCACCATCATTAAGTTGGATGTCCCGAACTCAGACGACACGAGCGCCTCGAGCATCAACTCGGCGGGAGTGATCACGGGCCAGGCGAACAGACAGGGGGCGCACGGTTTCCTGCTTGGGCAGCATGGCACCATTATCATGTTCGACGTCTCGGATGGCGTCGGGACCGCTCCTTTGAGTATCAACCCGGCTGGGGTAATCACGGGACAATACAGCGCCACGAATGATCCGGCAATCGGCAATGCATGTACCAGTGGGGTGGCAGCCAGCATGGGGAGCGAGTTATCTCATGGCTTCGTGCGTGAGGCGAATGGCACCATTACTATTAGTCGTTGCGTAAGTATATGCATGGTTAGAGGAGCTGAGCCGCATACTTAGTACTAGGAAGCTGAAAGAAAGATCGTACTAACTGAGGTGT
>Ga0123356_10008351_pt1 | contig 10298 bp, 8 predicted proteins | sample TergutEmb28metaG_2_FD_92546 | JGI IMG/M metagenome (GOLD analysis project Ga0123356, IMG submission 92546) | Embiratermes neotenicus P3 segment gut microbial communities from Petit-Saut dam, French Guiana - Emb289 P3 | ecosystem: Host-associated > Arthropoda: Insects > Digestive system > Gut ... | reverse complement strand
TGTTCATCACGACCTGGACGATCGCGCTCACCATCTGGCGCTACGCACACATCGAAGAACGCTGGACCGCACACCTCAGCGAACAATGACCGTCCCGCCCAACATTCCACGGCAGGTCTACGCCGACGTCGAGGACGCGATCGGGTCGCTTCGCCGGTCCGGGCTAAGACTGTCGACGGCGAGACGGCTCGTGCTCGAGGCGCTGTACGCGGCCGACGGCCCGGTCACCGCCCCGCACCTCGCGGGCGTGCTGTCGCTGGAGGAGTCCTCCGTGTACCGCAACCTCGAGTTGCTCGAGGGCCGCGGCCTTGTTCGCCACCTGCACCTGGGACAGTCCGCCGGCCTGTATGTCCTCGCCGGCGATGACGATCTCGAATACCTCTACTGCGAGCGCTGCGACAAACTCACCGCGGTCACACCCCAACGGCTGGACGCCGTCCGAGAGCAGATCACCCACCAGTTCGGGTACACGGCCCGGTTCACGCACTCCGCGATCGTCGGCGTCTGCCAGGACTGCGCCGGTCTCGTTTAAGCTCCCGGCGGGGTGCTCGCGGATATCTACAGGCCAGAACACTGGAGCAGCTTCTTCACGATGCTGGGTGGCGGAGCCGCTGCGCTGACCGGGTTGATCTTTGTTGCCTTGTCCCTGAATCTCGCGGAAGCGAGCAGAGACCCGGCTCACAGGTATCGATCGATTAACACACTCGCCGGCTTGACCGCCGTCTTCGTGCGATCGGGCCTGGCGTTGATGGGCTACCAGAGCCACCAGGCAGTGGGCGTGGAGTGGTTCATCGTCACCCTGGTCGGCGCAGGGATATTCCTGAACGGGTTCCGCCAAGCTTTCAAGCTGCAGTCTCAGCCCGGCCGGCACCGATTGGTGACCGGCACGGGGCTCTACCTGGCAGAACTGGTGGGAGCCGCGGTGTTGATATCGGGCTCGATCGCAGGGCTGTATGTCATCGCGGCCGCAGTATTGGTGAACGTGGCGTTCATGGTCTCGGCAGCGTGGCTGCTGGTCGTTGGTGTGTATGGCGAACGACCCGCGCACACAACGACACGAGAGAGAGGATGATGTGACAACTGCCTTGGTCGACGTGACCACCCCCGACGGAGCCGCCGATGCCTGCCTGGCCAGACCGGAGCGGCCCGGGTCACATCCGGGGGTGCTGCTGATCATGGACGCCTTCGGTCTGAGGCCGCAGATCGAGGAGATGGCTGACAGGATCGCGGCGCGGGGGTTCGTCGTACTAGCCCCGAACGTCTTCTATCGCTCCGGACGGGCGCCGCTGTTCTCGCTCGACGGGCTCGACGATCCCGAGCGGCGGAGCGAGGTGATCGGGCGGATCATGCCGCTGGCTCGCGAACTCACCCCCGAGCGCGTGACCAGTGACGGCGCCGCCTATCTCGACCGCCTGCAGTCCGAGAGCGACGGGAATCCGGTCGCGATCACCGGCTACTGCATGGGCGGGCGGATCGGGTGGAGAATCGCCGCCGCCAACCCTGAGCGTGTCGCCGCGCTCGCGGGGTTCCACACCGGCGGCCTCGTCACCGACGGCCCGGACAGCCCCCATCTTTCTGCCAGCGCGATCAGCGGCGAGCTCTACTTCGGCTTTGCCGACAACGATCAGAGCGCGACGCCCGACCAGGTCGCGACGCTCGAGCGGGCGCTTGACGAGGCCGGCCTGGACTACCGCTCGGAGATCTATGAGGGCGCGGCTCACGGCTACACGATGGCCGACACCCCGGCCTACAGCGAGCCCGCCGCCGAGCGCCACTACGCAGAGCTGTTCGCCCTGCTCAACAGGACGATCAGCGTCTGAGGATCAGCGCAGCAGATCCTCGGTGCTGACGACTGTGGCGAACTCACCGTCGAGGTTCGCCGCGGTCACGGCCGAGAGCTCATCGGCGCCGATGATCCGGCCGCTGGGGGCCCTGCGCTCGAATGTGTGCGTGGCGTCGAGCGCGAAGAAGGTTTCGTAGCCGAGGTTGCCCGCCATGCGCGCGGTCGTCTCACAGCAGTGGTTCGTCGTGATGCCGGCGATGACCAGTGTGTCGATCCCGGACTGCCGAAGCCAGCGGTCGAGGTCGGGCTCGCCGTAGAAGGCGGAGTTGGTGCTCTTGACCACGAGCAGCTCCGGCTCCCCGGTGATCACGTCCTTGAAATCGTTTCCTGCGCTTCCGCCGGCGAGCGGTGAACCTGGCTCGGACGAGTCATGCCGGACGAAGACGACCGGACGGCCGCGTTCGCGCCAGTGTGCGAGCAGGGTCGCGACGTTTGCCTCACACGCCGGGTTGTTGCGCGTGCCCCACACCGGGTCGTCAAAGCCGCGCTGGACGTCGATCAGTACGAGCGCCGCCTTCTCAATCCCAGGATCTGGCACGGACCGAAGATTACGCAGCGGGCGTACTAGCCGCCCGGCAGCAGATCGACCGAGCCGTCGAACTGCCACAGCGGATTCGGCACGGTGCCCGCATAGGTGTGAAGCGGGAAATAGCCGTTCACCTCGGGCGGTCCGTCACCGTCTGCGACATAACGCCCACTCGTGCTGACATCAAGCTGATAGATCCCGGATCCGACCGCTGTGACGCCGGGCAGCCGCCAGGTGACGACACAGCGCCAATCGTTGCCCGGCCCCGAAGGCGCCACCAGGCCTCCGCCCTTCTGGCAGCTCGCACTGGCCCGCAGATGAGCATCCGTCGTGGCGGGACGGTGCAGCTCCGCGGTCTGCAGGCGGTACAGGTTGGCGAATGACGACGCGAGCGAGTTCTGCAACTTGACCCTGGTGATCCCCGATCCTGACGGCGACGTCACTCCGCCGATCACGAGCACGACGACCGCGAACAGCGCCGTCAGCGGCAACACAGCCCGCACGATGACGCGACGGCCTATCCCGTCGTAGGCGAGATCGGTGAAGTCGCGGCGCATGAAGAGCCGGTAGGCCAGTACGGAGGCGGCCGCGGCCAGGAGGAGACTGACCGCAACCCCGACGAGCAGCGGCCCGATGTGGGACGGGTCGGTGAACAAGCCGTACCAGGCGATGTAGGCGTAGCTGGGCAGGGCGACACGGACCGCCACCGGCAGCGGCAGCAGCAACGCGATCTGCATCGCGAAGGCAAGCAGCACGGGCAGCACCAGGCCGAGCGGCGAGCGGCCGAACGCCACCGAGCCGAGCAGGCCGACCGCCGCAAATGCCAACGTCGGCGCCAGAACGCTGGCCCAGGAGAGCAGCACGATGCCGGCTACGTGCCCCGGTGCGAGCATCTGGCCATCGAGCCCCACCAGCGGCCTGTTGCCGGCCGCGGCGAGTCCGCCGACAATGCCTGACGCGGCCAGTCCGGTCGCGAGCAGCATCATCACCGTGAGGCTCGCGAGCGCCTTGGCCGCGAAGATCGGACGCGGTGAGCGCACGGCGACGAGCAGGTGCCGCCAGGTGCCGAGCCGGTCCTCGCTCGCAAAGACGTCCCCCGCGAGCAGCGCCGCCATCAGCGGCAGCACCCAGTTGGCCGAGAACGAGAGCACGACCAGCGGTCCCGCCCAGCCGGTCTGATTCATCCAGCGGCCGAACAGCGTGTCGGACGGCAGCGCGCTCTGGCTGCTGATGGCGGCGACGAGCAGCGCCGGGCCCACCCAGCAGCCCAGGATCGCGAGGCGAACCGGCCACCTGGCCAGCAGCTTGGTCAACTCGAAGCGGTAGTTGCGCCAGACGGGAACCGGCCGTATGTCGGCCCTGGGAAGCGTTGCGGCGGCCGTCGTCACGCGTCCTCACTCCCCTCGTTCCCAGGCGCGGTGAGCGCCAGGAAGGCTGCCTCGAGCGGCGGCACGACAGGCGTGAGCTCGCGCACGCCCACATCGGCTGCAACAAGGCGCGCCACCAGGTCGTCCAGGGCCGGCGCCGCTGCACGCACCACCAGCACCCCGGCGTCGTGACGCTGGAGCGCGTCGTCGGCGTCGAGAACCTGCAACCCCGGGACTTCGGCAGCAGCCCGGCGCGCCGCGGCGGGGTCGGAGGTACGCAACCGATAGTCCATCTGATCGAGGTCGGCGACGAGATCGCTGACCCGGCCGGAGAACACGACGCGACCCGTCGCGAGAATCGTGACCTCGCTGCAGAGCGCGGCCAGATCATCCATGCGGTGGCTCGACAGCACGATCGCGGTGCCGTGCGCGGCCAACCCGGTCAGCACCCGGTGCACATGGCGGGTGCCGGCAGGATCAAGGCCGTTGGCCGGCTCGTCGAGCAACAGCAGCCGCGGCCGCGTCAGCAGCGCCGCGGCGAGCCCCAGTCGCTGCCGCATCCCGAGTGAGAAGCCCCGCACGCGATCGCCCGCGACATCGCTGAGGCCGACCTGCTCCAGGGCGTCACTGACGCCGTCGGTTCCCTCGCCCCGGAGCCTTGCCAACGTGGCGAGGTTCTGCCAGGCAGTGAGCGACGGATACAGGCCCGGGCCGTCCACGAACCCGGCGACCCCGTCAGGCACGGAAAGCCTCCTGTGGACCTGGCTGCCGAGAATCTCCAGGTCGCCGCCGTCCGCCACCGCCAGCCCCAGGAGCAGGCCCAGCAGCGTCGTCTTCCCGGCTCCGTTCGGTCCGATCAGGCCGTGCACGGTCCCTTGCGGGACGTCAAGGTCGACCTCGTCGAGGGCGACCACCTCGCCGAAGGATTTGCTGAGCCCGCGCGCGCGGACCGCGAGCCGGTGATGCCCGACCCGGTCATCGGCCACTGTCGGCTCGGCGATGTCAGCCTGTGACGCTGGCGCGTGCGCCACGGAATTGATCAAGGACAAATTGCTTACCTGTCTGCCGGTTTCAGAAACAGGTGACGGCCCGCCGGATTCATCCGGCGGGCCGTCACCTCGTTGGATGCTGCTAGTCAGCCGCGATCCGGAGTCTCCTCAGGATGGGTCGGAGCTCGGGACGTAGGCGCCGGGAACCTGCGCGGGCGCGTAGACCTTCGGGTCGCCCGGGTAGGGCACCTTCCAGGCGTGATCCGCGTACCACGTGTACCGGCTCATCTGCTCCGGGTCTGCGTAGTCGGGGACGGCGCCGTTGCCGGAGGTGTGCTGCTTGGTGATCCAGGCCTTCCACTCGGCGGCGACCTTCCGGTCCTTCGCCGGGATCGCGTTTGCGCGAGCCACCTTGGCGTCCAGCGCCGTGGCCGCAGCGCCGGTCTGACCCAGGGTGTCCAGGCCGCACGCCGGCGCGGTTGCGATGTCCTCGGTCAGCGGGATCTGATTCGGCACCGCGTTGTACGGCGCATAGTCAGGCTTGTTGGTGAACGCGTCGTACATCGGCGTGGCGGCCGCCACCTGCTGGTTCAGCGGCTGCGCACCGAAGATCTGCTCGATCGTGCGGACCATGTTGATCTGCGTGTAGTACGTGTTGATCACCTTGCCGTGCTGTGCCCAGGGGCTGACGACCTCGATCGGGGCCCGATGGCCGTCGACGTGGTCGGCGCCGTCCTGAGAGTCGTCCTCGACGACGAAGATGACCGAGTTCTTCCAGTACTTGCTGTGGGAGATCGTGTCGATCATCTGGCCGGTGGCGACGTCATTGTCGGCAACCCCCGACTCCGGGGTCGTCGGCCCGCCCGTGTGATCGCTGGAGAACCAGATCATGTTGAAGGCGGCGGGACCCTGCTGCTCGAAGCTCTGCTTCCAGATCTCGTAGCGGTAGATGTCCGGGATCGTGAGGTCAAACGGCGGCGACTCCGGATCGGCGATCGCGTTCAGTGACGGGATCGACGAGCCATTGTCGCCCTTCAGCGCCGTCGTGGTCAGCTGCGAGGGGTCGCCGCCGCCCATCACACTCTTGGCCGCGCAGTAGTACTGCTGCCAGGTGCCGGACGGCTTGCCCTCGGTGTACTCGAACTCGCCGAAGTTCCTGGCCGTGTGGTGGGCCGACTCGACCGATGTCCACAGGAAGCCCGAGCGCTGGTGGCCCATGACGTCCTCCTCGGTGTCATAGCTGCGCTGGTACTCGCCCGCGGAGGATTCGGTGTACTCGGGGTTGTCTCCCTGCATGAGCCAGTTGTGGCCCTCGGCGGAGTTGGTGGCGGGATCGTAGAAGTTGTCGTAGAGCCCGAACTGCCTGGCCAGCGCGTGCTGGTTTGGCGTGGCCTTCTCACCGAACTGTACGAGTGACGGATCACTGTTGCCCTCACCCATGTCGCCGTACACCTGGTCGTAGGTGCGGTTCTCCTTGACGATCAGGAAGACGTGCTTGATCACCGAGGGGTCGCCGATTCGCACCGGAACCGGCACCGGATGCGCCTTGTGGCCGTGTGCCTCCTGGACATCGCTGCGGTTCCAGCCGTTCAGCTTGAACACCGTTGCGGTGTCGCGGGCGATCTGCAGATCGCTCGGGAGTGTGAAGCGTGTCAGCGAGCCGGTGGTGCTGTGCGTGTCATGCCCGGTCACGGTAACCGTGCCCGGTCCCTTGTTGGTCGAGATGGGTGGGCCGAGGGCGTCGATGCCGCGGGTGTTGGTCACCACGATCTGGCCGCCGACGTCGGCGACCGTCGCCGGGTAGTAACCCGTCGGCACAAGGCCTACGTAGCTCACCGGGTCCACGGGATTGCCGTCATAGCGGTACACGGCGACGGCGTTCGCCCGCGCCAGCGTGACGAGCAGCTGACCGCCGCTGGTCATCGTGATGCTGCTCGGGTAGTAGCCGATCGAGGACTCCGGCCACGGCCGGGTGTCGATCGTCTGGACGACCTGATTTGTCGTCGTGTTGATGACCGACACAGTGTCGCTGTTGCTGTTTGCCACAAACAGCGCGTTGCCGTCCGCATACATCGCCGTCGGATGCAGGCCGACGGCGATCTGCCCGACCGCCGCCGACGGGTCCGCGGTGTTGATGACGCTGACCTCTCCGGTGCGCGTTGTGCCGAGGTACCCATTGGCGGGTGTCGGCGAGCCATAGGAGTCCATCGTCGTGTCTCCAGGCTGCGCCTGGCGGCCGCCCTCGTCGCTCACGTAGAGCGTGTTGCCGACGAACTTGAGCTCACGCGGCGCGATCCCGACACCCCACGTGTGCTCAACGGCACCGGTGTTGGGGTCGATCGCAACGACGGTGTTCTGGCCGTTGAGCGCGGCGTACAGGGTCGAGCCGTCGGGCGAGTAAGTCATCTGGCCCACCAGCGCCGAGTTGGGCGTCGGAGTCCGCGCGTTGCCCGAAAGGTGGCTGCCCACGGTCGGGAGCGGGAACCTGGTGGGGGTGCCGAGCGTCCCGTCGGCGTTGACCGGGAAGCGCGTGATGGCGTCCTGCTCGGGAAGCCACAGGAACTTGCCGTCGGGCGAGTAGGTCGGTGCCTCCTGACCGACGCTACCGTCGGACAGCTTCTGGTTGTCTGCGGATACCGACCCGACCGTCCAGACAGGCTGGAAAGTCGAGAGGTTGAAGATCTGCAGGACCGTTCCCTTGTCAGTGCTGGTGGCGGCGACGAATTGCCCGTTAGGGCTGACCGTCGAGGCCATCAGCTTGCCGTCGTCGGTGACCACGCTCTGACCGAGCGGCTTGAGGAACTGGTTGTCCGAGAGCTGGAGCCCGTTGGCGTATGTGGTGCCGACCTGGTTGTCGCCGAACGGGTTGAATCCGAGCGAGCCGGTGGCCGCGTAGGTCGCCCCCGCGCCGGCAAGGACGACAACCGTGGCACCGGCCGCAACGAGGCGGAGTCGGTGACCGGCTCCACCGAAGAGGCTGTGTTTCGAGGCCCGTTGGCGTCGTCTTGTGACCTGCATACCTGCGTCCTTCGAACCTGGGTCGACGCGATCGACCCGTCTGGACCTGAACATCCGCTGCTCCTCGGTCGGTGAGACGTTTTGTGACTGCTGGAGTGATGTGTGCCGCAGTCGGATCCTTTAGAACGCCCCGGAAGCGCGAGTTACCAAGTTGTTATCCGCTTGTGTACATCTCGTCGCGTCAACGCGCGGCATCGAGCTCCGCGAGAACCGGGCCCAGGTACTCGGTGTGCAGCCTGCCGACCGGCTCCCAGAGCGGGTCGTGGCTGGTCTCGACATCGCCGCCGTGCTCGGCGAGCGGCTGCGCGCGGATGAACAGCGGCTTGGCGGCGCCGAGCAGCATCACGTGCAGCGCGGGGTTCAGCGGACGCGGCCAGACGGGTGCGCCCGCCAGCGCCGCGATCGCCAGGGCGGCGACGTCGGCCTGATCGGCCGCGAGGCCGCCATGCTTGACCGGCGTGTCGGTGACGTCCCCCGCGGCGTAGACCCGCTCGATCCCCTGCACGGCGCCGGTCCCGTCGACGCTCACGAATCCCCGCTCGGCGCTGGTCGGGACACCCGGGAGCGCCGGGGCGTAGAGCTCGGGCAGGGCGATGATCTGGTCGACATGGATCGATCGGCGCAGCGGATAGAGATCGATCGTGCCCGGCTCGCGGATCTGGCAGTTCGCCGACATGATCGTGGTGATGCCGGCCTCGGTCAGCAGCCGCCCGACCTCGGCGCCTGCGTTCACGCCGAGCGCGGCAAGCGGCGTCTCCTCGGGGGTGATCAGCAGCACGCGCAGCCTGTGCCCCCGCTCCTGCGCCCGGCTGGCGGTCATCAGCGCGAGCTCGTAGGCGGGGAGCGACCAGATCGGCAGGGAGGGCACCACGAACGCGACGCTTCGCAGCTCACCGCTGTCGACCGAGGCGACGAAGTCGCGCAACTGCTCGCTCACCCTGGACTCGTCGAGCGTGAGCGCGTCACGGAAGCGTGGATGCTTCTTTGCGCCGAGCGCCAGCACAGCCGCGTCGTAGCGCAGGTCCTCACCGGCGTCGGTGTGCAGCACCTGATGAACCGGGTCGAGCCACTTGAAACTGTCAACGAGCAGCCGTGCGCCCGCCTTCTCGCAGATCTCGCTGATGGCGTAGCGGGCGCTCTCCTGGTCGGTGAACGGCTCGTGCACGACCAGCGGCCGGTAGCGGAACTCCGCATCGGGCGCGACCACGGTGACCGCGAGGCGGTCCTCCCCCAGCGCCCGCAGCGCCAGCGCGCCCTCGAGCGCCGCGAGGCCGCCGCCCGCGATCACCACCTCAAACGGCATGCACGCTGTGACCCGTCTGCCGCTCGTACGCCTCCAGGAACGCCAGCCACAGCTCGCTGCGCGTCGGGAACGGCGCGACCGCGTGGGCGAGTCGCGTCAATGGCACCTCGCCGACCACGGCGACGGTCGCGGCCTGCACGAAGTCACCCACGCCCGGTCCCACGAACGTCACGCCGACGAGCACCTGGCGGGCCTGGTCGACCACGAACCGTGAGGTGCCCGTTGATCCGCGGCCGACGAAGCTCGCCCCCGCGGAGCTGCCGGTCGGCAGGTCGACGGCGAGCGCGTCGATCCCCAGCTTGCGAGCATCCGCCAGCGTCCTGCCCACCGCGGCGACCTCCGGATCCGTGAACACCACGCGCGGTGAGCCGAGCTTGTCCGCGCTGGCCAGCGCACCGGTGCGGCCGATGATCCGGTCGGCCGCGATCCGCGCCTGGTACTTGCCCATGTGCGTCAGCAGCGCGCGCCCGTTGACGTCGCCGACGGCGTAGAGCCACGGCAAGCCCGGGACCTGCAGGCCGTCGTCGACCTCGACGTACCCGCCGTCCGCGAGCCCGACGCTCTCCAGCCCCAGGCCGGAGCTGTTGGGCCTGCGCCCAACGGCGACCAGGAGCCGGTCGCCGGTCACGACCGTGCCGTCCTCGAGCTCCACGGTGATCTCCCGCCCGTTCCTGCCGACCGCGACAGCCTTGGCGCCGACTTGCTGTTCGGCGCCAAGGGAGCGAAGCGACTCCGCGATCTGATCCCCGACGAACGGCTCCTCCGCCGCCAGCAGCCTCGGCAGCGCCTCGATCAGCGTCACCTGGGAGCCGAACGACGTCCAGGCCTGTGCCATCTCGACCCCGACGACCCCTCCGCCGAGGATCGTCAGCCGTGCCGGCACCTCGTGCGAGGTCGTGATCTCACGGTTGGACCAGGCGCCGGCCTCCGCCAGGCCGGGGATCGGGGGCATCGCGGCCGTGCTGCCTGTCGCCAGGACCACGGCCTCGCGCGCGACCAGGGCGTCGTCTGCGACGACCACGCGCCGCTCGCCGTCGAGGCGAGCATCCCCCCGGAACAGCTCGATCCCGCGCTCCTCGAGCCAGGGCAGCTGCTTGGCGTCGTCGAGGTTGTTGACGATCTCGTCGCGGCGCGCGAGCGCGGCGCTGACGTCGAGTGAGCCCGTGACCGCCTCAGCGGCCCCCGGCACACGCCGCGCCTCGCTCAGGACCTCGGCCGGGCGCAGCAGCGCCTTCGACGGCATGCATGCGTA
>Ga0123356_10008350_pt1 | contig 10300 bp, 11 predicted proteins | sample TergutEmb28metaG_2_FD_92546 | JGI IMG/M metagenome (GOLD analysis project Ga0123356, IMG submission 92546) | Embiratermes neotenicus P3 segment gut microbial communities from Petit-Saut dam, French Guiana - Emb289 P3 | ecosystem: Host-associated > Arthropoda: Insects > Digestive system > Gut ... | reverse complement strand
GCCGATATCGGGACCGATCACGGACATTTACCCGTATATCTTGCACAAACCGGAACAGTCAAAAAAATAACAGCATCCGATATCAGTTCATCATCACTTGAATCCGCTATGCGATCTGCAGCCGAATATGACGTAACGGATAAAATAGCCTTTATCAATGCACCCGGACTTGACGGCATCTCTCCGCATGAAGCGGATACGATCGTCATCGCGGGAATGGGCGGAGAGACAATAATCGGGATACTTAAGGACGCCGTCCGGTTAAACCATCACGGAATCAAATTTATATTACAACCGCAAACAAAGCTTGATTTACTTTCAAGATTCCTATACGATGAAGGTTACAAAATCGTTGAAATAATAAGACTTCAAGAAAAAGGCAAGAACTATGTGATAATGATCGTTAAAAATTAACTCACATCTTTCCGGTATAAATACTTTCATATCAAAAACACATAAACAAATTATAGATTTTTATTAACGGAGGCAAAATGAAAATGACCGAAACCAAATTTATAGACACAAAAAAGCTTGTGTTGCTTGCATTGTTCACTGCAATTGTTATTATATTACAAATACTCGGAGCATTTATCAGATTCGGACCGTTTTCCGTATCACTTGTTTTAATGCCGATAGCGGTCGGTGCTGCATTGCTCGGTGCTTATGCGGGAGCATGGCTTGGATTGGTTTTCGGATTTGTTGTTCTCGTATCCGGTGACGCCAATGCATTTATGGTCATCAACCCGGCGGCAACGGTATTTGTTGTTTTATTTAAAGGAGCACTTGCCGGATTCGCTGCCGGAGCATTGTACAGACTTATAACTTCAAAAAACAAAACATTCGCCGCAATTACCGCCGGGATCGTTTGTCCGTTGGTTAATACCGGTATATTTATTTTAGGATGTTATATCTTTTTCCTTCCGACATTGACCGAATGGGGAATTGCTGCGGGAATGGCAAGCGCAACGGCGTTTATATTCTTGGGATTAGTCACTTTCAACTTCATTTTTGAATTGGGAATAAATCTTATACTCAGTCCCGTTATAGTCAGATTAATACAATACAGACAAGATAATGATTCTTGAAAAATGCAATTAAAAATAACAAATATTCATCTGTATTAAATATTCAATTACGGATGAATATTTTTAGTTTACAATAAATTTACTTAAAATTCACATGCATCCCTTATTTCAAGGATTTTGCACATTGTCCACAGGTTTATCCACATTAGTTATGTTAACAAGAACCGAAATGATTATTCAGTAATATTTAAATTAGCAAAAATTACGCAATAATTTTTCGTCCGTAACGCATTTTTATGGTTGCTTTTTGCAATATATCAGTGTAGAATGTCAAACTGATTGTTTGGGAAGGAAAAGACATTAATGCCGGAACAAAAGAAACCGAATTTCCTTAAAGGTACGGCAATCTTGGCGGCAACGGTTGTAATAGTCAAGGTTATCGGAGCTGTTTATCAAATCCCGTTATTAAGGATTTTGGGAGACGAAGGTGCCGGATATTTTCATGTTACTTACATGATATACGGATTACTTCTTGCCGTGTCCACAGCAGGAGTACCGGTCGCTCTTTCAAGGTTGGTTTCATCTGCACTTGCTCGAGATAACAAAGCGCTTGTAAAAAGATATTACACTGTAGCAATGCCGGCTATAATTGTGATCGGCATTATTTTTATGAGTGTAATGTTTTTTTATGCCGATGCTCTTGCGAGATTGATGGGGAGTTCGTTGGCAGCCACAGGCATTCGTATATTATCTCCCGCCGTATTTTTCGGTTGTGTAGTTGCCGTTTACAGGGGATATGCTCAAGGTTATCAAAACATGTTCCCCACAGCAGCGTCGCAATTGGTTGAAGTCATAAGCAAAGCCGTCATCGGACTTGCTGTTGCATTTTCTTTGGCTCGACTCGGTTACCAATCCCAATATGTATCTGCCGGAGCTATCGTAGGTGTCACGGTAGGTATGGGTTTATGCATTCCGGTCATGATATGGTATAAACGAAAAATCGATCGAAGCAATGCCGAACCGGTTGTTATAGTTATCGATCCCGAATTGCCGAATCGATCAAGTGCATTATTCAGGTTTTTAAAAGTAAGTTTTACCATATCCCTCAGCGCTTCATTTATGTCGATAATGGGAGTCATTGATACCGGTGTTGTCAGTAACAGGTTGCAAACCGCATTGATGTTAACGGAATCGGAAGCTGTATCACAACTGGGTATATTCAGAAAAGGTATTTCTATATTCAATCTGCCGCCGTCTCTGGTCGTTCCGCTTGTTATGAGCATCATTCCCGCAATAGCTGCCGCAATAGCGCAAAAGAACAGAAAAGAAGCAAATGAAATAATGCAATCTTCCGTAAAGCTTACAAATCTTTTTGCAATGCCGGCATGTGCGGGGATCATGGTATTGGCAGGTCCGATTTTATCGGCATTGTATCATGACCCGAGTCAATCAGCTCAAACTGTTGCGACAATGACGACGATTCTTTTCATATTGGGTGCCGCTTCGTATTTTGTGTGTCTTCAGCATGTAACCATAGCAACTTTACAAGCTAACGGATATGAACGTGTTGCTTTGATGACGTTTCCTGCAGGTGCCGTTGTTAGGATCGCATTAAGTTGGTTCCTCGTCGGAAACCCGTCCCTCGGCATTATCGGTTCTCCTATAGCTACATTGGCATGTTTTATGATAATCGTTATTCTCAACATACTTTTTATCAAGTTTAAAGTAAACGCACAAATGAAACCTTTAAGTGTTTTCGGTAAACCTTTATTATGCACATCAATAATGGCGGCAGTCGCTTTCTTCACATATACAGGTGTTAATCATTTGATGACCGGTATTTTCGGATCGGGTCAAAGAATAGTTATAATCAGTTTGGCATTTGCGATTTTAACGGGTGTGATAATTTATGTCGCATTGATCATAATCACAAAAACGATCACAAAAGAAGATTTATCTTATGTCCCGAAGGGTGAAAAAATTGCCAAACTTTTGAAAATAGCGTGACGCTTGCAAGAGAAGGTCAGATGAGCCGTAAACAAGTGTTGTTCACAAAATAGACATAATTAAGGGTTTTTTCGCACTTTTTTCAAAAATTTGTTGATTTTAGGCATGTTTTGAGCAAATATTTTTCAAAATTGACTTGCGGAAAGAGAAAAAGTATGGTAGATTTTGTAAGCAAACCGACATACGATATAAATGACCTTGAAAATTTGATGGATTTACTGTGCGGACCGCACGGATGTCCTTGGGATCGTGAACAAACACATGAGAGTATTCTGCGCAATATGCTGGAAGAAGCATATGAAACGGCAGATGCCATCCGATCGGGGATCAAAGAAGATTTGATCGAAGAACTCGGAGACGTTTTGATGCAAGTCATGTTCCATGCAAACATCGCCGGGCGAGCAAACGAATTCACTCTTGAAGACATAACGGATGTAACGTGTAAAAAACTGATTCGCAGACATCCTCATGTATTCGGAAATATACAAGCAAACAACGGTGATGAATCCTTGCTTGTATGGGACGATATAAAACGTAAAGAAAAGCAACACGAAACAACATCATCAGCAATGAATGCCGTCGTAAGCGACCTCCCGGCTCTTTGGAGAGCAGAAAAGATCCAAAGCAAAGCGGCAAAAGTCGGATTTGATTGGCCGGACCACACGGGAGCACTTGAATCGCTACATACGGAAATCGTTGAGTTAGAAAATGCGATCAAAACAAAAGCGCTTGATTGTATCAAAGACGAAATAGGCGACATACTTTTTTCAACAGTCAATATCGCTCGATTTTTCAAAATAGATCCCGAAGAAGCTTTAGAAAACACAAACCGTAAATTCATATCAAGATTCACCGGTTTAGAACAAAAAGCTTCAGAACAAGGTAAGATTCTTAAAGACATGACTCTCGACGAAATGGAAGAAATCTACCAAAGCGTGAAATTAGAGAAGTAAATCCGCTTCTTTAATATAAATAACCGAGGTTACATTGTAACCCGAGTTACATTTTAAACAAAATTATTTGGAGGAACATCACTAATGAACAAAACAGAACTGATCAATGCCATCGCAGCGAAATCCGGACTTTCAAAAAAAGACAGCGAAAAAGCCCTCGCAGCAACCGTTGATGCAATTTCCGGTGCTCTCAAAGGTGGAGAAAAAGTTCAACTCGTAGGCTTCGGAATTTTCGACGTTAAAAACCGTGCAGCACGCATCGGCCGCAACCCCAAAACAAAAGAACCCATCAATATCCCTGCAACAAGAACACCGGTATTCAAAGCCGGCAAAGCCCTGAAAGATGCAGTTGCGAAATAGTTAAAAGACTAAAGGGGTTGCAAAAGCAGCCTCTTTTCTTTTGAAAGGATAGAAAATGCGGATCGATAAATTTCTGAAAGTTTCGCGACTTATAAAACGCCGAACGGTAGCGAACGAAGCATGTGACGGTCAACGAATATATGTCAACGGACGTCCTGTCAAAGCTTCGTATGACGTTAAGATCGGTGATATAATCGAAATACACTTCGGTCAAAGGACACTTAAAGCGGAAGTCCTCACTATTTCGGAACACGCAACAAAATCAACCGCTCCCGCCATGTATCGGGAGCTGACATAAAAAGACAGGGGGATCGTCCCCCTGTCTTTTTTGATTTTGTCGGTTATACCGAATAGTCTATTGTTTGACCTACACCTGTTGCTGCTGCCATTGAGCTGATCAATTCGTTTGCTGCGTTTTCAAACTGGGTTTGAGCCATGTCCATCACTTGTGTTTGGACTTGTGCGCTGAAATTGACTGCGTCTGCTCCCATGGCTGATTGTGTTTGGTCAAGAGACTGAACATTCGGTTCTTGTGCCGGTGCGGGCGGTTGCGAACCGGGTAAGACCTGAGCGGTCTGAGTTACACCTGATATATTCATAGTACCCTCCATCCTTTCTTTGGGCTTGAAGAGGATCTTTAAAACCCTCTCGGAAAATCCTTCCTCCAACTACTGTAACACACAGTTTACCATAATCCGGCGAAAAAATCAAGAGTTTGTATGAATTTTTTGTTAATATTTCCCTTTTTTGCTAAAGTTTATGTGCTTTTGCATTTATATTTCTGTTACGGTTGTTAATATCATGGGCTTACGTTTTGTTTTTCTGTATAAATATTCCGATAAATCAGACCTTATTGCTTTTTTTAATGATGAACGGTCTGTCAATTGTTCTCTTGTATAATTGTCCAATGTATCCATTACGACATTTTTCAATTCTTGAAGCAAATCTTCAGATTCTTTGACATAAATGAAACCTCGCGTGATTATGTCCGGCTCAGAAATCAATCCGCCGTCTTCGCTCGATAAGTTGACGATAACAACGAGGATCCCGTCTTGCGCCAAATGCTTTCGATCACGAAGAACAACAGATGCAACATCGCCCACACCCGTTCCGTCTACAAGAACGATCCCGAACGGTACGGTTCCTTTTTTATTGATGCTTTTATTTGTAAGCTCGATCACTTGTCCGTTATCCGCAACAATTATTTTTGAAGATTTTATCCCCATTTGTTCGGCAAGCTTTGCATGATTGCGTAAATGCCTGTGTTCACCGTGAACCGGGATGAAAAACTTGGGTTTTGTCAACGCAATCAGCATTTTTAACTCTTCTTGATATGCGTGTCCCGAAACGTGCAGATCCGAAACTTTATCATAAATGACTTCTGCGCCTCTGCGGAACAATTCATCGATAACTCTGCTGACGGTTTTTTCGTTTCCGGGAACTGCGGAAGCGGAAATTATAACTCTGTCACCCGGTTTTATTTCAATTTGTTTATGTCCGGAAAAAGCCATGCGGTAAAGCGCGCTCATCGGTTCGCCTTGGCTGCCCGTAGTAATAATAACTGTTTTTTCCGGCGGAAGACCGTTGATTTTGCTGAGTTCCATAAGGAGTCCGTCCGGAATCGAAACACATCCGAGTTCTGTGGATACACGCAGAACATTTTCCATACTTCTGCCGGTGATCGCAACACGTCTCCCGTATTTTGCCGCACAATCTATAACTTGCTGGACTCGATGTACGTTTGATGCAAATGTTGTGACGATTATTCTTTGATTACAACCGTAGAATAACTCGTCAAAGCGTTCTCCTACTTTACTTTCGGATGTTGAAAAACCTTGTTTTTCTACGTTTGTCGAATCGGATAACAATGCCAAAACGCCGCGTTTTCCGAGTTCTCCGAATCGGGCGATATCGATCATTTCTCCGGAAACAGGTGTTGTATCGACTTTAAAATCTCCTGTGTGGATAATCATGCCTGCGGGTGTTTTGATTGCGAGTGAAACCGTATCATGGATACTGTGATTTACATGTATAAGTTCCACTTTAAAACAACCGAGTTTTATGATATCACCGGGTTTTTTGACTTCAAGTGTTGTTTTTTCCGACAGTCCGTGTTCGGCAAGTTTGATTTCCGTCAATCCCGCAGTTAATGCAGTCGCATATATCGGAACATTGATTTCACGCATGACATAAGGCAGTGCGCCTATATGGTCTTCGTGTCCGTGTGTTAATATAATACCGCGGATTTTATTTTTGTTTTGAATCAGGTATGTAATATCGGGAATAACAATATCGATCCCGTACATTTCATCATCGGGAAATCCCAACCCGCAATCTACAATGATGATATCCGCACCGTATTCGTACACGGTAAGATTCTTGCCGATTTCATTCAAACCGCCAAGTGCAATGATTTTAACTTTTTCTGCCATTTAATTTTATTTTTCTCCTTTTGTGAAATGCGTCACGATAAATTGAAGGACTCGTGACCGATCCTTTAAGTAATTTCCATTCTGCCTTCTATGGCACGCATTAAAGTCGCATCATCGACAAATTCCAAGCTTCCCCCGACGGGGATCCCGTAGGCAAGGCGCGTGACCTTGATTTCAAACGGTTGAAGCAAGCGGGATATGTATCTCGCCGTTGTTTCACCTTCGGTATCCGGATTTGTTGCCATTATAACTTCTTCGACACTTCCGTCGGATACCCGTTCGATCAACTCTTTGATCCTGATATCATCCGGACCTATATTATTCATCGGCGATATGACACCGTGTAGAACGTGATATCTGCCGCTGTATTCATGTGAACGTTCAATTGCCAAAACACCTTTTGGATCGGGAACGACGCAAACCGTTGATGTATCGCGCCTTGCGTCACGGCAAACCATGCATAACTCACCGTCTGTCAAATTCAGGCAAACGGCACAAAATTCTACACTTTCCTTTGCGAATGTAATGGCATCAGCAAATGATAATGCTTCTTCATCAGGCAAGGATATCATAAAAAACGCCAATCTCTGTGCTGTCTTACGACCGATCCCGGGCAAAGAAGCAAATTTATCTATTAAATTTTCCAGTGCAGAAGGGAAAAAATCCATTTATTCAAACCTTAACTTCGGTGTAATAACGCTTTAATTGTGCCGGTCTGTCAGGTGCGGAAAATAAATCATTGCCGGCAACCAATACATTTGCACCTGCTTCAACACATAGTTTTGCGGTTTCAATATTTATTCCGCCGTCGACTTCAAGCTCACAAGCAGGATTTGTTTTATTTATAACATTTCTGATTTCAGATATTTTAGGCAGCATTTCACCAATAAATTTTTGCCCGCCGAAACCCGGCTCGACCGTCATCACCAAAACAAGATCGAGCGAATCGATATACGGTATTATTTTTTTTGCATCTGTTCCGGGTTTTAAAGACAATCCCGTTTTTGCGCCGAGTTTTTTTATTTTATCGATCGTTATCAGAATGTTATCCGGATCGTCCGATTCAACGTGAAATGTAACGATGTCGGCTCCGGCTTCAATGAATTCTTGTATATATCTTGCCGGTTTTTCGATCATTAAATGCACATCTAAAACCATTTCGGTGATTTTGCGGACAGATTGAAGCACCGGTATCCCGAATGAAATATTCGGAACAAACATCCCGTCCATTACATCAAAATGCAAGTAATCCGCACTTTCAACACTTTTTATATCATCACCGAGCTTTGTAAAATCCGCAGCAAGGATCGACGGCGCAATTTTTATCATTTTAATACCATTAATAATTGATATACCGGCTAAAATACTCCGGCTAACCATACCATTGAAAAATATCCTAGCCAATAATACATTAAAGTAGTATAATAATCAAGCCAATTGCGTATCAGTATCATAAGGAATGCAAAGTATGACATTTAATAAAAAAAAATCTGTGGTGCCGATTTACGGAACAGCCGCCTTATGGTTGTTGTACTGTTTGATTTTTCCGCTTCACAATCTGTTATCTTTTATTATATTGATTTGTATCGGTGTGCTCGGTTATGTGGTTTTATCATATCTTTTCCAACCTAAGACCGATAATATCGAGGTTGATACTCAATCGCAGTCACAACCGCAAAGCACGGGTGATGAAAAAACAGATGCCTTACTTGCCGAAGGTGATAAATCTCTTGCCGAAATGAGAAGACTTCGCGAAACAATACCGAACGCAACCGTTCAAACCAAAACCGATCAATTAATAAATATCACGGAGCAAATATTCAATAAGCTCCGTGCAGAGCCGAATGTATATGCACAAGTCAAGCGGTTTTCAGACTTTTTCCTTCCCACATCCGTTAAACTTCTCAGTACATACAGTCAAATCGATCAAAGCGGAGTCGCCGGTGAAAATATAACAAGCACGATGGAACGAATCGATTCGGCTCTTGATATGACCTTGGGTAGTTACAAAAAATTATATGATTCATTATATGAAAACACAGCGCTCGATATCGAAACGGATATCAGCGTCCTGGAAACTATGTTTAAAAAAGACGGTATTTTAGAAAGCGATTTCGGAAAAACTCAAAGCACAAATCAATAACATCGTAAATCGATGCAAATAAACCGAAGAATGAAAGGAAGCAAAATAATGGCAGAATCAGAAGCAATGGAGTATGTACCGACATTGACACTCGATCCCGACGGAACGGAGAGCCCTACCGCAGCCGCAATACCGGCAGCAAGTGCACTTGAAATCAGTAAAGAAGATGTCCCCGGATCAAATCTTGACATAAGCCAACTCAGCGATGAAGAACAAAAACAAGTTCGCGATTTTGCCGATAAGATTGATATAACGGACACAAACGCTGTTTTGACGTATGGTGCCGCTTCACAACGCAATATTGCCAATTTTTCTGAAAATACATTAAAAAGCGTTCGTTCAAAAGATATGGATGAAGTCGGGCAAATGTTGTCCGGTCTTGTAGTGGAACTCAGGGGTTTCAGCGCTGCGGGTGATGAGAAAAAAGGCTTCTTGGGATTAAAGAAAAAAATAACTAACAGGATCGCAACGATGACAGCTCAATATTCCAAAGTGTCGGTCAACGTTGATAAAATATCCGAAATGCTTGAAAAACATCAAGTAGTATTACTCAAAGACGCTGCAATGCTTGATAAAATGTATGATGTGAATCAAGCATATTTTAAAGAATTGACTATGTACATCCTTGCCGGTAAACAAAAACTCGAAGAATGCAGAACAGTTACGTTACCGGAATTGCATAAAAAAGCGACTGAATCAGGTCAGCCGGAAGATGCACAAGCAGCGAATGATTATGCAAATATGATAAATCGTTTCGAAAAGAAACTTCACGATTTGGAACTCACTCGTATGATCTCCATCCAAATGGCACCGCAAATACGTCTTGTTCAAAATAATGATGTATTGATGGTCGAAAAAATCCAAACCTCGATCGTTAACACGATACCGCTCTGGAAAAGCCAAATGGTTCTTGCTCTGGGAATGCACAATGCACAACAAGCAATGCAAGCTCAAAGGCAAGTAACAGACATGACCAATGAACTTCTTAACAAAAATGCCGAAATGCTTAAAACCGGCACAATAGAAATAGCAAAAGAATCAGAACGCGGCATCGTCGACATGGAAACACTTGTAAATACAAACCGCATGCTCATAGACACATTGGAAGATGTCCGCACGATCCAAACAGAAGGATCACAACGCCGTGCCGCAGCCGAAGTCGAACTCGGCCGCATCGAAGGCGAATTAAAACAAAAACTGTTGGAACTCAGAGACCCTAAGTTGAATAATTAATATTTCGAGTTAGTTCCGGAAAACCAATATTCACGAATTATCAGGAGTTACATCAAAGAATGAAACTTTTCCAAAACAGAACTTTTGCATTTATTATTTCTGTAATAATCATTATTATTGCAACCATATATGGTGTAACGAAACCGG
>Ga0123356_10008348_pt1 | contig 10300 bp, 8 predicted proteins | sample TergutEmb28metaG_2_FD_92546 | JGI IMG/M metagenome (GOLD analysis project Ga0123356, IMG submission 92546) | Embiratermes neotenicus P3 segment gut microbial communities from Petit-Saut dam, French Guiana - Emb289 P3 | ecosystem: Host-associated > Arthropoda: Insects > Digestive system > Gut ... | reverse complement strand
TATTGTTATTTCGCGTCAAAAAAACGGTTGCTCGTGCCGCCGGCGCCTATCATCAGCTTGACTTTCTTCAAACACTTCGGGCATGACCCCTCGTAGGCGTCCCCCGCCCTGTTCTTGTAGATGCGGCGGTAGACGTTGCAGCACGTGAAGTTTATCCCGACAAACGGCCTTGGCTCTCTGGAGGCCGGCGCGCCGCCGGCGCCGCTATTGGCGGTGTCCATACAGCCCCCTTTCCTCTATATATTTGATTACGGCTGACGGTATCAAAAACTTGCATGAGTGGCCGTTTTTCAGATATTCCCGCAGCATGGTAGAGCTTGCCCCCCACTGCGGGCCGGGGAACTCCCTTATGTCGGCCGATGCCAGCGCCTCGGTACGGGCTATCTCATGGCCGGGGCGCCTCGCCACGCAAAGCGTCACCCTGCTGATGACCTCATCAGCACAACGCCACTGGTGGATCACCGGCAGGTTGTCTGTGCCTATTATGAAGTGAAATTTCTCTACGCCGTAGACGCCGCCAAGCTCTTTCAGAGTGTCTATCGTGTACGAGTACCCGCCCCGGCGGATCTCGCCGTCCCAAATTGTACAGCCGTCGACACCGTTTAACGCGATTTTCAGCATATTAAGGCGGTCGTCAGGCGGTGCCGTTACCGATGTTTTGTGCGGCGGTGTGCCGCTAGGGACAAAAACCACCTCGTCGAGCGCAAAACTCTCCCGCGCCAGCACGGCGACGGAAAGGTGCCCGAAGTGGACGGGGTCGAATACCCCGCCTAATATGCCGATTCGTTTGTCAGACATATAGAGTTATTCGTTTCCGCATTTACCGGATTCCACTATTAAATATTGCGCCTGTACCGCTCGTCGACATCACGGCTGTCGTGCAGTCGGCGGGCGGTGCGGGCGCAATATTTAATAGCAGCTTCAATAGTCTCACGGAACTAACCGCGAAGTTTCTGCCTTACGGCCTGAATCCGCGTCCGCAGCCCATCTTCGAAGGCCGACGCGTCCAACTCTTCCATAATCTCCTCGGCGTCCTGAGTGCGGCCCAGGGCCACGAGCATCTCGGCCATCCCCACTACCGACTCGGGGGCGAACCTGGACTCCGGGTACTCCGCCAGAACCGACCTGTAATATATGAGCGCGGACTCGTGCTGCTTCTGCTTGCGGTAGAAGAGCGCGTTTCTGAACTCTTTTTCGGCCAGCTTGTTCAAAGACGACGCTAATAACGTATGGGCGCTGTCGACGAAAGCGCCTTCGGAGAACATATCTATATAATCGCCCAGAAACCTTATCGCCTCTCTGGTCCCGGCCTGATCGCGGAAGAACGGGAGCGACCGGATGTATGAGATGTGGGCAATCCTGAAGTACGCCTCCTCGGTGAACGGCGAGCGCGGGAACTCGCGGGTCAGCATTTCGAACTCAGCGCGCGCGTCTTCGTACTGCTTCTGCCGAAACTGGGCTATGCCGGCGTAGTAGTACACCGTGTCCATAAGCGGGCTGCCGCCGCACTGGTACTTGATTTCGTCGAAGATGCGCACGGCGTTGGTGAAGTTCCGCCGCTCCACGTGGTTCTTCGCCGTCTCAAGGCGCTCGTGGCACTTGTAGAGCCCCTGCCTAATCAGCTTCTTGGCCGAATTGCCGCCGGAACACGAGAGGGCCAAAGCCGCCGCGAGAACGGTAAAAACAAGCATTTTCTTCATATTTGCACCAAATATCTTTCCGAATGATGGCACCAGTACATTTATACACATAAGAATATACATTATGGATGCTCGCGATGTAAAGATTTACTGATATTTTTATCGCCCAATACGCTTTTTACAGTAACTTTACAGGATATACACGCGCCATTAATACTAATACAGTATCTTTTCTTTTGGCGGATATTATTTTAATTGACCGGGGTATCTGTAATTTATGAACACAGCAAAGATCGGAATACTCGCAATTATGGTCGCAATTATCGACATCGGCTCCAATACCATCCGCCTGTGCGTCTACGAGGTCAGCGCGGGGGGCGACATCCGCCAGACCTTCAAGCTCAAGCATGTGGTCGGGCTGGCCGGGCACATAGACAAAAAGAACTGCCTGACGCAGGACGGCATCAACGAGACCTGCGCGTCGCTGCTCCGCTTCCGGGACGCGCTCGACGGGATGGACATCTCCGAGACGCACATCTTCGCCACCGCGTCGCTGCGCAACATCCTCAACACCGAGAGCGTGGTCCAGACCGTGAAGCGGGAGACCGGGTACGACGTCACCGTCATCTCCGGCGAAGAGGAGGCTATCTGCGACTTCATGGGGGCTACCAACCGCACGCCGATAACCGACGGGCTTCTGGTAGACATTGGCGGGGGCAGCACCGAGCTTGTAGTCTGCAAGGACGGGAAGCTGGAGCAGGCGTACTCGCTCACCATAGGGTCGCTCAGCATGTTCTCGCGGCACGTGGCGCGGGTGCTTCCCTCCAAGGCGCAGGCAGAGAAGATACATTTGGAAGCCGCGGAGAAGCTTGCGGCCTTCAAAAGCAAAAAGGTCCGCGCGATATGCGGCGTGGGCGGAACCATGCGGGCGCTGTATAAATTGAATAACTCGGTATTCGGCCAACCGCCCGAAAACAGAACCGTAAGCGTCGGGAACGCGAAAAAGCTCCTGAACCTCATCGCCACCGATACCCACATGATGGTAAATAAAATCCTGAACCTGTGCCCGGAGCGCATACACACCATCACGCCGGGGTTCATCATCCTCAACGCGATTATCAAAAAGTACGGGTGCGAAACTATCATAGTCAGCGAATCGGGGGTCAGAGAAGGGTACCTGATACGAAACGTCCTGCGCAGGGAGATGGGTGAACTCGGCACGCCGGTCACCCTCGCCGTCCGCAGCAGAAGCGGGGCCGGCTATGTCCGTGAATATAATCAGTAATAATAAGGATTACATGCTCGATTTTGCACCCCAGCGGGGTGCAAAGCTCGGTAGAAAACGGGCTTCCTTCCCAATATCCAACGCACCCCGTAGGGGGGCGAAGGCATTTAAGGCGTATACCCCAAAGACCTTCGCACCCCGCTGGGGTGCGGAATTTCTGTTGGAACACATTTTCTACCGAGCTACGCACCCCGCTGGGGTGCAACTTGTTTATCTCGGCAAAGCCAAAACTCAAATTACACCGTATTTACATTGTATAACCAAGTACATAATTCTCATAATAATACACATCCTTATACAAAGGAACCGAAACACTCATGGGTACCGGTAGGGAAATCCTGAGTTACACCCAAAACCGCGAGCTGTCGTGGTTGAAGTTTAATGAACGCGTCCTCGAAGAGGCGCAGGACAAAAGCGTGCCGATTCTCGAGCGGCAAAAGTTTATCTCGATTTTCTCAAACAATCTCGACGAATTCTTCATGGTCCGCGTCGGCAGCCTGCTCGACCTGTCGCTCGAACACAACATTGCCATAGACAACAAGTCCGGCCTGACCCCCAGCGGCCAGCTCGAAAAGGTCTACGAGGCGGTGCGCCCGCTCTACGCCAAGCGCGACGAGGTATACGCCGAGGTCGAGGCCGAACTGCGCCGCAACGGCATAAGCTCGCTCGACATGGCGGAATTGGGTGAGGAAGAGAAGAAGTACGTAAAAAACTACTTCAAATTAGAGGTCCTGCCGGTGATGTCGCCGCAAATCGTGGGCCCGCGCCACCCGTTTCCTCACCTGTCAACCAAGGCGATACACGTCGCCGCGGTGCTGCAACGCAAAAACAGCGCCATGATAGGCATCGCCGCAATGCCCGACACCGTACCCGGAGTAGTCTTTCTCCCCGGCGACAACATCAGGTACGTCACGCTCGACAAAGTCATCCTCGAACACATCGACAGCCTGTTCGAAATGTACGAAATCGCTGAAAAAAACGTGCTCTGCGTCACGCGCAACGCCGATATCAACTACGAGGAGGAGGGCGGCGAAGAGATTGAGGGCGACTTCCGCTTCATGATGAAGAAACTGCTCAAAAAACGCCGCCGCCTCTCGGCCGTCCGCTTAGAAATGATGAACCGTCCCGAAGAGAACTTCGAAAAAATCCTCAGCGACAGGCTGCAAGTCGGAAAGCGTGAACTCTTTGTCACAAAAGCGCCGATGACCTTCGGCCACCTCTCGCTCGTCAACAGCAAACTGCAACCGGAAGTCAAGCAGGCGATGTCTTACCCGGTGTTCACGCCGCACCTCTCCGTCGACCTCCCGAAAACGGAGAGCATCATGAAGCATATCCGCAAGCAGGACCTGCTGCTCATGTACCCGTTCGAGAGCATGGACCCGTTCCTGAGGCTGGTGAAGGAGGCCGCGCACGACCCGGCGGTAGTGTCTATAAAAATCAGCATCTACCGCGTGGCGCAGAAAGCCCGCCTCATCGAATACCTCTGCGCCGCGGCCGAGAACGGGAAAGACGTTACCGTGCTTATAGAACTGCGCGCGCGGTTCGACGAGCAGAACAACATCAACTGGTCGGAACGGTTGGAAGAGGCCGGGTGCCGGCTGATATTCGGGTTCGACGGCATCAAGGTCCACGCCAAACTCTGCCTTATCACCCGCAAGGACCGCGGCGAAATACAGTACATCACACAGATCGGCACGGGCAACTTCAACGAAATCACCGCCGCGTTCTACACAGACCTGAGCCTGATTACCGCCGACCCGAAAATCGGCGCCGAGGCCAACCGCGTCTTCCGCAATATGGCGATAGCGAACCTCTCCGACAACTACGACATCCTGTTAGTCGCTCCGAGCAACCTCAAAAGCACCGTCCTCGCGCTCACAGACGAACAGATGGCGCTGGGCACGGAAGGGCGTATCGTGATGAAACTCAACTCGCTGACCGACATAGACGTAATCAAAAAACTCTCGGAGGCCTCCTGCGCCGGGGTGAAGATCGACCTCATCATCCGCGGCATCTGCTGCATAGTCCCCGGGCTGCCGGGCGCAACGGAGAACATCACGGTAACAAGCGTCGTAGGCCGCTATCTGGAACACTCGCGCGTATACAGCTTCGGCACCGGTGCGGCGCAGAAGATGTACATATCGTCCGGCGACATGATGACGCGAAACACGACAAGGCGCGTGGAGATCGCAGGCCCCATCCTCGACGAACACGCCAGGGCACGCATCAACAGCATGATAGACCTCGCGCTTACCGACAACGTAAAGGCGCGGCGCATGCGGAACGACGGGTTCTACGAGAAAATCCAAACCGGCGGCGAACCGATAGACAGCCAGGAAACGCTCATGCGCAGGGCAGGAGAGCGCAGCATGGAGCGCGCGAAACAGACACCGGACACGACAGCCGGCGAGAAAAAGAATCAGGGCGTCGTGAAATCAACCGTCAAAGACTGGCTCGTGCGATTAGTCGACAGGATATAACCAATGCTGGCTTGGTGGCTTCGACAGGCTCAGCCACCAAGCCGTTGCCTGAGCTTGTCGAAGGCAACTCTTTCAATCAGGCCCGCCGGACGGCCCTATCGTGTTCCTCGAGCCGTCGACGTTCCTGAACGCCCCGCCGGGATCCCCCGCGTTGACGCACGGCGAATACTTCACCGACAGCTGCCGCCCCTCGCTCCCCAATACGGTGGGCACCTTCCGGGGCGGCGTGCCGAATTGCAGGTTGGGGATGTTCAGCAGACGGGTGTTTCTGACCCTGGCCGAGTCTGTCTGCAAGGAGACGTCAAGCTCTATCGCCCGCGCCTCCGCCGGCGAGCCGACGAACACCGGGTCCGCTATTATGTTGCCGTAGTGGTCGGTCGAGTCTCTGTCCTTCACGGCGCGCGTCAGCTTTCCGAAAGTGGGCTCGCAGTCTAAGAAGTCGCCGTCGGTATTGCCGAACACACTGTTGTGCCTGAACGTTATTCTGGAATTGTTGTCGCACCACAGCCCCAAATTACTGTTGAACGCGATGATGTTGTTGACAATCTGCGGATTGCTGCGCTCCACCTTTATCCCCGCCGTAAAGCATGACGCTATCAGATTATTGTGTATGCGCGGCGCCCCGCCGTGGACAGCGTGTATGCCTATGTTACTGTTCTCGAACGCGCAGTTCCTGATAAGCGCGCTCGTGTTCCTGATTGTCAGCGCCGTCGTCGCGCCCGACACCTCCGTAAACGCGATCTCGACGTTCGGGGCGTCGGCGGCGTCCAGGATTATCCCGCGCCACGTGAAACCGATGTGCTCCGACCGCTCGGGCTCGAAGACGATGGGGTTGTTCCGCCGGCCGACACAGCTCATGGAGCCCTGCACGCGAAACGAGATGAGGCCCGAGTCGGCCCTGTCGAACTGCGGGATGTCAGCGTTCTTGGTATCACTGTTCTTGATGATGATCCGCGTCCCCGGGGCGATAAAGAGGTTCCCCCGGCGCGTAATCAGGATGTCGCCCTCAACGATAAACGGCCCGTCCTCGGCCTTCCAGCGCGTCTCGCGGTCGATCACGCCGCTCACCCGCGTCTCCCCAAACCCCGGCGCCGCCAGAGCGGCCAACGCCGCAAACATCAGTACAAACGTGCTTTTTACGCTCATTTCTGCACTATTCCCCGTTACGGTAACAAATTCAGCCCTAACAACAAAATTAATACCATAGCCACCGGCCAAACGGCGCATCCCTCCCGGAATGCAAAAATCAGTTACTATTATATATTTATCGGTTGTTTAAATTATATTCTATAATATGGAACGATTTTTATCAAGGAGAAGCTTGTGCGATTAAAAATTATCAACACGGCGTTTTTATTGACAGCGCTCGGTTTAGGCCTCGCGCTCACCGGCTGCGGCAAGCGGGAGAAGGCACGCATCGAGATCGACTTTACCACCGCCGCGGAGTGGCGCTACCTCTTGGGCGTAGACATCTACGGCACGCCGCAGGACTCGGGACAGTACTTCTCGGGCTCGCTGCGGGCGCACCTGCACGGAAAAGCCGGCGACCGGCACACCGGGCCGCTGCAAGCCGAACTCAGGGACGTGCACCTCATAGCACCTTTCATGCCCGAAGACGAGCGCGGCGACGTGGAACGCCGCCTCAACGACCTCAGGGTATCGCTCACCGAAAACGGGATATCGCTCAGCGACACCGACGGCATCCCCGGCGTACTCTCGGGCGGCTGGGACATCCTGCGCAGCCCCGCAAGGGTGATACCCGCGCTGCCGAACGCCGAAATGGCGGTGGGACAGTCATGGGAACGCGAACAGCGCTTCCCGCTCTCCATACCCCACGGTGAAGCCGACGCGCTGCTCTACCAGCTGTATACATTGGACAGCCTCTACAAAACGCAAACCGGCACCCCGGTCGCCGCCATCAGCTGGGTCTTCACCTACCGGGTAGCAACGCTCGAAGATAAAACCGCCGGAACAGAAGCGCGGAACCAGCGCAAGTACCCGCTCTCCGGGTCAGGCCGCGGACACGCTATCCTGGACCTCAACCGGAAAAAACTGATAAAATCGCAGGCGACATTCCAGGTGACACACTCAAACGTCTCAGGCTCGGAGATCAACGAGGTAGTGCACTTCGAAATGGTGGAGTGATCAGCGGATGTAATTGATACCAACGGTAAACTGGTTCAAACGGCGGCCGGGAACACGGTCAAAGTCAAGCAAACCGATAATCGCACGAACATCAACCGCAGCCTTGCGGTTGATGTAACCGCCAACGCCCAAAACAAAGCCAAAATCCAGCGGAGAACGCTCGCCAAGCGCAACGTGCGGCTCGCGGCTGTCAGAAAGAGGCTCGCTCCTCCACATCAACCGGGTATACATGGGAAGATCAGGCTGAATACCGGCAAGCGCGTGCAGCGGAACCGCGCTGAACGGACTCCACTCAACAAGCAAAGGAAACGACAGCGCGACCTCGCCAATACCGGCGTACCTCGTACTCAAAGGCTTGCGGAACAGAAGTGCGGGAGAAATATGAAACGCAACAGCATCCGACACGCTGAAAAAAAGTATGGCACTCACCTCAAAACCGTACGCGTGAACCGCCTCGTGGCCGTACTCCGTGTAAGTCAAAGACTGGCCGTCAAAACTGTATACCCGCGTACTCAAACCGGTAACAGAAGCGTTGTTGTAAGCTACCCGGCGGCCCCACCTTAAACGTTTTGGCCATGTCGGCTCGTCACTCTCAACGGCAGTTGTCTTTTGAATGGTGGATGTATCAACGGGTATTATTGATGTGTCGATAACGGCTGTTTCTGCGAGGGACGTATCAACGGGTATTATTGATGTATCGATAACGGCAGTCTCTACGATGGATGTATCAACGAATATTATTGATGTATCGATAACAACAGTCTCTGCGTGGGATGTATCAACGGGTATTATTGATGTATCGATAACAACAGTTTCTGCGAGGGATGTGTCAACAGATATTATTGATGTATCGATAACAACAGTTTCTGCGAGGGATGTATCAACGGATATTATTGATGTATCGATAACGGCAGTCTCTACGATGGATGTATCAACAGGTATTATTGATGTATCGATAACAACAGTCTCTGCGAGGGATGTATCAACAGATATTATTGATGTATCGACAACCGCTGTTTCAACAACCGGCATGTCAAAAATCGACCTCTCAAAAACCGACATGTCAATAGCGTGCGCCAACGCGCCAACTCCTGATAACATCAATATCATCAATACTAATCTCTTTTTTATTGCGGTCATTTCAGCACCACCGTCGAAACACTCCTGCGCCTGCCGCGCTCCCCTATCTCTACCGCGTACTTGCCGGCCGGGATTTTTTTCAGTACCAGTTTAGCGCCGCCGCGTACCTCATACCCGGCGACGACCCTTCCCCGCATGTCGATTATCCTGACGCGCAGCACGCTTTCCGGCTGCGCCTTCACGTACATTGTCCGGCCGCTGATTTTTACGCGCGGTTTGTCGGCGTCCTGCGCCCGCGCCTTCTTTGGCCCGAAAGGCGCGCTCTGCGCGTTTGGCGACGGCAGTTCCCGCAGCCATGGATAGCCTGCTCCGTTATTTATCCCCCATACGTTATCGAAATCCCATCCTGTGTATGTACTTGACTGCTGCATCTCTACCACTACTTTTCCGACTCCCACCACCGACGATTTCCTCCCGCTGTTCCAGACGTCCCAGTAGCTGTCGGCGGCTTTCCCGCCGCCCGGCCCGAGCGCGCCGACGAGGCCGCCTAAGCTTATCCCCGTGCCGTCCACGCTCCCGGAGGAGTAGCACTGTATCAGCTCGGCGCCGCCCAAAAGTTCCCCTGCCAACCCGCCGGCAGCGGCCCGGCCCGTTACGCGGCCCGCGTTGTAGCTGTGCTGCACCACCCCGCCGTCGTACCTGCCGGCCAACCCGCCTGCTCCGCTCTCGCCGTATACTGTCCCGTCAAAGCGGCTCAGCGCGGTAAAAGAGCCGGCGGCCGCGCCGGCTAACCCGCCGGTTTCCGACTCCCTGCCGTCAACCAGCGCCGCCGAGTGGACGCGGCTGATCAGCACTCCGCGTGCCGCGCCGGCCACCCCGCCCACACCCGACACGCCGCGCGCGGCGCCATTTGTAACACAACTGTCTATAATCGTGTTGACGGCAACACCCACCAACAGGCCGACATTCGTGCGGCCGGTGATATCCGCCTCCAAGGTGACCCCGCTGATATGCGCGTTCTCTGCGTAGCCGAAGAGGCCGATGTCGTCCAAATTCGGGCGGTTCATGCGAAGCCAGCGTATCCTGTACCCATTCCCCCTAAGCACGCCCCGAAACGGCGCGGCACGGGTGCCTATCGGCTCAAAACCGGTGCTTATCGACATGTCTATGTCGCGAATCAACTCGTATTTGCCGTCCAACGGATACGCGCTGTAACGGCCTATCAGAAACAGGTCGTCATAGTGGGATACCGGTATAAACCCCCTCTCGTCCTCCGCAAAAACAGCCGTAACCTCAATGTCGGCCGCCGACGCGTCCGACCGCACTACCTCGGCTACGCCGTCGCTCCACATCACAAAGCGGTAGCCGCTGTCGGGCACTGCCGCGACGGCCGGGCCCAAAACGTTCCCCGCTACCGCCAAGCCGCCGGAATGCTCCACCAAACCACCGACGCCGGCAACCCTTATCCGGCCGCCCTCGCCGGCTTTATACGAAAATACGCGCCCGGGCAAAACATCGCCGCCGCCGTCCCGTATGGCGCCTACGCCGCCAAGTCCGGAACCAGCATGGCCGCGCCGCACGTCACCGGCGCCATCGCGCTGCTGGCCTCCGGCGCCCGCAACGCCACGGCGAACGAGATCCTTGAGGCCCTGATCGTCACGGCCGATCCC
>Ga0123356_10008347_pt1 | contig 10300 bp, 11 predicted proteins | sample TergutEmb28metaG_2_FD_92546 | JGI IMG/M metagenome (GOLD analysis project Ga0123356, IMG submission 92546) | Embiratermes neotenicus P3 segment gut microbial communities from Petit-Saut dam, French Guiana - Emb289 P3 | ecosystem: Host-associated > Arthropoda: Insects > Digestive system > Gut ... | reverse complement strand
TAAAGCTTGCCGATCTCTGCAAGAGCCAAACCCTTACTTGCATCCTTGCTGACAAACTCCAGAAAATGTGACATAGAAGAAACACAGTTTAACTTGTTTCCAAAATGAGCTTTCATCTCGACAGAATGATTTTTGATATTCTCAGGATGATCGATCCACAGAACTTTAGAAATACCATCGACCTCGTCCTTTATTGTGGCGAGGTCTGTTACTATTGTCATTGTTAACCCCTTACAGAGTGACTCATACTTATTGGTTGCTTCACATCTGTAATTTGCCCACAAACGCGGACCTGTCCACATTATCATTGCGATACCTTTCTTTTGCCCGAAATCAAATGCCTCTGTAGCAAGCTCATGATCGAGGAATCTTTCAAACAACAGCTTTCCTGACTTGCTCATATAAGCAGACGCCCCGTTAAATACGATACAAGGCATATCCTTATCGTGAAGCTCGTTTACGATCTTAACATTACTAAACGGTCTGCCGGTCGCCGGAACAAAAAGCACACCTGCATCTATAGCCTTAAGGATAGCAGCCTTTGTGCGATCAGTGAGCTTCGACTCATCATTAACCAACGTACCATCCATATCCGTCGCGATCAGCTTATATTTCATACATTAAATAGATTCCCTTCAAGAAAAATTTCAATAATTACTCTCGTTGACAGCACTTAACACCTGCTACCAATGTACCAGATAGTAATAGATTATGCAAATTTGAGATTAAGTTAATGGCGACTATTGGCAGGTGCATATCGTTTGTGGTAAACTGGATAAAACCGATGCGGAGGCAACAAATGAATCAAACATTGGTAAAGACCGTAACAACTGCTTCACTACTTTTTTTGCTATTACTTATACTCTCCGGCCTCTTCACATATCAGGATTTGTATGGGCAAGTAGCGGACGCTGAGCAACATGAACTTCAGGAACAACCTTCCGATGAAAACGTACTCGACAATAACGCAAGTGTAGATGACGAAGTATTTAGCACCGGGCTTGAAGATGCATATATCGAGCTCATAGTGCCTGATTATCTTCCTTTATATGAGACTCTGGTCTGCGATATAGCCATACTGGACGCAAAACCCGGATTTGAAGGAATGCTTATATGGTATCTGGACGGTGAATCGGTGCTGGAAGAGTGGATCGTCTCGGACCAAAACCTTCCGGGTATCAGTGCAGATTTTGAATACAGCCGCTTCACGCCGGAAGCTGCTGACATAAAAGCCTCGCTTTTGTATATAACAGAAGATGGGGGTATCGGGGAAATATCGGCTGAAGAATCAGTCAAACTGGGCAACTACAGCAAAACCCACTGGATGGAGTTAGAAGCAGAGCGTGTTCTTGAAAAAGTTTCAGATAGATATCAAGGAAACTTTACACTCCAGTGGGCTGAATATAATGACTATGACGACTTTGACAAAGAAGTATTTGTCAACATGAAAGGTTATAAAAGTAACACAGACTATCTGGTATGGGTCAACCTTTCGCATCAAAGAGTAAACGTGTTTAAAGGCTCCGAAGGAGAATGGGAGCTTGTAGAGTGCTTTATCGTTGCTACCGGCGGTCCGGGCAGGGGCACAAAAAGAGGCGTCACCACTGTCACACGCAAACAAGACATATGGCACTTTGGCTCTTATATAGTCAGACCGATCGTTCGATTCTGGCCCGGAACCGGATACGCTTTTCACTCAAGACTGCTATTTCCCGGAACAGAAGCACTAAAGGACGGAAGCATAGGTTATCCGGTAAGCGCAGGCTGCGTCAGAATGTATTGTGATGACGTATGGTACATTTACAATAACATCCCTGACGGTACAACAGTTGTGGTACATTGATTCTTATAATCAACCAATCATCTTTGCCGAGAGCTCAGGTCCGGGGCGATGTAAAGCAAACTCCATAAACCCGTTGTCATTAATCCATAAAGAAGCCTCATCCGGTGCAAGGATCACCGGCATTCGGTTGTGGATGGGCGCAACAAAAACGTTAGCAGCAGTAGTAAGTATCACAAACGCATCATAAGGCTCACCGATAGCATCACGAAAAGTACTTACCATCCCTGCCATATAAAGGATACTTTTTTCAGGTTGCCGCAATAGAAACTTATCTTTCTTTTTGCCTCCACCACTATGTCCCCACTCATAAAAACCGCTCGAAGGCACAACACATCGCCGCTCTCTGAGCGGCTTTCCAAACATCTTCTTCTCCAAAGCGGTCTCAGCTCGTGCGTTGATAATAACGCCCGAGTTTTTCCAATGCGGAAACCCCCACTTTACAGCTTCAACCGTATCACGCAATAAAACAGGAGCGATATTTGTCGGAAAAACCTCACCACGCATAAACTCCCCGAGTCCAACCACGTCCGGGGCAGTGTTTCCAATACTCGAAGTATTGTCCATATTTATGCGATCCTGAGCAGCATTCAAGTCATGCAGGATCTGCAATATATCAGCATAAGCCTCATCTTCAATCAAATAACGTCCACACATAGTATGCTCTTTATCCGGGAGGGCTGCAAGACTCGCAAGTAGTTAACCTTAGTGCATGCGCCACACTCAATGTAGTTTCTATTTTACTGCCGGAAAGATGGTGGCATTCGTAACTATGATAGCGGTTGCTTGAGTTTGTTATATATACGATAGGATCATCAGACGGGGAAGCCGGAGTATCAAAACTACCTGTAAGCGGTACAGTGGATTCAGGGATACTCATAATGGATGGGTGATCTGTTGGCTCAGCATCTATAGAAACCTGCGTGCCAAAAAGAATACCAAATAAACCGGTAAGGACTAACGTAAAGTACAGCCCTAAAAATAGGATCGTTTGACCTTTTTTCATTAGTCACCTCCTTTTTAGCGCAATAAAGCAATGTTATAGTACCATTTTAAAATGGAATATCAGTGAAGATAAAGTGAAAATAATGTTAAATTATTACCAATTTTAGACATTTCGAACAGTTTTAAAGAAAGCATGGAAACTATTCCGTATCATATTTATACAAGAACCCTCTCTTGCTACAGACACGGAATTATAGTATAGTATGTGGCATGATTGGAATAGGAACTATAGTAAACGTCATAGCGATAGCGGTCGGCGGCGCAGCGGGACTTTTCCTGCGAAAGATTATATCAAAACGCATCACGGATACAGTATTGCAGGGCATGGGGCTGGCTGTTGTCATTGTAGGCATAGCCGGGGCGCTTAGCGCTGCTTTTACAATCGTTGATGGAAAGCTCCAAACAGACCATATTCTTGTTATGATAATATCGCTTGCTATCGGAGCGGTCATCGGTGAACTTATCAAGATAGAAGGCAAGCTCGAATCGTTTGGCAGTTTCTGCGAAAAGAAACTTGAAAAACCCGGAGAAACATCTACATTTGGACAAGGTTTTGTGACTGCAACGCTGGTTTTTTGCGTCGGCTCCATGGCAATAGTCGGGTCGCTCGAAGACGGCATCAACAGAAACAGCGACATTCTGTTCGCCAAATCCACAATAGACGGGATTACCGCAATGGTGTTTGCGTCAACGATGGGTGTAGGCGTTCTTTTTTCTGCAGTAACAGTCGGGATATATCAAGGCACGATCACACTATTATCATTTTTTATCGCCCCATACCTTAGCGAGCTCATCATAACGCAGATGTCGCTGGTCGGCTCTGTTCTTATAATGAGCATAGGGCTTAACCTATTGAAAATAGCAAAAATAAAAGTAGGGAACATGCTGCCTGCAATATTTATCCCTCTCATATATCAACTGATACGGTTGGTTATTTAAAGGAAGTGCCTCATGAAAAAATACATCACAAGCATAACAAAGGCAATCGGGAACACACCACTTTTAAGGCTCGATAAAATAGCGAAATCACTGGAGCTGGACGGAAGCATTTTCGCAAAGCTTGAACATATGAGCCCGAGCTTTTCAAAGAAAGACCGTATCGCATTGGGGATGATAGAAGAAGCTGAGCGCAAAGGCTTACTAAAGCCCGGTCAGCCTGTGCTGGAAGTTACGAGCGGAAATACCGGAACCGGAGCAGCGTTGGTATGCGCAGCTAAAGGCTACCGATTCATATGCGTGATGTCACGTGGAAACTCTATTGAAAGAGTCAAGATGATCTCCGCTTTTGGCGGGGAAGTAGTACTGGTCGATCAGGCTCCCGGAGCGATCAAGGGAAAAGTCTCTGGGGCAGACCTTGAGCTTGTAGAAGTTGAAGCAGAAAAACTTATAAGGGAAACCGGGGCATTTTTTCTTAATCAATTTAACAGCCCTGACAATGCTCTCTCGCAGGAAGCTGCCGCAAACGAAGTATGGGAGCAATCAGAAGGCTGTATTCAAGTTTTTGCAGATTTCCTCGGGACCGGAGGGACATTCGAAGGCTATGCGCGAGCGCTAAAACGCCACAACCAGGATATACGCTGCTATGCTGTTGAACCACATGGCCTAGCATATTACAAAGACGAAATCATCGAGGGAGCCAGCCACGGCATCCAAGGCGGCGGCTATGCCAAAGAACTTGCAAACGTTGACCCAAAACTAATAGACGGCTGCATCACGGTGACCCATGAAGAAGCCGTCGATATGACACGTAAACTGGCGGAAGTTGAAGGGGTGTTTGCCGGTTACTCATCCGGAGCAAACCTCATGGCGGCGATAAAACTGCTAAGAGAGCAGGAAAGAGGTAAAAACATCTGCATCGTCATAAACGACTGCGGACTGAAATACATGAGCACCGATTTGTACTAACGTGATGGGATCATGTCAACATCGTTTTGTCAACCTTCCGAGATCATAAGAGCAAGCTCAGTGTGCCTATGACGATCAGCACAAGACCTAGAACAGATAGCTTCTTAAGTTTCTCTTTCAGAATAAAATAACTAAAAGCAATGGTAACAACGATACTGAGCTTATCTATAGGGATAACAACACTTACAGGTCCCTGCTGCAGGGCACTGTAGAAAAACATCCAGGATAACCCCGTAGCAAGCCCCGAAAGACCGATGAAAATCCAGCTCTTTCTGCTGACCTGTTTGATTTCTTTATGTTTCCCTTGGATAAAGACGATCATCCATGCCATACACAAAACAACAATAGTCCGGATCGCCGTGCCAAGATTTGACTCAACACCTTCGATCCCTATCTTACCTAAAATTGCGGTCAGGCTTGCAAACACTGCCGCAAGCACAGCGTAAACCATCCATGTATGGCCTTTTGCTTCTCTAACCACATCGTCTTTACGTTCGATCATCAGGTAGGTACCGACACCAATAAAAACCATAGCGCATATCTTGATGAGTGTAATACCCTCAGCGAGAAAAATCATTGATAAAATCATTGTAAGCAAAGTACTTGACTTATCGATCGGCACAACCTTATTTACATCACCAAGCTGAAGTGCCTTAAAGTAACAAAGCCACGAACCTCCGGTAGCAAAACCGGACAGAACAAGAAACACAATGCTTCTTAGCTCGACATCAGCGATAGTTGTCTGAGAGCCTACAATAAAAACCATTACCCATGCAAAGACCACCACAACGACCGTACGCAAAGCTGTAGCTAAGTTTGAGTCCGTATCCTTTAGACCGATTTTAGCTAATATCGACATTATCCCGGCAAAAAAAGCCGACGCCAACGCAAATAAAACCCACATAAACAGTTACACTTAAACACTTTCAAAGTAATAATTTCAATAAACTAATTATACATGGATTGTCAAAGGGTATCAATAAATGCTAAAAGATTTACGAAATATCATGAACGGAGCGGTATACGGGGCAACACTCATTGTCCCCGGTGTCAGTGCGACCATTTTTGCCATCATGTTAGGATTTTACGATGAGCTTATAGGAACGGTGAATCACTTCAAGGAGGACTACCGTAAAAACATCAGATACATTGTCGCATTTATACTTGGCATCGCCCTCGGAGCGGTCTTGTTCAGCACTGTTGTTTTATATTTTCTTGAGAACCACCAATTCAAGACAATGATGCTCTTTATGGGACTGCTTGCAGGGATAATTCCCCTCATCGCTACAAAAGCAAAACTAACGCGTACCGAAAAAAAAATCCCATTACGCGAAGTACTGCTGGCATTGCTGTTCATGTCAGCTCTTCTAGCTATATCTCAACTTACACCAACCACAGAAACAGACCCGACATATGCAAGCAGCACAATGAACATTGGGCTGATACTCCTTATACTCCTCGCCGGGATACTCAACGGAGCGACACTGGTCATTCCCGGCTTGAGCGGAGCATTCCTCCTTCTTATCATGGGGATATATCCTTTAGTGATCGGTGCGATATCATCAGTTGGTACATATATTGCAAATCCCGGAAACCTGACGTTGCTCACTGAACTTGTAATAGTACTGCTGCCTTTTGGTATCGGCGGAGTAGTTGGCTTACTTTTGATGGCAAGGCTGATGGAAAAACTTATGCAGGAATATTACGAAGCAGTCTATGCTTCGATTCTTGGACTTGTCCTTGGATCGGTCATCACGCTGTTTTTAGATTTTGTGATCGTAGAAACCGGACTGCCGGCAGTATCGATAGTGATAGGCATTTTACTGTTCTGTGCCGGAGGCGTGGCAGCATATGTGCTTGGAAAGCGCTGCGACCACTGAGGAAAACAGCGTTTCAAGAAATCCGTTTTTTTGGACACATAAAAATGATATAATAGTAGCATATTGAAAAGCAAACGTTGATTTTTCAAAAAGGAGTGCTGTTATTATGCCAAAATCAAGAAACCAGAAAGCAAAAATACTGTATCTTATGCAGATTCTGCTCGAGCAAACAGATGAGGCACACATGCTAACAGGCCAGGAGCTCATCGCCAAACTTGCGAAGTTGGACATCAAAGCCGAACGAAAAACCATCTACGCCGATATTGAAACACTTAGAGACTTCGGTCTTGACATCGTAATGGATAAGACAAAGTCCTATGGCTACTATGTCGCCTCAAGAGACTTCGAACTGCCTGAGCTCAAGCTCCTTGCCGATGCAGTACAATCCTCAAAATTTATCACAGAGAGAAAAACGATCCAACTCATAAAAAAACTGGAAAAACTCATGAGTAAGCGCGACGCGGGCAAACTCCGCCGGCAAGTCTACGTTCAAAACCGCGTCAAAAGCATGAATGAAAGCATATACTACAGCGTCGACGCACTGCATGAAGCAATATCCGAAGATGTAAAAATCAGCTTTAAGTACTCTAACTACAACATAAAAAAAGAACAAGTTTTCCATAACGATGGAAAACCCTATATCGTAAGTCCTGTCGCTCTCACATGGAGCGAAGAAAACTATTACCTCATAGCTTATTCAGATGATCGCAAAGGGCTCACACATTTTCGCGTAGACAGAATGAGCAACGTGAAAAAACTATCGGAGTCACGTTGTGAAGAAGCTTCAGGATTTAAGCTTGCAGAGTACTCAAAAAAGGTATTCGGTATGTTTGGCGGCGAGGAAGCAAACGTAAAGCTGCGTGTAAACACAAGAATCATCGGAGGAGTAATAGACCGTTTCGGCAAAGACATAATAATGGTTCCGGACGGAGATACACACTTTACGATCAGGGTGAACATCGCGATGTCTCCGATATTCTACGGCTGGTTATTTCAATTTGGTGATTTATGTGAAGTACTTGAACCGCAAAGCTTAAAAGATGACTTAAAAAAGCACGCAAAAGATTTCATTGCACAACTTGAAAGGAGTTGAACCGAATGGAACAAGTAATGGAACAAGTAGTGCCATATCTGATCATTATCGGCAGCTCTGCAGCCGTGTATGTTTTTCTTATCTTAGCAATCAGGTTGTTTGGCAAAAAGGAGTTTTCTCAACTCTCCGTGTTTGACATCGTGTTTATCCTGCTTATTAGCAATGCCGTGCAAAACTCGATGATAGCAGCAAACTTCACCTTCTGGGGAGGAGTCGTCTCTGCCGTCACGCTTTTTGTCGTCAACTATATATTCAAGAACCTTATATACAAAATCCCGAAGGTGTCGGAGTTCATACAAGGACATCCGATAATGCTTATCTACGATGGAAAGCCACTAGCCGAAAACATGAGAAAAGCAAAAGTCAGCCTCGCAGAACTCGAAGAAGCAACAAGAGAGCACGGCATAAAGACAATAAATGATGTCAATCTTGCCGTGCTTGAATTAGACGGGAGTATAAGTATTGTAGCCGAGGAGTACACAAACCTTGTAAAGAAAAGAAAGCGTCGCTACAGCAACGAGGTATGACATTACTCAAAAGTCATACCTCGTGTGGTTAATACAAAACGACCGGAACCTACGCTGAGACATACCCGTTTCTGCGCAGAGCCTCGCGAAGCTTCAGAAGCACAGGGAAAACAGCTATATGCAACACTATGAGGATACCAAACTGAGGAAATCTTGTCCAAAGAAACGGTAAGTACGGACTGCCGAAAAACAGTGACAACCCGAGCGTGGTCAGACCCATGCCGCATATGATTTGTGTGATACAAGCATTTGTCACAGCATGAGGCCAGGTTCTCAAATCCTCACGGTGGAGAAATAAACCAAAGAGATAACCGTTTACAATACGGGAGAGAAGGATCAAAGGGATAGGCGTCAGCCCCATGATAGGCCAGCCCAGTATATCAGCTACGCCGTATGCGACAGCTCCCCATACGGGACCAAAAAACATTCCTGCGCACATCATAGGAATAAACGAAAGAGTGATACGCAAGGTCGGAAGGTTGACGATGGGCGTCAGACGCTCAAGCACAAAAGCAAGAGCAATGAGCATCCCAACCTGACATAACACACGCAAGGACACCCTTGCACCAATAAATGATGCGTAAAAGTTTTCTTTTGAATAATTCATAACAAAAAAGCCTCCTTTTGGCCTTCACCACAAAAGAGGTTTTTCTTTTATGGCAGCGGATGCGAAATCACATCGCGAGCTTGCGTACTCCGTAGCGGAGAACAAACTACTCTTCGTCCGGCAGCGACTTCCCATCAAACCGGCACTTAACGCATGATTTCTACTCTGACAATTAAATTTTCGGGATCTTAAATCCAGTATAACGGATGCAAACCTAATATGCAAGGGGCAATAAGCACTAAATTTCTACTTCACGCCGATATGTTCAATACCCTAATCACTTTCGATAGTATAAAATTCCAACGCAGATCGGACCGCAATGCGTTGAGATCACGCATCCTGCTCTTGTGCAAATAACCTCGTCGAACTTCTGCAGTGACTTTACTCTTTCAACTATCTTATCAATAAGCTCATCGGACATAGTTGGCGGATATGTTACAAATATGCGCTTTGTGTCTATATCATCACGCCCGGAAAGCCTGTCCTCAACATACTGCAGGATTATCTTATCAAACTTACCTCGATATTTTTTACCAACATTCATTTTCCCGTCGACGACTTCAATACATGGATTGAGCTTGAGCAGATTAGCGCCAAGCGCAGCAAGTCCTGAACAGCGCCCTCCCAGCTTGAGATACTTCAGTGTGCCGATCACAAAGCTTGCATCGACCTTTGGAACCAGAAGCTCAAGCTCTTTGACGATCTCCGCCGGTGCCATACCGCTTTTCGCCATTATAGCAGCATCGAGAACGATATGCCCGCTGCCGGTGGACAAATTGAGCGAATCAACAATATAAACATTGTCAAAATCATCGGCAGCTATCCGTGCGCTTTGATTGCATGCAGAAATATGATGGCTGAGATTTATATGTATGATAGCATCATGATCCTTGAGCCATTCCGTAAAGTATTCTTGATACTCAGACACATTAATTGCGTTGGAGCGGGTGATACCCTTGCCGCTTTCAACATAATCAAATACATCTTCGACCGTGATCTCCTGCATATCTTTATACGGCTTTTCATCCTTGATGATAAATAAAGGTGTTATGCCGATATTATACTGTTCGATCAACTCCGGTGTCAGGTCGCAAGTGCTGTCAGCAGTGATTTTGATGCGCATATAGCTATTCTCCCTCTCATCCAACTTATATATAAGACGTAATTATCTCAAACACAAAAAAGCAATATTATCTTAAACTGTAGAGCAGAATTTTGCAACACTTTTTGATAACGTTAATATAGAATTCTTCCTAGTGAGAGTTCGATGTAAAGCAAATATCTTGCATACAGACAATAAGAATCAAGCTTGCAAAAATCGGAGAATCATGATATTTTACTCTGTGGCAAATTTGCAAATCTGAGGAATGTATATGATTTGGGTATATATCGCGATCAGTTTAATAGTTTTACTGTCAATAGCACTGGCGTACTGTGTCGCGC
>Ga0123356_10008346_pt1 | contig 10302 bp, 6 predicted proteins | sample TergutEmb28metaG_2_FD_92546 | JGI IMG/M metagenome (GOLD analysis project Ga0123356, IMG submission 92546) | Embiratermes neotenicus P3 segment gut microbial communities from Petit-Saut dam, French Guiana - Emb289 P3 | ecosystem: Host-associated > Arthropoda: Insects > Digestive system > Gut ... | reverse complement strand
CTTCGTGGTGGGGACGCTGCGGATCGGTGGCCCCGGCTGGAAGCCCGTACAGTCCGCCGCTCATCGAGGGCACACGCAGGAATTCGCGGTACCACTTGCCCTTGCCGGCGGGTTGACGATCGAGCTCGGCGATGCTGGTGACCAGCGTCTTCACGCCAGGATGCCCCGGAAGAGGAGATCGGTGAACTGAGGAATCAGGTTGTGCGTTTGCAGATCGCCCTCGGGCTTGTACCACTGATAGATCCAGTTGATCATCCCCAGCAGAGCAAAGGCGGCGGCCCGCGGACTTACCGAGCCCGGAGCCCGGCGGGCACGCTGCACTTCGGAAATCAGGCTTTCCACAAAATGCACGTACTCCTTCTTTCGCGTGTTGATGCGCTTGCGCAGCGCGGGAGGAAGGGGATGGTTCTCGTGCAGCATCACGGTGATTTCGCGATCGCGAGGGCTCAACACAACTTCGATGTGCAGGCGAACCAGCGCGCGCAGCCGCTGTTCGGGATCGGAGATGTCGCGCACGGGAGCCAGCACGCGTTCCTCGGTGATTTCCATGGCATGGTTCATGATCTCGAACAGGATTTCGTCTTTGCTCTGAAAGTGGTGGTACAAGCCGCCCTTGCTCAGCTTCAAAGCCGCGGCCACGTCGTTCATGGAGGTGGCATCGTAGCCCCGCTGCTGAAACAGGCGGGCCGCCGTACGCAGGATTTCCTGCCGGGAATCGACCGGAGTCTCGCGAGCCATCGCGTGACATGGTATACAGTTGCGGACCGGAAAGCCAACGGCGAGCTGAACCGGAAGGTGCTTCCCCCGGGGCAGCGGAGTGGCTCGAACTGCGCCCGCCCGGCGTATCCGGGGAATGAAGTTCTGTTCGTCGACGGCCAGGCGGAGGCAGTTGGTCTTGTCCGGCGGCGGAAGCCGAAGAGGATTCGGAGTCCGCTGCGTCTGCCTGGTTCCGCTCTGCCGGCGCTCCAGCAGTCGACGGAGAGGTTTTATTGTGATCCGCTTCCCGTGGAAGGCGAGGCTGGCGTGGCTTTGAGCGCTTCGATCGCGCTTTGCATGCCGGCTCCCCATTTTTCCGACGAGTCGTAGCCGTCGCTTTTCATCCGAACCATACCCTGATCGTCAACAATCCAGTTTTGCGGAATTCCGTTCACTTTAAGCGTGTCCACGGCGAAAGTCATGGCCGGGATCACGACCATAGAAAGTTCATGCTCTTTCAGGAAAGGCTGGATCAGCCCCGGATTGTCGTCCAGGTTCATGGAGATGAACTGGATGTCGCCTCTGCTTTTGTATTGTTGCATGAGCTTTTGCAAGTGAGGGAGCTCCTCGCGGCAAGGGCCGCACCAGGTGGCCCAGAAGCTGATCAAGGTGACCTTACCCTTCAATCCCTCCAGATTCCACTTCCTGTCGTCGAGGTCGGCAAGCTCAAACGGCTGCAAGGGCTGGTTGACTTTCTGAAAAGTGAAACCGGATTCACCAGACAACTCGGCGGCGCGACGGCCATACCAGAGCTGCCAGCCCTCTTCTGTGCCATTCAGACTGGTCCAAAGGCGGTGAGCGTTTTCGGCGAGTTCGTCTTTTTGGTTCGCTGGAGGCTTGAGCCTGGCGTCCAGCCGGGCCAGCAGGGCATTCTGATAGAAGGAGAGCGCGTCTATTTTTCGGCCGCGCACTTCCGCTTCCTGTGCCCTCATGCCCCAATACTCGGAACGCCAGCGGGCATAGACCTGCTTGCGGCCCTCGTCGTCACCCGCCAGTGATTTCATGTCCTGGGTCTGCTGATCCATCCGGGCGAGCAGCGGCGCCGCCTGGTCCGCCTGCTTCATGGCGAGGTGGCCACCGATCTCATACTTCAACATTTCTATACCGGAGTCGCTCCGGTAAAATTTGGAATCGGCTACGTTATCTTTGGTGGCATAGAGGTCGGGAATCGGCTGGCTGTTTTCGACCTCGACGATGGTCAAGCCTTTCCGGGCATAATCGACGACCAGCTCAGGGGCGATATTCTTCCTGGACAGGACCTCAGCGGCATGGCGATAGTCGCTTGACCAGGGTGAGAAATCGCTGGAGAACGGGCCATCGCCTCCGTTCTCGCCTCCGTACTTGACCATCTGCTCTACCGACTGGATGACTTCAGGCGCGGGAACATCATCCAGGTGCTTCATCGCGTCGACGCGGTCTTCCAGGATGTGGAAGGTGACCAGCGCCGATGCCGCCGGTTGCTTGAGCCACGTATCGGTCTCTGCCAGCAAAGCTCTGTAGTAGGCCTCGCGAGCGGCAGCAGAAGCTTCGGCGTCCGGCTCGGGATGATCTTTATGCCACTTAACTTTGTCGGGCAATTGGCCGACCGTGGGAAAACGCTTTTCGCCCTCGTCTTTTGCCCATTCGGCCCGTTTCTGATCGTTCGCCAGTTTGTAGCCATCCGCAAGGGCGCTGTACCAGTCGTGTTCGTCCGTGAAATTGAGTTTGCGCAGGCGCTCAAGGTCACGCGCAACCTGTTGCCCCAAGAGTGGATAGTCGGATGGGGAGTGGGTCTTGAATTCCAAACCCCACAGCACCTGATAGCCGCCGGGAACATCGGAATCCGTGCGCTTCTCGAGAGCCGCGCGCAACGTGCGGGCATAGTGGGTGAGCACTTCCTTGTCGCTTACCGCCCACGACAACGACCCATATCCGTCGATTGTGGCCGGGCAAGCATCAAGAAAAGTCTTGAGGTGATCGAGGCTCTTCCGTTTGTCTTGAAACACTCCGGAGCCATAGATGCCTGTCAACTGCAGGTGCGGCAGAGTGAAGTTTGGGTCCCTGGCCAGGGCCGCATCCAACAATTGGATCGCCTGGGCCGTATCGCGGCCCACCAGTGTGATGCCATACAGATAATCGGCCCGAGGGTTATCGGGTTGCTGCTCGTGCAGGGCCTTGTACCGGGCATTGATTTTGGCCTTACGCTCGACGCTGGCCTTGTCCACCCCGCGCAGGAAGGTGGCCGACTGGATGTAGGTGCGCTCGACGAAAACGTCGTTTGGATACTGGAGCAGCAGGGCGTCGAGTTTTGCGTTGCGCTGCTGATAGGCCTGCCAATTCGTCAGGGATGGGTACTCCCAGTAATTGGGCAGCGCTTTGAGAGCCTTGCGAACTTCGGGAGAAGGTTCGCAGACCGACTCCTTTGCAGTTTGGGCGAAGCACCCGGCCATCAGTATGGCGATGGTGAGGAAAACCTGAGAGAACGAGGCGGAAGAGTGGGTCATGCACCCTCCTTCACTTGCAGAAAAACGAAGCAATAAAACTTCGCTCCACAAATACCCGCGCTTCAATCACCGCAGTGTACACCGTTTCAGCAACCGCGAGGCACGTGAAGAATGCGATGTATGTGGAATGCTGCACCTTGACATTTCTTGCGAGACAAATTCCCCGGACTCACCACCAGTAATGGCCGCCCCGCTGGCCAGCAGATAGTTTTTGCCGGCGAGTTGAAATCTTGACTGTCCGACATAGAATTCCCCATGGACGGCACCCTCAACCGGATTCAGCACGAAGAAGCAGCGGCGCACGTTCGGGATAAGGATCGCGATGGCCCAATCTTCAGCATGCCCGGTGGGCGCGCGGTTGCTTTGCCACCAGCTTCCCGTCTCGGAATAGAACCGGCCGATTTATCTCAAGTTACTTGCGAGTTTCGGCTATTGATTTACCGCTGTTTTTCCGCGAGCTTGCCCACTCATGCAAGCCTGCCGCTGTCCTCTACGGGAATCTCCAACGTCTGTCCGGAACATTATTCGTAAACACGGTGCGCAGCGGTTGCCCTCGCCTGGCGGACATCTGCTGTTTCGGACTCGGTTTCGCTGGTCCCATTAAATTTCACATAGCTTTTGCAGCATCCTCGGAGGAATTTGGAGTCGGATCTTCATGCAGATGAGCGGGGGCGGCGGAATCTTCACTCGTTGCCTCATCTGGTTCGGGAGTCGTCGAGTGCTTGACAGCGACCACCCGGCCTCGATACCATGAGTGCACACCGACCGACCGGTCGGTCTGCAGGGCCGGGCCGGAACCCCCCCGATCCACCCGGGCAACGAAGGCAAGGGTCTTCTGTCCTCCCTTGTGCGACACGCGAAGTTCGGATTGAGAGGAGCACACTGGTGGTTACCATTTTCTACGAACGCGACGCCAAGCCCGATGCCCTGAAGGGCAAGACGATCGCCATCCTTGGCTATGGCAGCCAGGGACATGCCCAGGCCCAGAACCTCCGCGACAGCGGATACAAAGTCATTGTCGGTCTTGATCCCGATCGCACCAGCGCCCAGCAGGCCCGGGCCGACGGCATGGTTGTCGTGTCCCCCGACGAGGCCGCAAAGCGCGCCGACTGGATTCAGATTCTCACCCCGGACGAGACCCAGGCCGAGTTATACGATCAGTTCATCAAGCCCTATCTGCATCCGGGAAAAGTTCTGGGCTTCTCGCACGGATTCAGTATTCACTTCCAGGCGATCGTTCCCCCGCCCGATGTCGACGTGGTCATGATTGCGCCCAAGAGCCCGGGACATCTGGTTCGCCGGGTCTACAGCGAGGGCCGCGGGGTTCCCTCCCTGTTGGCGATTCAACAGGATGCCAGCGGGCGCGCGCACGAACTTGGTCTCGCCTACGCGCACGGTATCGGCTCGACCCGTGCCGGCGTTCTCGAGACCACGTTCAAAGAGGAAACCGAGAGCGACCTGTTCGGCGAGCAGGCGGTGCTGTGCGGCGGACTGACTTCCCTGATCAAGAAGGGATTCGAAACCCTCGTCGAAGCCGGCTATGCGCCGGAGATCGCCTACTTCGAGTGCCTGCACGAGGTCAAGCTGATCGTGGATCTGATCTACGAGGGCGGACTCGGCCGCATGCGCTACTCGATCTCGAATACCGCCGAGTATGGCGATCTGACCCGCGGCGAACAGGTGGTTGGCGATACCACCCGCGAGGCGATGAAGAAGATCCTGGCCGACATTCAGTCGGGCAAGTTCGCACAGGAGTGGATCGCCGAGAACAAAGCCGGCTGCCCCAACTTCAACCAGCTCCGCGAGAAGGAAAAGCAGCACCCCATCGAGATCGTGGGCTCCCAACTCCGCAGCATGATGAGCTGGCTGCCGAAGCAAGCGAAGAAAACTGCCGAGGCTCCAAAAGATTCCCCCAAACAGGTGGCGAATGCGTAAGGGAGCCGACATCGTTCTCGAGTGCCTGCGCGCTGAAGGGGTGGACCTGGTCTTTGGCTACCCCGGTGGCGCGATCATGCCGCTCTATGACGCGCTGGAGGGCAGCGGAGTGCGGCACATCCTCACGCGGCACGAGCAGGGTGCGGTGTTCGCCGCGGAAGGCTATGCGCGGGTGACCGGAAAAGTTGGCGTGGCCATGGCTACGAGCGGTCCCGGTGCCACCAACCTGGTCACCGGCATCGCCGACGCCAAGATGGATTCGGTTCCGCTGGTCTGCATCACCGGGCAGGTACGGAGTGCTCTGATCGGTACGGATGCCTTTCAGGAGACCGACGTTTTCGGAGTGACCCTCTCGCTGACCAAGTGGAGCCGGCTGGTAAAGACCATCGAGGAGATTCCCGATGTCATCGCGGAAGGATTCTACTGGGCGCGCAGCGGGCGTCCGGGGCCGGTGGTGATCGATATCCCCACCGACCTGCTGAAGGCGAAGCAGGCATTCTCCGGGCCGGCGAGGTTTACGCCCCACGCGCGGCCTGCCGACGCGAAGGCCGAGGGCGGATTCACCGACACCATTGTGGCCCTGCTGGCGCAGTCGGCCAGGCCGGTGGCGCTGGTCGGTGCGGGCGCCAAGCTTTCAGGCGCCATTTGCGAGCTGCGGCAGCTGCTCGCGCAACTGAACCTTCCTACCTTTTCGACCGTGCACGGACTCGGCGCCGTCGAGCCCCAAGCCTCTTACTACCTGGGGATGGTCGGGATGCACGGCACGCGGGCGGCCAACATGGCCCTCGATGAGACCGATCTCCTGCTGGTTTTCGGAGCTCGCCTCGATGACCGCGTCACCGGCGATCCTGCGCGGTTTGCTCCCCATGCAAAAATCGTTCACTTCGAAATCGATCCTGCGCAACTGGATCGCGTTCGTCCCGGCCATCTTTCGGTGATTGGCAACCTGGCAGACACCATTCCCGCGTTTCAGGCCGAGCTCGGGCGACACGCCCTTCCCGATTTTCGGGAATGGCGCGCCGTCGCCTGTGGTCCCGAGCGCGCCGAACTTGATCCGCGCGGGCTGGCGCAGCCGACGATCCGTTTCCTCGATGAGCTGTTCAGCCGCCTGCCCCAGGACAGCGTGATTCTCGCCGACGTGGGCCAACACCAGATGTGGGCGGCGCAACGCTACCGCTCGTCCTCGCCGCGTGGCTTCATCACCTCGGGCGGTCTTGGAGCCATGGGCTTCGCCCTGCCGGCCGCGGTTGGCGTTCAGCTTGCCAGGCCCGATACTTGCGTCCTCTGTGTCTCCGGCGACGGCGGGTTCCAGATGAACATCCAGGAACTCGCCACCGTTCACCGGCTCGGGCTTCCGGTAAAGATGGTCATCATCGACAACAAGTATCTCGGGATGGTGCGGCAATGGCAGCAGCTTTTCTACGAGCGCAACTACGCCGAGACCGACCTCAGCGACAATCCGGATTTCGTGGAGATCGCAAAGGCTTACAAGATTCACAGCTGGCGGTTGAACGAAGACGCGATGCGGGAGTTTCCGGTATCCGAGCAGACGGGCGATCAGATGGACCGCTTCCTGCGTTCACCGCAGCCCGAGCTGCTGGTGTTTGATTGCGCTCCGGAGGCTAATGTTTTTCCTATGGTTCCCTCGGGAGCAGCGCTGTCAGAGATGTTGCTCGAAGAAGAACCTCAACCGTAAGCCCGCGGCGCGGATGGCTGCGTCGCGCTACTGAAGACTGGGGACCAACACATGCAGACTTTTCATATTCGTTATCGCAATACCCAGGGAACGCTGATGCGGATTTTGAACGCGGCTTCGCGGCGCGGGCTGGATCTGCCCAAGGTCCAGGCCGAACCGGCGGAGCGGGATCATCAGGTCACGGTTGTGCTCGAGGTAAATCACAAGCAGGTGGGGCAGCTGTATCGCGAGTGGTATGCGATCGCCGATGTGATTCATGTCGGTTCCGGCGCAGCCCACGCGGCGGTTTGGCCCCCGGCCCATCCTCCCGCGGGCTTGAACCTCGAGGAATCGCGGCCCGCGGCGCGGGCATAGGTTTGTAGCTGGGCAAGCATGACGGCTCCTGGGCAGCGTCATGCAACTTGGGGAATCCGCAACCCGGGTTCCCCCTTTTTGTCACGAAACTTTTGAAACCTCAGTTCTCTATCCTGTACTCTTGCAGCGAGTCATCACTATGGATCTCAAGCACAAAAGTCGCGCTCTCACCGAGGGGCGCTCGCGCGCGGGTGCGCGCTCCATGTTCAAAGCCGTGGGGTACACAGATGCCGATTTGAATCGCCCGCTGATCGGCGTCGCCAACACCTGGATCGAAACCATGCCGTGTAACTTCCATCTGCGCCGCTTGTCGGCCAGGGTGAAGGAAGGTATTCGCGCGGCCGGGGGCACGGCGATGGAGTTCAACACCATCGCCATCTCCGACGGCGAGACCATGGGTACCGACGGCATGCGCGCCTCGCTCGTAAGCCGGGAATTGATCACGGACTCGATTGAACTGGTTTGCCGTGGCCAGATGTTCGACGCGGTGGTGTGCGTGGTTGGCTGCGATAAGACCATCCCCGCGGGGGCCATGGCTCTGGCGCGCACCAATCTGCCCGGCCTGGTGCTCTACGGCGGGACCATTGCCGCGGGCAGCTATCGCGGAAAGGATGTAACCATTCAGGATGTCTACGAAGCCATCGGCGCCAACCTTGCCGGGAAGATAAGCGACAAGGAACTGAAGGAGCTGGAAGATGTCGCGTGTCCGGGAGCAGGCGCCTGCGGCGGGCAATACACCGCCAACACGATGTCGACCGTGATGGAGATGATCGGGCTCTCTCCCATGGGCTTCAACAGCATACCGGCGATGGACCCGCATAAAGATCAGGTCTCGTTCGAGTGCGGCAAGATCGTGATGAATGTGCTCGAGAGGGGATTGAGGCCGCGGGACATTCTCACGCGCCAGGCTTTCGAAAATGCGATTGCGTCGGTGGCCGCCACCGGGGGCTCCACCAATGCTGTGCTGCATTTGCTGGCCATCGCGCGCGAAGCCGGAGTCAATCTCGAAATCGATGACTTTCAAACCGTCAGCCAGCGCACCCCCTTGTTTGCCGATCTCAAGCCTTCCGGGCGGTTCGTTGCGGCCGATATGCATCGGGCCGGCGGCATTCGGCTCCTGGCGCGGCGGTTGCTGGACGGGAAATATCTCGATCCCTCGGCGAAAACCGTTACCGGGCGGACCATGGGCGAGGAAGCCGCCGGGGCGGTGGAGACCCCGGACCAGGAAGTAATTGCCCCCCTCGACAAGCCGCTGAAAGCCACCGGCGGGCTGGTGGTCCTCAAGGGCAATCTCGCCCCCGAAGGCTCGGTGGCCAAGATCAGCGGGCATGAGCGGCTCGAGCAGCGGGGGCCAGCGCGGGTTTTCGAGTCCGAAGAGGAGGCCATGGCCGCGGTCACGGCCAAAAAGATCAAAGCCGGCGATGTGGTCGTCATTCGCAACGAAGGCCCCAGGGGGGGGCCGGGCATGCGCGAGATGCTGGGAGTAACCGCCGCGATTGTCGGCGAAGGGCTGGGAGATTCCGTGGCGCTCGTGACCGACGGCCGCTTCAGCGGCGCTACTCGGGGACTGATGGCCGGGCACGTTTCTCCCGAGGCGGCACTCGGCGGCCCCATTACGGGTGTGCGTGACGGCGACATGATCCGCTTCGACGTCAACCAGCGAACCCTGGAAGTCGAAGTCAGCGACGAGGTACTCGGTCAGCGCATGGCCCAGTGGAAGCAGCCCGAGCCGCGGTATCCAACCGGTGTCTTTGCCAAGTACGCCGCCCTGGTCTCGTCGGCGTCCCAGGGGGCCATCACTCGCCCTCAGTAATACTTGCTCTTCCCCGGCGCCTCGAGCGGGCCCGGCTTGCTCGTCTCGGGCGCTGTATGAAAAACTGATTCTTAAGCCTTTTTTGCTTCTTTGCACCTATGACAGCAGCGCGGACACTATTTGAAAAAATCTGGGTTTCGCATCTGGTGGCTTCGCCTGCAGGGCGCTCCCCGATTCTCTACATCGACCTGCATCTGGTTCATGAGGTGACTTCACCCCAGGCCTTCGACGGGCTGCGGGCCGCCGGACGCGGCGTGCGTCAGCCTTTGCGTACCGTGGCCACGGTGGATCACAACGTTCCTACCGAGCCGCGTGGGACTCCGATTACCGACCTGATCGCAGCCCGGCAGATTGCCGCGCTGGAGGCGAACTGCAGGGAGTTTGGCATCCGCCTGTTCGATATGAATTCGCCCGAGCAGGGCATCGTGCACGTGATTGGTCCGGAGCTGGGGCTGACGCAACCGGGCATGACGATCGTGTGCGGCGACAGCCACACCTCGACCCATGGAGCATTCGGTGCGCTGGCGTTTGGGATTGGAACTTCGGAGGTGGAGCATGTGCTGGCGACGCAATGCTTGCCCCAGAACAAGCCGAAGACCATGAAGATTGAAGTAAGCGGCCGGCTCGCCGAGGGCGTTTCCGCGAAAGATCTGGCGCTCGGCATCATCGGGCAAGTTGGGACCGATGGCGCGACCGGGCACGTGATCGAGTACCGGGGGCCGGCGGTGCGGGCGCTCTCCATGGAAGGGCGCATGACGCTGTGCAACATGAGCATCGAAGCCGGGGCGCGCGCCGGCATGGTGGCACCCGATGAGACAACCCTCCGATACCTGGCGGGCAGACGGTTCGCTCCGGCGGGCGACCAGTGGGATCGCGCGGTCGAGCGTTGGCGCGACCTGCCTACCGAGGAGGGGGCAATCTTCGACAAGGTCGTCGAAATCGACGCCTCCGAACTGTCCCCGTTTGTCACCTGGGGAACCAATCCGGGAATGGTGGCGCCCGTGACCGGACGAGTGCCGGAAGTCAGGGCGATGGGCGAGGCCGACCGTCGGGCTGCTGAACTGGCGTTGCAGTATATGGGGCTCGAGCCCGGAAGGAAGATTCAGGAGATCGGCATCGACCGGGTGTTTATTGGTTCCTGCACGAATTCGCGGATTGAAGATCTGCGCGCGGCGGCGCGGGTGGCGAAGGGGCATCGTGTAAGTCCGAAGGTGCGGGCCATGGTCGTTCCCGGTTCGCAGGCAGTGAAGCGTGCTGCCGAGCAG
>Ga0123356_10008345_pt1 | contig 10303 bp, 7 predicted proteins | sample TergutEmb28metaG_2_FD_92546 | JGI IMG/M metagenome (GOLD analysis project Ga0123356, IMG submission 92546) | Embiratermes neotenicus P3 segment gut microbial communities from Petit-Saut dam, French Guiana - Emb289 P3 | ecosystem: Host-associated > Arthropoda: Insects > Digestive system > Gut ... | reverse complement strand
GTGGCTTTGGCGGGTTTCGAGGGCGCTGGTTTCCCGATCACGGTGACTGGTGGTTCAGACAGAGAGGTGCCATTGGCTGACGGTGACCCACCCTGCCCACCACCGCCCGCTCTGGTTTCGGTCTTGTACTTGCCGAAGATTGTCGTTACCCCGTCTGTGGTGCCGCCTGGTGGCACGGTCCAGTTGGAAGTTACCAGAGCTAAATGTCGTGCCACAGTGGTGTTGGTGTTGTTGCCTGGTGAGATCCCGTTGGTGACGGTGACGGTGAATTATCTGGGCGCGGCTACTGTGAGTGTGACTCTACCTGGTGACTTAGAGCCTGGTGAGTACGAGTTGGGTTGGGACGACAGCAGTCCAAAGGGGGGTGCTTGGCCTTTGAATGTGGTGTTCACTGTGACTGATGATGATGATGGTGGTGGTGGCGCGCGGGTGCCTAAGGCGGTGACTGATGTGCCGCTGGAGCCCACTGGTTGGTCTTGGTGGGCTTTGACTGCCGGACTGGGCGGATTGTTGTTGATTGGTGTGCCTCGCCACAGACGCACCCTGCACCTGGCACGGCACGTCTAACCTGGGGTGGCGCCATCGCGCAAAGCTTAGGAGGTGGGTGACAACCGAGCCGTTTCGGCTGATTCGCGGGCCCACCAGGATCAGGCGCTCATGGGTGCGGCGCCCACCAAGAGACTCGCAGGGGTGGCCTAACAATTTCATCCCATCAATTGGTCGTCCACAGGCTGGGATGCGGCGCGACGGTAGGCAGTCCAAACTGCCTTTTCCATGGAACAACCCGCCGCCCCAGGCGCGCCCGCGCGGTCTGCCGAGGCTAATGGCATACCGGTCAACCTATCGCGCCGGGCGCTGGGTCAGTTCGGTGAGAACCTGGCAGCCAAGCACCTAGAGGCCCAGGGCTACCGGATTGTAGCCAGGAACTGGCGGCAGGGTCGCCACGGTGAAATCGACTTGGTGGCGCTAGATGGCCAGTGCCTGGTGTTCGTTGAGGTCAAAACCAGGTCAACCGATGCCTTTGGACCCCCAGCCGAGGCGGTTGGTCGGGCCAAACTGGCTCGGTTACGCCGGTTGGTGGGGCTCTATCTGCAGCAGGACCACCCGCCAGCCAAGGCGGTGCGCTTGGACGTCATTGCCATCACCACCGGTGGTAGTGGGCGCCGGCTGGAGCACTTCAAGGGTGTGGGTCAGTGAGTTCAATCATTGGCCGCACCCTGGCAGTGGCGCTGACCGGTCTGGAGGGCCACATGGTAGAGGTCGAAGCGCTGATCCAGCCGGGTCTGCCTAACTTCGCCCTGGTCGGGTTGCCGGACGCGGCCTTGGGCGAGGCCCGCGACCGCGTCCGCGCCGCCATCTTGGCCACCGGGTTGGACTTTCCGCCACAGCGGATCACCGTCAATCTGTCTCCGGCTTCGCTACCCAAATCTGGCTCCGGGTTTGACCTGGCCATAGCTGTGGCGGTGCTGACCGCCGCCGGTCTGATCAGTCCGGACCAACACCCCGGCGTGGTGTACATCGGCGAGTTGGCACTGGACGGGCGGGCTCGGCCGGTGCGTGGGGTGTTGCCGGCGGTGGTGGCAGCCATTGACGCTGGCTGCCCCAAGATTGTGGTGCCACAGGCCAACGCGGCTGAGGCCAGTCTGGTGACGGGTGCCAAGGTGCTAGCGGTGGCTAGCTTGGAAGAGCTGGTCTATCGATTGGGTGCCAGCGTGGCACCACCCGCTCCCCATCGCCGGGTCCAGCCACTTCCGGTCGATCACTCGAATGCTTCCAAGACCGCCACCCCGAAGCCGCCGCCTGACCTAGCCGAAGTGTTGGGGCAACACGAGGCTCGCCTGGCTCTGGAAATAGCCGCCGCTGGTGGGCATCACCTACTGATGGTGGGCCCACCGGGTACCGGCAAAACCATGCTGGCGGCCCGCCTGCCCGGCCTGTTGCCACCTTTGGCAGAAACCGAGGCGGTCGAGGTCACCGCCGTCCACTCGGTGGCGGGCTTACTCAAAGCCGAAAACGGGCTAATCTCAACCCCACCCTTCCAAGACCCGCACCACACCGCCACACCGGCCTCCATTGTGGGCGGTGGCACCGGCCTACCCCGCCCCGGGGCGGTCTCTCTGGCCCACCGCGGGGTGCTGTTCCTAGACGAGGCTCCCGAATTCTCCTCTCGGGTCTTGCAAACCCTGCGGCAACCACTGGAGCGCGGTGAGGTGGTGATTCACCGGGCGGCCGGCATCGCCCGTTTCCCAGCAGCCTTTCACCTGGTGATGGCGGCCAACCCCTGCCCCTGTGGTCACGGCTGGGGCCGCGGCGAGGCTTGCACATGTTCTTCGCTGACCAAGCGGCGCTACTTTGGCCGCCTGTCCGGTCCACTGCTGGACCGGCTGGACATGGTGGTGGGGGTTGAGCCGGTGGGCACGGTGGCCCTGGGGCAAGGCGCCTGCGGCGAACCAAGCCACCAGGTAGCGGGGCGGGTGGCGGCCGCCCGCCGGGTTCAAACCAAGCGGTACCAGGCCCACGGCTGGCAGCTGAATTCGCAGGCTCCGGGGTCTTACCTGCGAGAACGCCTCAAGGCGGGCTCTGGCATAGAACTGACCTTGCGCCGGGGGCTTGAGTCCGGTGCGCTGTCGCTGCGTGGCGCCGACCGCGTGCTGCGGGTGGCCTGGACCATTGCCGACCTGGCGGGGCGGAGTGGCCCCAGCGACGCCGATTGTGACCTTGCCATGGCACTGCGCCTCAGGGGGAGCCAATGACCTTACCGTTCGACATAGACAACCCCACGCTGGCCCTAGCCGCCTGGTCCAGGATTTGCGAGCCCGGTGACCCAGACGCCCACCGTCTGGTCAAGGCCGCTGGCCCCAGCGCCGCCCTGCGCTGGTTGCTTGAGCCTGCTGCTAGGGCCGCCTCCAGCGGCGCTGGCGTGCGCCAAGCCTTGCGCCGGTGGCTACCCAGGTTGGAGGGTCTTGACCCACGCCGCGAGCTACGCGTGCTGCACTCGCTTGGTGGGTGTTTGATTGCCCCTGGCGAACCGAGTTGGCCGGTGGGCTTAGATGACCTGGGTGAGGCCGCGCCGCTGTGCCTGTGGCAGTGGTCCCCGACTGGGTTAAACCTGGCTGAGTGGTGCCAACAGTCGGTCGCAGTGGTGGGGTCCAGGGCCTGCACTCACTACGGCACCACGGTGGCCGGCACCATGGTGAGGCAGCTGGTCTCTGCCGGCCTGACGGTGGTCAGCGGCGGTGCCTTTGGCATTGACGCAGCCGCCCATCGCGCCACCTTGGCGGCGGGTGGGCGCACGGTGGCGGTCATGGCCGGCGGCTTGGACCGGCTCTACCCGGCGGCCAACGAAGACATGCTGCGGCAGGTGGCCGCGACCGGGGCCGTCATTTCCGAACTGCCGCCTGGTTCGGCGCCACGGCGCGAACGTTTCTTAGACCGAAACCGGTTGATGGCCGCCATGACCAAGGCCACGGTGGTGGTCGAATCAGGCTGGCGCTCTGGGGCTCACCGCACCGCGGCAGTGGCGGCAGAACTGCTGCGCCCTGTGGCGGCTGTGCCCGGGCCAGTCACAGCCGCTTCCTCGGCGGGATGCCACCGCCTGATCCGCGAGGGTGCAGCCACGCTGGTGACCGGAGCCGATCAGGTGCTTGAGCTGGCCACCAACCTTGGCCGGACACCCGAGACCCTGACCGAATGCCAACCTGGCCCCCTTGATGGCTTGAGCGGACCCGAACGCCGGGTCTTCGACGCCTTGCCACTGCGCGGCATCGCGCCTGTAAGCCAAGTGGTTGTGGCCAGCGGCCTGGCCACCGCCCAAGTCCTAGGCGCTTTGAGCCGGCTTGAACAAGCTGGCCGCGCGGCCACCACCGGTGGTGGCTGGCGTCGCAACCTACCCACCAATTCGCGCTGAAAGGAAGACCGATGCGCCCCAAACCCCCACTAACCAGGCGCAGCTTGCGGCTGCGCCGCCGCGCGCGCCGCCGCGCTACTGTCCTGTTGACCACCATGGCGCTGGCGGGGCTGACCCTCAGCGGCATGGCGGGTCAGCCACAGGCCGCCCAGGCGGCGCCCACCGGGCTGGTGGCGCCATACACCTGGATGCCCGGCAACTTCGGCAACGGCGGTGGCGGCACCTACCTGGGCAGGCTGGCTTCGATGAACCCGGCCACCAAGGCGGTTAGCCCCTATGTCTTCTGCATTTCGGCCGGCGCGGCCACACCAGTCAATCCCAAGCACGCGGGTCTTAGGACCGGTGGGATCTTTGCCAAGCTGGGCTACATCATGGCCCGGCATCAGGGCGAATCAGGCAACTACACCCCGCAGGCCATTAGCTACCTAGCCCACCTTTTCTTAGACACCGGCAACGGCGGTCAAAGCGCCGCCGCCGCCCAAGCCCTGATCGGACGCAACATCAAGTCCGCCGCCAATGGGGCGGCCATCTTGGCCAGGGCTGAGGGGCTGTTGTGGGAGGCCGGCGAGCTATCCGGGGTGCCAAAGGTCAACCTGAGTTGGGGTCGGCACGACCAAGCCAGCCGGGTCTGGCCTCTGAATGTCCAGGTGCGCTCGGCCAACGACAAATACCGGCTGTCGGCACCGGTCACCTTGACGTTGACCCGCACCTCCGGCACTGGCTCGGCCACTTTCAAAGAGTCCGGCAAGGCCAGTTTGACTGTCGATTCTTGGACCAACGCCGCTAGAACCGTCAACGTGGCCTACACCGGCACGGGCCGCTGGAGCGTTGCAGCCAGCACTGCCGCGGTCTTCCCCTCTGGCAGCCTGACAGTGTTTGGCGAAGCCGGCCACCAAAGCTCCATCGCGGTGGCACCCAACACCGCCGCCGCAGCCGCCGCCACTACTTTCCAGATAGACCAGGTGACCCCTGCCATTGCCACTACCTCGTCCATCACCACGCAGGCCAGCGCGGGCCAGGCGGTCCGGGACACCATCGGTGTCAGTGGCGGATGGCCGGGGGACACAGTAACTGTGACCGCCGAACTTTGGCGAGTAGCTGACTCAGGTGGCCCACTGCCAAGCCAGTCGGCCACGGTGCCACCTGGTGCAGTCAAGGTCTACACCGCGCCAGCCACCGCCTTGAAACTGAGCGCCGCGGGTTATGGCGGCCTCAGCGTCCCGGCATACACCATCACCAGCGCCGACGCACCAGGCTGGTACACCTGGCGGGTGACCACCACCGGCACCACCTACACCCGCGCGGCCAGTGCGCCGTTCAACGTGCCGGCCGAATCGTTCCAGGTGATGGCAAACGCAGTGCAAATTGAGTCAACCGCGCTGGTCAGTGGTGACGCTGGTCCGGGTGACCTGGTGGAAGATTTGGTTCAACTGACTGGCGGTGTTGCTGACCAGACGGTCCAGGTCAGCGCCACGTTAGTGCGGCTTAGCGACAACCCGGCTGCGCCCCAACCGACCCAGAGCGCCACCCGGCCAGCCGGTGCCATCACCATCGGCGAGCCTTTCACACAGCAGGTCACCTTCGACTCTGGTGGCAGCGCCTTGGCGCGGTTTGGCCCCTACACGCTAACCGCGACTGACGTGGGCTGGTTCACCTGGGTGATTGAGGTAGCTGATTCCGACAACGGTTCGGTCACCGGGGGTACTAGTCCCTACGGCGTGCCCAGCGAGACCTTCCAGGTGAAGGTGCCGGTTGGCCCCCGGGTCACCACCCAGGCTAGCCACCAGATTGCCGATGCCGGCGCGCCCTTGACCGATCACCTGCGCCTTTGGGCCGATCCAGCTTCCTTGGCCGGTGCCCCAGCCGTGATCGAGTCGACCTTGTGGGGGCCTTATGCCACCCCACCCGGCCTTGGTGAGACCTGGCCCATGGACCCGGCCTTGCGAGTGGGAAGTGTCACCACCACCATGACCGCCCCGGGTGGCGCCACCTCACCTGCCATAACCGTTGATCAGCGCGGTTACTACGTGTGGACCGCCAAACTGGCTGAAGGCAGGCGCACCGTCTATCACCCGACGGTCTCGTTGGCGGTCAGTGAAGGCCAGGGTGGTGTCAGCCTGCTGGGAGCGGTGGACGGGCTGGCCCCCTCAGCCACTTTGAATGCCACCGTCGAGCTTTACCACCTCAGCGACAACCCCACCGCGCCGCCACCTGTCACGGTGCCACCGGGCTCCCAAGTGTCGGGCTTGCCCAACGGTGGCACCTGGACCGTCAGCGGTAACGCCGCCGGCCAGGTGCCGTGGGGCAATGCCATGAGTCTGCCGGACGCCTTGTTCGAAGACGCCAGCGGGCAGGTTGCCGCCGGATGGTACGGCTTGGCGGTGACCGCTCCCGCCACCTGGAACATGACTGCGCTGACCGGCTCACCGCTGGACGCACTTGTCCTGGTCACCGAACAAGCTGGGGCGGTCAGCTACGGTTTTGGCCCAACCGGTGTAGCCACCGGTCCAACCGCCGGGTCGCTGGCCATGCCGGTGGCTAGCTCCGCCAATCAGGTCAAGGTCTATGACCAGTTCACATCTTCCTTCGGGGACGCGGTAGAGACCACCCTGGTGCCCTACACCCCGCAGGTCACCACGCAGACATCCCTCCAGGTGGCCAGCGCCGGAGCCGAATTGACCGACCACTTGGCTCTGAGTGGCGCTGCCCCTGGGGTCACCTACCAGATCACCTCGGTGCTGTACGGCCCATTCGAAGCACGGCCGCCGCGCCAAGCCACGGTGCCCGTTGACGCGCCCGAGGTGGGCCGGGTGGTGACCGAGTTAACGGCTGACGCCACTGGCCAGGCCAGTGGCCACACCGCGGGTCTGGTGGTGGATCAAGCGGGCTACTACGTCTGGGTAGAGACCATTGCCGAAGACCTGTTGGGCTCTGGCTCAAAGGGCTGGACCGGCGAGTTTGGCCAGTCCAGCGAGACCACGGTGGTGCCTTGGCGGCCAGTGGTCACCTCACAGGTAGATGAAGCCATGGTCCTGCCGGACGGATTTAGCTTTGACACCTTAATGGTGACCGGCGGTCAACCCAACGGCCTGGCGGTACTAGAGGTCAGTCTGTACGGGCCGTTTGCTGCTGATCCCACCTATGACTACGACGGGTTTGGGACTTACCAAGAACCGCGCCTGGAGCCAAGCCTGACTCAGTTGGCCCTGCCGCAAAGCCCACCGGCTGACGCCCCAGTGGTGGCCAATTGGAGCATTGACCTGGAGCTGGACGCCGCTGGTGAAGCCACGGTGACCACGCCACCTATTCAGCTGACAGAAGGCGGCTACTACGTCTATTCGGCCGTCCTGGTGCCAGACGATCAAGCCATGGTGGCCGGGGCGGAACGATTCGGTGAGGTCTCTGAGACCACATTGGTGCCGTGGCGGCCGGCCGCCAAGACCATCGCATCCCACCAAGTGGCCGAGGTGGGTGCCGAACTATCCGATCACGTGGAGGTGACCAATCTGGGGCAGAACCCAGCTACCATCACGGCGCTGCTCTATGGACCCTTACCGGTGGCACCGGAACTGAGTGCCACTGTGCCCGCTGGCACACCGCTGGCTGGCTCAGTCACGCTGCAGGCCAGCGGCAACGGTCACTACCTGACCCCCACCATCACAGTGCAACAGGCTGGCCACTACACCTGGGTAGAGACCATCACTGCCCAGGAAGGCACCGCGGTGATAGAGACCACCACGGCCTTCGGCATAGCCGAAGAAACCACCCTGATCAATCCGCCATCCCAGCCGCTCGAGGTGCTAAAGACACCCGAGTTGCCCTTCACTGGCCTTGGTATGGCTCCCAGCTTGGCGCTGGGTTTGGCCTTGGTTCTGGTGGCTGCTGGGGTGTCACTGCGGCGCGTGGCAAGGAGGTAGCGGTCCGGTGGAGCAGTCTTGGCTAGCCACCGGGTGGACCGGTGCAACTAGGTGGGGCTATCGCGGTAGCCCTGGCCCGGACTGGCGCAAGGGCACCCCGCGCCGCACCAGCGCCCGGACAGGTTCCAGCTCAGTTCCGGGATACCCTGCGGCCGCGCCAGTGGCGCGCCGGTTCCGGCATCCGGTCCGGTCCGCCGCCCGGCCCAGCAAATCGCCGGGTGCAACGCCAGGCATTTGCGCAGCCAAGTCGGTGGGTCTGGGGCCGGCCAAGCCTGGTTTGGTGAAAACTGGTCCCCGTGAGTGATGCGATCTGGCCAGGTCAGGTGTTGGCGGACTACCGCCAACACCTGACGTTAGGCCGAGGGCTGTCACCGCACACCGTCAGGGCTTACGTAGCCGATGCGGCTGACTGCTTGGCGGCCGTGGCACCAGATGGACTTGACCAACTAGCCCAGGTGGGGCTGGATGATCTGCGGGCTTGGCTGGCCCAAATCGCCTCAGGCGGCGCGGCCCGGGCTTCGGTGGCCCGCCGCGCCGCGGCGGTGCGCGGCTTTTTCGACTGGGCCCACGCCACCACCCTGATCAATACCAACCCGGCTGTGCGGTTGTCGGTGAAGTTTCCGCGCCAGACCCTGCCCCAGGTGCTAGAGCAAGACCAGGTGGCCACCATGCTGGAGGCGGCCGCTAGGGCTGCCGAAGAGGGTAGGGTCAGCGCCGTTAGGGACTGGGCGCTAGCCGAGTTGGCCTATGCCACGGGGCTGCGGGTGGCAGAGCTGGTGCGCCTGGACGTTAACGACGTTGACCTGGGAAATCGGTTGGTCAGGGCAATGGGCAAGGGTTCAAAAGAGCGGATGGCGCCGTTTGGTGCGCCGGCCGCTAGAGCCCTAGAGGCTTGGCTTGACCAGGCTAGACCAGCCCTGCTGGCTAGCCTGGCCCACAACACCGCTGGCCCAGCTTTGTTTGTGGGGCTGCGTGGCGGGAGGTTGGACGCTCGCGAGGCTAGACGAGGCATTGACCGCGTCTCCCGCGCTGCCGGCCAGGGCGGCTTGAGCCCGCACACCCTGCGTCACTCAGCCGCCACCCACCTGCTGGAGGGGGGCAGCGACCTCCGGTCGGTGCAAGAACTACTGGGCCACGCCTCATTGGCCACCACCCAGCGTTACACCCACGTCACCACCGAGCGGCTGTGGGCCAGCTACACCCAAGCCCATCCGCGTTCCGGTCAGACCGACTAGCTGATTTGACCGGGCGCTACTCCCACAGCACAGCCCTAGGCAGCCTGTCCACCAGCGTTACCGGATCAAGGTAGGTCTGGCCCAGGCGTACCCCCCAATGCAGGCAGCCCGGGCAGTGCGCCGCCTGATCAGTGGCCAGGTGGCCCACCACTTGACCGCGCAACAGGGTCGAGCCCACCGTTAGGTCGCTGCGCACTGGCTCCAAGGTGGAACGCAGTTGGCCGTGGTCAATCACCACCACGTGGCGGTCCACAATCCAGCCGTTGAAGCTGACGGTGCCGGCCGCCGGGGCTAAGACCGGGGCCGCTACAGGCCCAGTCAGGTCGACCCCACGGTGACCGGCTAGCCACGGCTGAGCCGGTCCGTCAAAGGCTCTGGCCACCACCACCGGTTCGGGTAGCGGCCAGCCAAACGGCACTTGTGGAAGTCCTAGGCCCAGCCCAGGTGGCTGCACTGGGACGGCAATGGCGGCTGCCATAGCCTGCAATGACCCCGAGTAAACCTGTGCCACGGCTTTCGTCACCCTGCAGCCGCGTAGCGGCTCGCAGGGTCCAGCATCGAACCCAGACCTCCATTCAGCGCGGCATCCTTCGGTTTTCGTCGCAGCAGTGACTCGAAGATCCAGATTGTCCACTGAGCCGCTGCCCGGCAGCATCAGCACGGCCCCCAGGACAAGCGGCGCTAGCTTGCTCATTGGTTGCGTCCTCTCACTCCCTCCCATTCCTACCCCACCTGGGACAGGCCTTCAGGAGTGGCACCGTTGGCCTGTGGACGGCGCATTATCGGCGCTGCAACAATGCCCTTGTCACAGCAACGCCAGAGCTATGGCGAAGCCGACGGCCAAGCGCTGGTGGTTCAGCATGTTTGCAGCTCCCCATCTACAACATTCCGGACATCGGTCACGTACATGTTCCCGTTGTTGGTGTCGAGGGTCACTTCGTTCCAGTTCAGGAGCCGCCGCGGGAAATCCGGGGGTACGATCGACTGTCCCGACTCGTTGATCGAGTCAACATCAGCAGAGTCAACGCAGGCCATGACTTCCCAGGTGGTGCTAGAGGCTTTGGTGACTTCCCGAATCTCGACATCTGCCACGTCCGTGTCACGCGCACCCTGTTCTAGGAGGTAGAGGATCGCGTTGCGGGCGGCTTCGGCGCCGTTGCCGCGGGCGATCAACACGATTTCGTCGAATCGTTCGGTGGTGGGGTTCATCCCCAGTTTGATTCGTCCCGGGTCTGGTGGAGGGT
>Ga0123356_10008344_pt1 | contig 10304 bp, 11 predicted proteins | sample TergutEmb28metaG_2_FD_92546 | JGI IMG/M metagenome (GOLD analysis project Ga0123356, IMG submission 92546) | Embiratermes neotenicus P3 segment gut microbial communities from Petit-Saut dam, French Guiana - Emb289 P3 | ecosystem: Host-associated > Arthropoda: Insects > Digestive system > Gut ... | reverse complement strand
CTTGTTCGAGTGGGTTTAGCTAGCAATTTTAATAAGGACGGATGAAACGGTTGTTGTTGATGATTGGTTTGTCTCAAAAAGTTCTGGTAACTTCTGCTTGGCCCTACATCAATGTCACTCCGCATCTGGGCAATCTAGTCGGTTCGATGCTCTCAGCCGATGTCACTGCCCGCTACTACCGTTTATGCGGTGCAGACACCTTGATGGTGAGTGGATCTGACACTCATGGTACTCCCATCGAGGTCGAAGCCCTAAAACAGGGCATAACCCCAAAAGAGCTAACAGATCGCAATCACAAAAAAGTCTCCGAGCTCTTCAAGCGCTGGGACATCTCATTTGACAATTACACCACAACTGAGAGCTCGGTGCACAAAGCCTTTGTGCAAAAAACCCTGCTTGAAATCCAACAAAACGGCTACATCTTTAGCCAAGAAACAGAGATGCTCTACTGCGAACACGACCAACGCTTCCTCCCCGATCGCTTCGTTGAGGGCAAATGTCCCCACTGCGGCGCTGAGAAAGCCCGAGGCGACCAATGCGACAGTTGCGGAAAACTCCTCGAACCCACCCTGCTTGTCGAACCCTACTGTACCCTCTGCAAAAACCCTCCAATCGCAAAAACCACCAAACACTGGTATATTGATCTCACCAAACTCTCCGAGTCCCTCTGCCAATACATCCAAAACAACCCCCAACTCCCTCAAAACGTTAAAAATTTCAGCCTAAACTGGATAAAAGAAGGCCTAAAACCCCGCGCCGTCACCCGCGATGTCGAGTGGGGCATCCCCGCACCCTTTGAGGGCGCACAAGGCAAAACCATCTATGTTTGGATAGATGCCGTTTTAGGATATGTTTCTGCCACCATCGAGTACTACAAACAAACCGAGCAACCCGAAAAATGGCGTGAATTCTGGTTTGACAAAACCGCCCAAACACTCTACTTTGTAGGCAAAGACAACATCCCCTTCCACACAATTATTCTCCCCGCCCTGCTCTTAGCCTCCGGACAAGACTACAACCTGCCTTGGAGTGTATCAGCCACAGAATTTCTACAATTCAAAGGCCAAAAAGCCTCCAAAAGCCAACGCATAGGCATCTGGATCGATGAAGCCCTTGAAATGTTCCCCGTGGATTACTGGCGCTTCTTTCTCATATCCACCCGACCTGAGAGCAAAGACACCAATTTTACCTGGACCGCATTTGCAGAAAAAATCAACGCCGATCTAAACGACACCTTTGGAAACTTTATCCACCGCACCCTCTCATTTATCAACACCAAATTCGACAGCACCGTCCCCACACCCACCAACCCCGATGCAGATGACCAAGCCATACTTGATTGTCTAAGAGAAAAAATAACCCACGCCGCCCAAGACATCGAGAGCGGCAATCTCCAATCTGCCGCTAACACCCTTATCGCAATAAGCCGTCTTGGCAACCAATACCTAAACACCAAAGAACCCTGGAACCTCATGAAAACCAACAAAGAAAAAGCCGCTACAATCTTCTACACCGCAACCCAGATTGTGAAAGCCATAACTGTTATCTCTCAGCCCTTTATGCCCACAACCGCACAACAACTCTGGCAAACCCTGAAAATCAATGGAAAAATTGAACAAAGCCGATGGAGCGATGCGTTAGTGCCTCTTGAAGCTGGACACATACTCCTAAAACCCCAACCGCTCTTCCATAAAATCGAAACCGACGAAGACAAACTAGATGAACAACTAGCTCAGATACGTACAAAAACAGCTCCCAAGTAGTATGGTGTAGGTATGACCATAAAAATTTCTGCAGATCTTCATGTTCATACTACCTACTCAAAAGACTCTCTGATAACTCCTAAAGATCTTCTCTATTATGCCAAAAAACGCGGCTTAAATGCCTGTGCCGTAACTGACCATGATGTTCTTGAAGGTGCTTACAAGATTGCTAAAGAAACTGATTTTCTTATAATTCCTGGTATGGAAGTCTCAAGTGCGGATGGTCATATTGTTGCGCTAAATGTTAAAGAGCATATCCCCAAAGGTTTTAGTGCGGTTGAAACAATTAAGCGGATTCACAAAGCTGGTGGAGTTGCTATAGCTTGTCATCCTTATGTTTATTTCAAGGGTTGTCTTCGTGAAAATGTTTGTTCGGATTTTGATGCTATTGAGGTGGTTAATGCTAGGGCGTTTCCTTTTGGGTTGAGTGTTAAAAAGGCGCAAGAGGCTGCGCAAAGGTTCAATTTATCTCAAGTTGCTGGAACTGATGCTCACTATCCGCCTCAGATTGGTTATGGTTATACTGAGATTGAAGCTAGAGATGCTACGGTTGAAGCTATTGCAGAGGCTATTGTGGCTGGGCGTTGTTCACCTCATGGTCACTCTGTACCCGCTTTTTTGAACATAGCGCAGCAGATAGCTCGGTTAAAACGTATGACCAAGAAATTTAGTCATTTATGACTCATCCAAGCTTCAAAAAACTTGACGGTTTCCTGCGTTTTTATTTCTCAGTTGGGAAAACCTTAAATCACAAGTCTGCATAAACCCTGTTGGTGAGGAGTGCCTGTGAAACCGCCGGCCAAAGACGTATTATCCTTTCATAGCCAATACGCTATGAATGCCCCTTATGAATCCTCTTTGGATTCCGGCGAAGAGAAGGAACAGACTCACCTTTACTTTTGACGATTAATTCTAAACCTAAACATATCCAAAGCAATCTTTATACTATCACGAGCCGGATTAATTTTAGAACCACCCTTATTTTTTTCCCACCAAGTTACTGCAACCTCAGTAACACGATATCCAAGCCGCTTACAACAAACAATAAGCTCAGTATCAAAAAAATAACCATCCGAACGAGAACACCCAAGCACAGACCTTGCAGTATTTCGGCTCATAATTTTAAACCCACATTGATGATCATAAATACCATCCAAAAAAAGCATTCGCACAAAAATATTGTAGGTTAAACTAAACAACGTTCGCGTAGGTTGCCTTTGCACAGTTGCACCTTTTATATGCCTTGACCCAATCACCATACCGCCCTGCAATTTGACAACCTCATAGAGCTTAGACAAACATCTCAGATCAGTAGCTAAATCCACATCCATAAATGCAATGTATCTCCCATTAGCGGCGTTAACAGCATTTTTGATAGCCTTACCTTTACCTAACCGCAATGGCGAATGAAGCAAACGTAAATGAGGGTTTGATTGCGCCAAATCTGCAACGATTTTATCAGTACCATCTTTGCTGCCATCCTCAGAAACAATTATTTCATAAGAACTGCAAAAACTCTGAAGCGCCTTCTCCACCTCATCTATACAGCGTTTAATCTGTATAGCTTCATTATAAGCCGGTAACAGTACGGAGATTTCTCTTTGAGGTGGATGGTTTTTCAAGCGGACTTTCCCTGTTGTAATGGAACAATGCGGTTTTAAGTTAAATCAATTACGCATTTCCTCAATACATATGATTGTCCTAACCACCAATAGCCAGCCACACTTTTGTTGATATGACAACGAAATGATCCGCTTAGAACTCTACTAAACCAATACCCCCGATATTACCACACATCTATATCATTTACCAAAATCAAGACAAAAACAAAAAAGAAGTCGCTAGATGTCAAAGAAAACAACCAAGCCCTCCGTTACGCGCTTAACCACATCAAAGGACAAGGGTTGCTCAAGAAAAATAATCCTCATCGGATTATTTCGACAGCGCCAGCTTATCATCAACAAAAATATGACAATGTACCTTAAAAGCGCCGCCTAATGAAACCTTTATGTGCTCACCTGTTTTAATGTGCCCCGTCATTATTGACCTAAAGGCAATGTCTGAATGCGTATCCTGCAATTCTTCATTCACATAAAGCCGCTCGCCAGACAAAGTATTTTCAACTACAATTTCATTCCCGGATGATTAACTGTCCATTTTGCCACATCAAACACCGTTAGCAACCATTAATTTTGCTTGGCGATAAAAACATTTACACCTAAACTGCTTGGACAAAAATTATGTTTCTTCGGTAGCGTTTTCGTCTTTAGATGATAGTGCGATGTTCGGTACACACCGTAGCAAAATTTCAAATGACTCTGCTACACCTCAACTACCTAAAATCCTAACCACCAGAAATCGGGCACAACTAATTTTGTCTCAGGCCTGAAATTATGTAAACTTTAAATGTTCTAATTGTCTATCTGCTATAATACTTCGGTTTGGAAACATCTGCATGTCCTATATAGCTGATATTGCAAATCCGTACATGGGGGCGTTTGTAACTGGCTTATTCTATAGCTTAGCCGCCTGTACGGCTTCTTGTTTGCCGGTTGTGGCCGGTTACATTGCAGGTGTAGGTTCAGGTTTTAAGGGAAGCCTCAAGATAACCATGTTTTTCAATTCAGGGCGTCTGCTTGCATATACTCTGATTGGCGCTATCACAGGTTTGTTTAGTGGAATTTTGCATTTCTTTGTTTCCGATATGGTTTTTTCCCCTTTTCAAATGTACTTCTCCATTGTCTTTGGAGCCGTTACTATAATCATTGGTGTGATGGTGATGCTAAAAGCACGCAAACCCCCCTCTTGTGACTGTAGCGCTCAAAACACAAAAAAACTAGGTGACAAAAAAAGTCGTTTTGGAGTGAACTTTGGAGCTTTCTCATTGGGATTGACTCGCGGTTTAATTCTCTGTCCGGCACTAATGTTGTTGCTATTCCCAGTTATACCCTTTACATCTCCTATCGATAGCGTTGGTATCGCTGTCTTCTTTGGGCTGGGAACCATGATTTCACCGCTTCTACTCCTAGCAGGTGTCACCGGATGGCTGCTTAACAAGGCACCGCTGTTCCAAAAATGGATCTCAATCGCAGGCGGAGCTATTTTAATCCTGCTGGGTATATTTTCAATGCTTAACTTAATCATACAATAACTAAATAATATAATATATAATATAATCGAGAGAGGAAGAATATGGCCGGTGAACTAATCGGGAATATACTTACACTCATCGTGTTAGCGGGGCTTGGAGCAGCAGGAGTGCTCTCTGTTATAATCTGGAAAAAGAACCGTGCGGCACGAGTAAGCTTTTTAAGATTTGTCATTCAAGCTGTTGGGTTAGCCGCCCTGTTTTTTTTGTTCGCCCTCGAACCCGCCATACCGCTTCTCTATATACTCATCGCCTGGTTTGCCTTAACGCTTTTTTTAGGCCGGTTCTTCTGCGGTTGGATATGTCCATTCGCCCTTATCATGGATATAGAGAGCGCGATACGAAAAGCCCTAAAAATCCGCCATAGGCTGCTCCCCGAGAAACTCAACATTGCTCTCCACAAAGGCCGCTACCTAATTTTCGCTGCATTTCTGCTCCTACCCATAGCTTTGTGGATCGTTGATCCTCCGCCTAACACCGCTTCTGCAGTAATGATGGCCCAATTACTAGCCGGACCCTTTCGCCCCTACAGCATAATCATAGACCCCCTCATACCCCCTGTTGTACCCTGGACCGGACAGCTAATCTTGGGCGACATCAACCTTAGTTACCCCTATATAGGTGACATCGTAACCTTTATCGAAGCAACCCCTGGCCAAATCTTATCCATCGCATTTGTGGCAATTACCTTAATCGGCGCATTTTTTATTCGACGCGTTTGGTGCCGCTTCTGCCCAGCAGGTACTTCTATAGCATCTCTTAACAAGTTTAAGGCATTTAAGGGGGTACCCCTACTCTATATAGACAAAGACGAGGAGAAATGCACCAAATGCGGAGTCTGCAAACGCGTCTGCCCCGCCCAAGTCAACGAAGTCTATGAACAAAAGGGCGGAAAAATCAACACATCCCAATGCATGCTCTGCGCACGATGCGTCGAGATGTGCCCATACAAAGACGCTCTTAAAATAAAACTAGCTAACAAATCAGTGTTTGAGTCAAGAAACTGGCTTGAACCATCAATAGAGAGTGAGGAGAGAAAAATTGAGTAAAGAAACCGTTGAACGAAGATACCTGCCCGAGATCTCACAAAAAGAGATGGATGAATTAAAAAACACCGTAAAAGCCACGTCACAAAAAATAATCGCTGACAACATTGAGCGCATGAAAAAAGCTGATCCCCACCGCCCCGAGGCTATGAAATACTTTGATGACATAGCTAATCTCTTTGGCCGCCGTCAACAAGAAATCCAAGCCGAGAAAGAACGCGGCAAAAAAGTCATCGGCTATATGTGTCTCTTTGCACCCACCGAACTAATTACAGCCGCTGATGCAATTCCGGTCCGCGTCAACTCGGGCTGGTATGACACCTCAAAAATAGGCGACCGCGTTGTCCCAGTTGAGGTCTGTCCTGTTATTCGCTCAACCATAGGCGCCAAGATGATTGAGCTCTCACCCTTTCTTGAACAAAGCGATGCACTGATTAGTGTTTTAACCTGCGATGGTATGACCAAACTTAGCGAGATTCTAAGTGATAAAACAACTGTTTGGGGTATGAATGTTCCTCGTATTAAGGATTCTAATCAGAGTTTGCGGTTTTGGGGTGATGAAATAAAGCACATGAAAACCCAAATTGAATCTCTAACCGGTAACAAAATCAGTAGGAAAAATCTCAAGGAAGCTATTACGCAGAGTCATCGTGCAACTAAGGCTTTTCGTCGGTTACAAGATTTGCGTAAAGCAAACCCCGTTATCATGGGCCGAGATGCCATGCTTGTTAATCAAGCCTACAGTTGGGATGATCAGAAGCGCTGGACCGAGAAAACCGAAGCACTTTGTGATGAGCTTGAGACGCGTACGTTGCAGAAGGATTGGGTTTGCAGCCCTGATACTCCGCGTATTATGGTTACTGGGACTCCGATGTTTTGGCCTGATAATTGGAAACTACCCACCCTTGTCGAAGAAGGCAATCCCAAAGGCATTATTGTTGCTGATGAGCAGTGTAGCGGTGAGCGCATCCTAAATGATCCTGTTGGTGTGGATGAGTGGTCGATGGATGATATGCTAAATGCCATAAGTGAGCGCTATCTTATGGCTTCTACTTGTCCCTGTTTTACAAGTAAAGATGGTAACGAAGACCGCATCAACTGGTTACTAAATAAAGTTAAGGAATCAAACGTTCAGGGTGTTATATACTATGTAATTCGCGGTTGTATGCTTTATGCTATGGAGTACAGCCGTGTCAAGAAGGCTTTGGACAAAATCAACATACCCGTCTACTACCTAGACACCGAATACACCCGCGAAGACGTCGGACAACTAAAAACACGCGTTGAAGCATTCCTAGAATTGCTAAACGCACGCATAGACTTCTAGGTGAACAACATGATAACAATCGGAATGGATCTTGGAACACAACGCGTAAAAGTAGTCGTCTTAAAAGACGGCACCGTCGTTGGACGCGCACAAGTCTTTGCAGGGTTTGATCCCGCCAAAGCAGCCGAACAAGCAGTTAACGACGCCCTAAACACCGCCAACCTATCCCTAAAAGACATCAACCACATCACCGCAACCGGCTCAGCGATGGATATAGCACCCCACGCCAATAGCACCATAAGCATGATGGGCGCAGACGCAAAAGCAGGCGTATTTCTCATCCCCAAAGCACGCACAATAATTGACGTCGGCGCAGAAGAAGCCCGCGCAGTCAAATGCGACGACCGAGGCCTAATGACCGAATTTGTTGTCAACGAACGTTGCGCCGCTGGAGCAGGTGCATTCATCGAAGCCATGGCTCGAGCCCTAGAAGTCAAACTCGAAGACATGGGCCCCCTCGCCCTCCAAGCAGAACGCGCAAGCCCCATCAACGCATCATGCGTCATATTTGGCGAATCCGACGTAGTCTCCCTTATCCACCGCCAAGAATCCAAACCCGAAATCGCCCGAGCCGTCTTTGACGCCATGGCCGACCGCATCTCCGCCATGATCCACCGCCTAGGCATAAACCCCGAAGTCGTTCTAAGCGGAGGCGTCGCCAAAGACCCCGGATTTGTAGCCTCACTCAACCGCAAACTAGACCTAACAGTTACAATCCCAGAACACCCAGAATACATAGGCGCACTAGGCGCAGCACTAATCGCTGCAACACGCGCCAAGGGGACACCAAAATGAGCACACAAACACCAACACCAACAACACCAACAAAAGAAGAATTTTGGCGCTGGCACGAATACCACCACATAATGCCAAACATCAAACCCACAAACAAAGACATAATCACCGCAGGAGTTGATGTCGGCTCAGTAGGTTCCAAAGCCGCAGTAATGGTTAACGGACAAGCCTACAGCTGGGGCATCACCCGCACCGGTAGCAACAGTCCCGAGAGCGCAAAAAAAGCCCTAAACTTTGCCCTAAAAGACACAAACCTAAAACTCACCGACCTCAACTACGTCGTAGGCACCGGATATGGCCGAGTCAACGTTCCCATGGCAAACAAAGCCATCACCGAAATCGCCTGCCACGCCAAAGGCGCCAACTATATCTGGGGACCCAGCGTCCGAACAGTCCTAGACGTAGGCGGACAAGACATCAAAGCCATAAAAATCGACGCCACCGGACGCGTCGTCAGCTTCCTTATGAACGACAAATGCGCCGCAGGCACAGGCAGAGGCATGGAAGTCTTTGCAGATCTCCTCCAAATCCCCATCGAAGACATAGGCCCCATGTCACTTAAAATCGAACAAGAACCCGAACCCGTAAGCTGCACCTGCGTCGCATTTGCAAAAACCGAAGCCATCGGCTTACTACGCAAAGGCTGGTCCAAAGAAAAAGTCCTAGCCGCCTACACCCGAGCCATGGCAGTACGCATGGCCAACCTCATAAACCGCGTCGGCCTAGAACCCGACCTAGTCGTCACAGGAGGACAATCCAAAAATGTGGGCATTGTAAGCCGCATCGAAACCATCCTGGGCCTAAAATGCCTCCCAACCCCCAACTGGCGCGAAGGTGCCCTAGACCCCATGGCCGCAGGAGCATTTGGCGCCGCCCTACTTGCCAAAGCACTCTACGAAAAAGAACAAAAAACCTAACAACAACAAAGTAACAGGTGAACAACAATCATCACATACTATGGATACTGCGACGCTTCAGGCGAATACTACATCGTCGTCGACTCAGACAAATGCACCGGATGCACTAAATGCACCCAGAGTTGCCCAAAAAATGCTCTTGAGCTGGTAACCGAATTCATAGACCTAGAAGACAAAACCATAGCCGCCATAAAAGAAGAACACCGCAAAAAAATCCAATACACCTGCACCACCTGCAAACCCGAAACCAACCAAACCCCCTGCACCACAGCATGCAACGCCAAAGCCATTTGGTGCATCTGGAACCCCAGCAACACAAAATAAAAGCGGTTTATACTAATGACTATGATGAAATATAGCGGCACCCTCATAGTAGTAAGCGATATTGAGCAATCAAAGACGTTTTACCAAACTCTCCTAGGCTTACAGATCGAGACCGATCTTGGCGCAAACGTCACGCTAACCGGAGGCATTTCCCTACAAACCCTTGAAACCTGGCGCAAATTCATCGGCAAAGACGAAACCACCTTCTATAACCACGCCATGGAACTTTACTTTGAAACAAACGATTTCGACGAATTTATAAAAAAATTACCTAACATAAAATTGGTTCATCCTCCATTGGAACACAGCTGGGGCCAAAGAGTGGTACGTTTCTACGACCCTGATGGACACATCATCGAAGTCGGCGAAAACATGCAAAAAGTCACCCAACGTTTCATAGATAGCGGTATGACCATTACCCAAACCGCCACCCGAATGGGCGTTCCCCAAGATTACATAAACAAAACCCTTCAAGTAAACAACCCTGAAAAAAACATACAAATACAAAAAATGATCGCCGACCTAACAGCCGAGCAAGAAAAAATCACCCAACAACTCGCAGAATTAAAAACTCAGGGAAAAGAAAAAACCGCACGATTCAAACAGCTTTTCACAAAAAAACTATCCAACCTAACCGTACTAAATATGCTCCAAAGCTACGGATTAATGTAAAAGAAAAGAAAATTTTACTGACCCCGTAAATTCTCTTTATTTAATAAAAAAGAAGCTTATTGTGTGTTAAATATGGGAGTAGAGGATTTAGTTTCCTCTGTGTTGTTGTTCTTTTTACGCTTGAACGTAAAGACTATGGCTGTGATCTGTACTGCAAATATTATGACATTCACGATGGTCCATTTGTCTACTAGAGTCATTGTTCTGCTCATGTCTTCGGTGAGTAGGAATACGATGATGCCTGCTATGCCCATGGCAAGTGTTATGGCTAGCCAGAATTTGCGGTGTTGACTTTTTTGTTTTTGGGTTTTG
>Ga0123356_10008343_pt1 | contig 10304 bp, 6 predicted proteins | sample TergutEmb28metaG_2_FD_92546 | JGI IMG/M metagenome (GOLD analysis project Ga0123356, IMG submission 92546) | Embiratermes neotenicus P3 segment gut microbial communities from Petit-Saut dam, French Guiana - Emb289 P3 | ecosystem: Host-associated > Arthropoda: Insects > Digestive system > Gut ... | reverse complement strand
CCTCACCCCGCATCATTCCGCAAAAGCGCCCTCTGGTGGCTGCGTGCCATACCCGGTCAAGAAGGCGCGAAACTCATACAGATAGTGGATGGGGATTCGCTGGAGTAGAGGCATTAAGAGGCATTTGGCGGGATTGCTAATCCGTTTTCGTGTCGCCACATATTCAAATATGGCTCATGTTTGGATTGGAATTGTGATATATCGGTAGAATGCCCACTTTTCGTGACGGCTTGGAGAGACGAAGTGATTCGAGTCATACGCGGATGTGTAGGGTTGGTTGCAGCCTGTTTTGCCCTGATGCCTCAGGCGCAGGATTTTGAGGCTGTGAAACGCGCGGCGGAACAGGGGGAAGCGAAGGCTCTAAATGCGAAAGAGGCATTGGAAGTAGACAACGAAGAGCATTTATTTTGGGTAAAAATTAACAGTAAGCGTGCTTACCTTAATACCAAAGGCGAGGTGATAATCCCGCCGAGGTCTGAATATATAGGGAAGTTTGCAGCCAATGGTTTGGCAACGATTCATGAAGGCAATAAATGGGGTTACATCAATACTAAGGGCGTGGTAGTGGTTCCGCTAATGTTTGAGCGGGCAGAGGGCTTTTCCGCCAATGGCTTAGCACGGGTACAAGTCAACGGGAAAAAGGGTTACATCAATACCAAGGGTGAAATGGTGATTCCGCCGGAGTTTGAGGAAGCATGGGATTTTAATAACTATGGCTTGGCAGGGGTCAAGAAAAACGGGAAATGGGGTTACATCAACGCCAAGGGTGAGGTAGTGGTTCAACTGAGGTTTGGATATATAAGACCTTTTGATGCCAATGGTTTGGCATGGGTCGGGGAAATAGGGAATAGCGGTTTCATCAATACCAAGGGTGAGATGGTGACACTGCCGGGACTTGAGCAAACCTTGCGCTTTACTGACAATGGCTTGGCTGGGGTCAAGATAAATGGGAAATGGGGTTATATCAACAGAAGAGTTGAAATGGTGATTCCGCCAAGGTTTGAGGAAGCAGAGGTGTTTTATGCAAATGGTTTGGCACGGGTCAGGGAAAACGGAAAAATTGGTTTCATCAACGCTAAAGGCGAGATGGTGATTTCTTCGCAATTTGAAAATGTAGAGAGTTTTTACTCCAGTGAGTTGGCGAGGGTAATGCAAAACGGAAAATACGGTTATATCAACACCAAGGGCGAAATAGTGATTCCGCCGAAGTATGAAAACATAGGTCATTTTATCCACAATGAGTTGACAGAGTTCATAGAGGATGGGAAATACGGTTACATCAATACCCAAGGCAGAATAGTGATTCCACCGAAGCTTGAGTCAGCACTGAGATTTTCCCTTGGTTTGGCGCGGATCAGGGAAAACGGGCTATACGGTTACATCAACACGCAGGGCGAAATGGTGATTTCGCCAAAGTTTGAGGCAGCATGGGATTTTGCAGGCTATGGCTTTGCAAGGATCATAGAAAATGACAAATACGGTTTCATCAACGCCAAGGGCGAGATGGTGATTCCACCGAGGTTTGAGTGGGTAGGGGTTTTTGCCGCCAATGGTTTGGCACTGTTCAAGGAAAACGGGAAATACGGTTACATCAACACCAAAGGTGAGAGGGTGATTCCGGCGAAGTTTGAGGAAGCCTCGGAATTTTCCACCAAGGGCTTGGCAATGGTTAAAGATAACGGGAAATTGGGTTACATCAACCTGAAAGGCCAAACTATTGTGTCCGTAGACAAAATATGCCGCTATGAAGTCCTGAAAGATGGCCGTGGCGAGATAATATGGCCGCAAAAGACCCCTGAACAGATTTGTGAAGAACCACGGCAGCAAAGAAAAGTTCGGCCTGCCTGCGAGCAGGAGGATGCGAAAATTAAGAACAGACACATACGACAGGAGTCATGCAATGCAAAATGAACGTTTCAGCCACATTTGCAGGATAAGAAAACTCATTTTGGGCTTTATTTTGCCCGTTTTCCTGTCTGGCAGCGTATGGGCACATTCCCCGGGGGAGATTTTTATGCATTGGCCCTCCCTGGTGATGGACGCTGCTGGAACGCCCTATGTGGCCTATACGGATAGAGGCAGTCAACAACAATTCACGGTAGCGAAGTTTGAAAAAGGTGCCTGGGTTTCTATGGGGTTGCCAGGGGCTTCCTTGCGTTGGTCTATGTTTCCTTCTTTGGCATTGGATGCTACTGGGGTGCCATATGTGGCTTTTATTGGAGAAGCTGCTGGCCGTGATCGTTCAAAGTTTATGATGATGAAGTTTGGAGGGGATGCCTGGGTTCCAGTGAGTTCACCGAGCCACGATTCGGGGTGCAAGAATTCATCGATTATCCATCGCCCTTTGGCATTTAACGCTGATGGGGAACTCTTTGTGGCTTGTACGGGGGGCTATGTCGAAAACAACAATATTCGGCACGCACTCTCGGTGATGAAGTCTGAAGGAGGTGCCAGGGTTTCATTGGGGGTGTTGGGGGTTTCTGCTGAAAACCATAGTTTGCATATACCTCCGTCTATGGCTTTGAGTACCGCCGGAGTGCCCTTTTTCTCTTATTTGGAAGTTGCCAATGACAACAGCACTAAGTTATTGGTAGGGAAGATTGAAGGGGGAACAGGGGTTCCTGTGGGATCGGTGGATTTTCCCCCGAAGACGGGTTTGATGTTTTCCTCCATGGCACTGGACGGTGCCGGGATACCTTATGTGGCTTATACGGACGTTATCCATGACAATAAGCTCTCGGTGGTGAGGTTTTCAGGAGGCCGCAAAGTTCATGTAGGGCTGCCGGGCTTTACTCCGGAAAAGGGCATGATCCCATCCCTGGCGTTTGACAAAGCTGGGGTGCCATACGTGGCTTATGTGAGGGTTCCTGCTGATGTTCACCGTGCCGAGAGTGATGACCGTGCCGGAAGGCTTTCGGTGATGAAGTTTGAAGGTGGCAAATGGGTTTCTGTAGGGTCGCCGGGTTTTTCTTTGAGGGTGGCAGGGCTTTTTTCCCTGGCGCTGGACGCATCCGGGGTGCCCTATGTAGCTTATAAGGGAATTGCCGACGATGAAGCCAATGTCACTAAGGATGCGCTATCGGTGATGAAGTTTGAGGGAGGCAAATGGATTTTTGTGGGACAGCAAGGTATTTCTTTTGGGAAAGCCGAACCGAACACCGAACAGCCCCCCATAGCGACCAGAAGTGTTCCCCCAAAGACTCAGGCACAGCGTATTGAAACAGTGAAACGTGCGGCGGAAGAAGGGGATGCGCGTGCACAATTCGACCTTGGAAGGTTGTACGTCGAAGGTAAGGGCGTGCCCCGAAACGATGCCGAGGCAGTGAAGTGGTTTCGCAAGGCGGCAGAACAGGGAAATGCGCTTGCCCAGAGTAACCTCGGATGGATGTACATCAAAGGCTTTGGTGTAGCGCGGAATAATGTCGAAGCAGCGAAGTGGTATCGCAAGGCAGCAGAACAGGGGGTTCCGGATGCTCAAAATATGCTTGGTGTTATCTACTCGAAGGGGGTAAGCGTAGAACAAAATTACGCCGAGGCACTGAGATGGTTTACGCTGGCGGCGGAAAATGGAAGTACGACTGCCCAGCAGAACCTCAGTAGGATGTACGCAAATGGTGATGGCGTACCCCGTAACGATGCCGAGTCCGTGAAATGGCTTCGTAAGGCGGCGGAACAGGGGCTTGTGGAAGCCCAAGCAGACCTTGGGGTGATGTATGTCTTAGGCCGTGGTGTTGAGAAAGACAATGCTGAGGCGCTGAAATGGTATCGCAAGGCTGCGGAACAGGGAAATGCGAAGGGCCAGAATAATCTTGGGTCAATGTATTACAACGGACTAGGGGTAGCCCAAGATGATGCCGAGGCGATGAAGTGGTATGTACTAGCTGCGGAACAGGGGTTTGTGAAAGCTCTATTCAACATTGGGGGGATGCACGCCCAAGGCCGGGGCGTCCCACAGAATGATGCCGAGGCAGTGAAGTGGTACAAGAAGGCGGCGAAAAAAGGGGACAAAGACGCGCAAACCGCCCTTCAAAAGATGGGGAAATAAAGCCAAAGCACGAAAAGCTCATGAGAGGTGGGCGCATGGCAGAGTGCCACGCTCATAACCGTGACGCTCATCAAGACATCCGGCAATCGTGCAGGACTTTGTGAGGGTCGGAATATTCGTGGAATACGAAAATGAGAGAAAACCTCACGGATACCACCATATTTAGACGATGCCCATGCCGGATTCACGATGCCCAGACCGAGGCTGTGGGCTGAAGGGGAGCGTACCTGCTCTTGGAAATGCCGGTAGAATGGCCACTTTTCGTGACGGCCTGGAGAAACGAAGTGATTCGAGTCATACGCGGATGTGTGGGGCTGATTGCAGCCTGCTTTGTCCTGATGGTTCAGGCGCAGGATTTTGAGAAAGCGAAACGAGCAGCAGAGCAGGGGGATGCGGCTGCTCAAAATTCCCTTGGAATGATGTACTCCGAAGGCAAGGGTGTAACAAAGGATGAAACCGAGGCAGTGAAGTGGTTTCGCAAGGCGGCAGAGCAAGGATATGTGAGGGCTCAAACACACCTTGGGTGGATGTACCGCGAAGGCTTGGGCGTACCCCAAAACTATACCGAAGCCCTGAAGTGGTATGCGCTCGCGGCAAAGCAGGGATATGCGAAGGCTCAATTTAACCTTGGTTTTCTATACGAAAATGGTCAAGGGGTAGCTCAGGATTTTGCCGAGGCAGCGAAGTGGTACAAACAAGCGGCAGAACAAGGAAATGTGGCTGCCCAAATTAACCTTGGAAGCTTGTACGAAAACGGATGGGGGGTGCCACAGGATTATGCTGAGGCTATAAAGCTATACTCGCTGCCTGCGATGAAGGGAGTTGTAGTTGCCCAGTACAGACTTGCAAGGATGTACCTCAAAGGTTGGGGCGTAACCCAGGATGAAGCTGAAGCGGCGAAGTGGTACGCGCTGGCTGCGGGACTGGGATATGCGCCTGCCCAAAATAGTCTTGGGTTGATGTACCAGTTTGGTCGAGGTGTAACGCAAGATGATGTTGAAGCGGTGAAGTGGTACGCGATAGCAGCAAAGCAAGGATATGCGGGCGCCCAAGCTAACCTTGGGTGGATGTACTCCGCTTGCCGGGGCGTCGAAAAACAGGATGATACCGAGGCCGTGAAGTGGTATCGCATGGCTGCGGAACAGGGAAATGCGAATGGTCAATATGGCCTTGGATGGGTGCACGAAAAAGGCTACGGCGTAACCCAGGATGAAGCTGAAGCGGTGAAGTGGTATACAAAAGCGTCAGAACAAGGCCATGAAGGAGCGCAAACCGCCCTTCGGAAGATGGGGAAATAAGGCCGTAGCACGAAAAGCTCATAAAAAATGAGCACAAGGGAGAGTGCAGCCCATGCCCAGAACCGGCGCTTCGCTTTGAGAGAGGAAAGAGTAGTGACTGCGAGTGCAAAAACCCTTTCAATCAAACAGGTTTTGTACGCGGTGGCGTGCACCTACCTGATGATGGTATTTTCGACTCCCCATGCGGGAGCCGGGGAGTGCATGGGTTCGATTGACCTGACTCTCAATGGCGAAACCGTCATCAAGGGTGAAGCACCCTATGAGGCGGGCGATCAAGGATGTGGCTGTCAGGGGTCGCTGACTGGAACAGTCAATGGGGACGTGTCTGACGTAACCCTCATAAGCGGCTGCAAGAAAACAGAGACATACCATGACGGGAATGAATTCCGTAGCCGCACGACCACCATCAACTCGGACGGCAGCGTGAACCCCCTCGGGGAAGACACGCGCATGGTTTTGGACAAGAATCAGTGGCGAACCGACTATAAAGACGGAAATTACGGCCAATTCGGCGGCGAGTGGCCGGACGACGAGTATACGCGCAGCATCCCAAGACCAGACATGTCGGTTGCATTTGCGAGCGTCAATAAAAAGAGTAACTCTTTTACTGCCATGTTCGATAAGGGCACAAATCTCAGCAGTAATGTCACCAAAATGAAAGCATACGTGGAGAAACTCAAGGCAAGAGGGTTTACGGTCGACGCATATCAATCCGAGAAACCAGAATTTAAGGCATATGCCTTCCGGGCGAAAAACAGCGCCGGAGATTTCGTGCGCGTCAATTGCACCAATGCAACATGCAGCCTTTCCTTAAAGAAGAAAAATGACGGATGACATGAGCTTGAGAAATTGAATCAAGAATAAGAAGAGCTACCTTATTTGCCCTTTTTCTTCTTCGGCGCGAGGTTTTCGTACAGGGCGACGAATTCCTGGGTTAGCTTGTGGCGGGGGTCGAGGTGAATCATCGGGGCTGCGCGTTCGTGTGACTCCTTAATCCTCACCGAGGCGGACAGGTACGGTTGTAGCACCGGCAGACCTTCGTCGATCAGTTCCAGCACAACCTTTTGCGGCAGGTTGGCGCGGGGTTGGTATTGGTTGACTATGATGCCTTCCACCCTCAGGTCGTGGTTGTGGTCGGTGCGGATTTCTTCGGCGTTGGCAAGTAGCGAGTAGAGTGCGTTGCGCGAGAATTCGTCGCAATCAAAGGGAATCAGGCAGGCATCGGAGGCGATCAAGGCTGAGCGCGTGAAGAAATTAAGTGCGGGCGGCGTGTCGATGAATACTTGGTCGAAGTCCCCGGCAATTTCATCGAGCGCCTCGCGCAGCTTGTAGATTTTGTAGCGGGATTCCAACTTTCCCTGCAATTCTTCCAGCTTTGGGTGAGAGGGCATTATCGAGAGGCGATCGAAAGGTGTGGTGACAGCGAAGTCAATCGTTTTTTTGGGATCGAGCCGGAATATCAGGCTTTGTTCAAAAAAATCTGCAAGCGTGACTTCGGTAGATGTGGCGTTGCTGCCAAGGAGATATTGCGTGGAATTTCCCTGCGGGTCGAGGTCGATCACTAGCGTACGTTTACCCTTTTGGGCACTGATCGCCGCCAAGTTGCATGTAATGGTGGATTTACCAACTCCGCCTTTTTGATTGAACACCACGCGCCGCATTATGCCCTCCCCTTTATTAAACTTATTGCCATGCGGTTATTGTGCTCGCTTCCAGCGAAAAAATGTACACAGGCTGGGTTTTATTCCTGCAATAGGTAGCTGGATGATACGAAGCAAGTCTGCCTTTCTGCTCCATTCGGGCTGTCATGCGTGGGAACAGCGTGGTACTAACGAGGGTAAACCCCGAACGCATTACCCTGTACGCATCCTCTTCCGGAACGCTAAAATAGCCATTTACTGCGTCGTCCACAGGTGAAACTGTTTGGGTACGTCAATTGGTTTTTAGAGGAAAAAATGGATCAGGATTTTATCGCCGCAGCACTCGAATATCATCGCACACCGACATGCGGAAAGATTTCGGTTGTGCCAACCAAGAGCTTGACCAACCAGCGTGATCTCGCGCTCGCATATTCACCGGGGGTTGCGGCGGCGTGCGACGCGATTGTCGCCGACCCGGAACAGGCGCGCGAATTGACCAGCCGGGGCAATCTCGTGGCGGTCGTCACGAACGGTACGGCGGTGCTTGGCCTGGGGAATATTGGCCCGCTTGCCTCCAAGCCCGTGATGGAAGGCAAGGGCTGCCTCTTCAAGAAATTCGCCGGTATCGACGTGTTCGACATCGAACTGGACGAGCAAGACCCCGATAAGCTGATCGACATCATCGCCTCGCTTGAGCCGACGTTGGGCGGCATCAACCTGGAAGACATCAAGGCTCCGGAATGCTTCTACATCGAGCAGAAGTTGCGCGAACGCATGAAAATCCCGGTTTTTCACGACGACCAGCACGGAACCGCGATCATCTCGGCGGCGGGGCTGATCAATGGCCTGAAGATCGTCGGCAAGGATATTGGCAAGGTCAAGCTCGTGTGTTCAGGCGCGGGCGCGGCGGCGATTGCCTGCCTCGACCTCATGGTGGGGTTGGGCCTGAAGCGCGAAAACGTTTTCGTTTGCGATTCGCGCGGCGTGATCTATCAGGGGCGCGAGCCGGACATGGAGCCGACCAAGGCGCGATATGCCCAGGCGTCCGATGCGCGATCCTTGGGGGACGCAATCGTCGGTGCGGATGTCTTTCTCGGGCTCTCCAAGGCGGATGTGCTCAAGCCCGACATGGTGGCGCAGATGGCCGACAGGCCGCTGATTTTCGCGCTTGCCAACCCGGTGCCCGAAATCCTGCCCGCCGAGGCCAAAGCCGTCCGCCCGGATTGTGTCATCGCCACGGGCCGTTCGGATTATCCGAACCAGGTCAATAATGTCCTTTGCTTCCCCTTCATCTTCCGGGGCGCGCTCGACGTGGGCGCGACCACCATCAACGATGAAATGAAGCTCGCCTGCGTCAAGGCGATTGCCGAGCTGGCTCAGGCCGAACAGAACGATATTGTGGCTTCGGCTTACGGTGGGGAGGAATTGAATTTCGGGCCGGATTACATCATCCCCAAGCCGTTCGACCCGCGCCTGATCGTCAGGATTGCGCCGGCAGTAGCCAAGGCGGCGATGGATTCGGGCGTGGCGAGGCATCCGATCAGCGACTTGCGTGCCTATGCAGCCCGCCTGAACGATTTCGTGTACCAGTCCGGCATCGTCATGCGTCCCGTATTTGCGGCGGCTAAAAATGTAGCACCCGAACTCAAGCGCGTGCTCTACGCCGAAGGGGAAGATGAGCGCGTCATCCATGCCGCACGCGTGGTGATCGAGGAAGGGCTCGCCCGTCCCATGTTGATTGGCCGTCCCTCCGTGATCGAAGCGCGCATCAGAAAGGTTGGCCTCGACCTCGTACCCGGACGCGACCTCGACGTGATCGACCCGGAACAGGATCCGCATTACCGCGAACTATGGTGCGAGTATTACAGCCTGATGTCGCGTAATGGCGTTACACCTGACGTAGCCAAGGTACGTGTGCGCCGCGATTCCACGCTGTTTGGCGCGTTGCTGTTGCGAAAAGGGTATGCCAACGCGCTCGTATGCGGCACGTTCGGTTCCTACGACTATCACCTTCAGCACGTGCATGATGTCATCGGCCTCAAGCCGGGGGCAAGCCAGTTTGCGGCGATGGATTTGCTCATGCTTCCTGGCCGTGTGGTGGCGATTACCGACACGCAGGTCAACGAGAACCCATCCGCCGAGGAAATCGCCGAAATCGCGATGGCGGCGGCTTCCGAACTGCGTAGTTTCGGGATCGAACCGCGGGTGGCGCTGTTATCGCATTCCAACTTCGGCAGTGCCCTGTCGGCTTCGGCGCGCAAGATGCGCGTGGCCAGTGAGATTCTGCGCCGCGCCGCGCCTACGCTCGAATGCGACGGCGAAATACGCGCTGACGTGGCGCTTACTCCCGATATTCGCGCCGAGCAGCATCCCGATTCGACCCTTAAGGGCGAAGCTAACCTGTTGGTGATGCCCAACCTCGACGCCGCGAATATTTCGTTTAATCTAATGAAGGTTGCTAACTGCGATGGTGTTTCGGTCGGCCCAATCCTGCTCGGCCCGGCAAAGCCTGTTCACGTTCTCACCCCTTCGGCCACCGTGCGCCGCTTGGTCAACATTACCGCGCTGGCGGTGGTGGATGCGGCTGGGTTGCACGCAGGAAACAAGTAACTCTGGCGAATGCCCAAATGGAAACGCCGCCCGGGGTTTACTTGGGCGGCGTTTTTGCTTTTTGTGAAGCTTGTGAAAATGGGAATTCCAACTCAAGTACGAATTAGCCAGGATATAAAAAATGCTTCAGGCTTTACTCCGATGTAAGGGGCTGTTCGTCATTGCTCTTGTCCTGTCTGGGATGCTTGCAGGTTGCGCGCATCAGCCAAAGGACGTTAAAACAACTGGCTCCGATGCGGTCAAACGTCCGACGGAACCCAGCGAATATGTCCTGATGCTGAGTGCGGAAACAGCCGAAGCGCCTCCAATGATCCGGCTGCAATGGCTTCGTAAGCCGACTCCGGTGGTCAGCTATGCCGTTTACCGAAAGAGCAAGGAAGCGACATCTTGGGGAACACCGGTTGCGACTTTGAGCGGCAGTGCGATTTCTTATGATGATACGGACGTTCTCGTCGGGCAGACGTATGAGTACAAGGTTCAAAGCGGGGGTTATGTAGGCTACATCTGGGCTGGGATCAAAGCGCCGCCTATAGAGTTTCGCGGCAAGGTCGTCTTGCTGGTTGAAGCGGAACAAGCGGCCGAACTAAGCACTGAACTTGAAACGCTCAAAAATGACCTGATCGGCGACGGCTGGATTGTGTTGCGCCACGATGTGTCAAGAGACGCAACGCCGCAGTCGGCGCGAGCCTTGATACAGGCGGATTACAACCT
>Ga0123356_10008342_pt1 | contig 10306 bp, 10 predicted proteins | sample TergutEmb28metaG_2_FD_92546 | JGI IMG/M metagenome (GOLD analysis project Ga0123356, IMG submission 92546) | Embiratermes neotenicus P3 segment gut microbial communities from Petit-Saut dam, French Guiana - Emb289 P3 | ecosystem: Host-associated > Arthropoda: Insects > Digestive system > Gut ... | reverse complement strand
CCTTACCAAAGACATGGAGAAACTTTCTTCAGGTCTTCGTATCAACCGTGCCGGTGATGACGCATCGGGATTGGCTGTATCTGAAAAGCTTCGCAGCCAAATTCGTGGTCTTAACCAGGCTTCAACAAACGCCCAGAACGGTATCTCATTCATCCAGGTAACAGAAGGCTATCTCCAGGAATCCCAGGATATCCTGCAGCGTCTTCGCGAACTTGCAGTCCAGGCAGCTAACGGTATTTACAGCGATGAAGACAGACTCTACATCCAGGTCGAAGTATCTCAGCTCGTATCAGAAGTCGATAGAATTGCTTCTCATGCCCAGTTTAACGGCATGAACCTGCTTACAGGCCGTTTTGCCCGTTTAACCGGAGAAAACGTAGTTACAGCATCAATGTGGCTTCATATTGGCGCTAATATGGACCAGAGAATTCAGGTTAATATTGGCACAATGACAACTAAAGGTCTTGGAATCCGCAATGTCGGCGACGAAACCTTTGTTTCACTGTCAACTCCAGACGAAGCCAACAGAACCATCGGTGTAGTGGATGCAGCCCTTAAGATCATCAACAAACAAAGGGCAGATCTTGGTGCTTATCAGAACCGTCTTGAACACTCAGTTCGCGGTCTCGACATTGGCGCCGAAAACATGCAAGCAGCCGAATCCAGAATAAGGGACACCAACATGGCCAACCAGATGGTTGAATATGTTAAGAACCAGATTCTGAACCAGTCCGGCGTAGCAATGCTTGCCCAGGCAAATCAGAGGTCAGCTTCGGTATTGTCATTATTACAATAATGTACTATAATTCAAGGTGTCAGGCTTTTAGTCTGGCATCTTGAAAGGGTGGCCTGTTTCTTCTTAACCGTGGATAGGGTTTCAGGCTCCCCTCCTCTGAATCCAGTACCCTAAAAGTACTGGAATACGTGTTTTAGGACACGAGTGTTCTTTGACAAAAACTCTCCAGCCGTCAGATTGTTTTAAAAGCAGTCAGATGCGCAGGACAGCCCGAAACGATCAATTTTATGCTGGCAAAAGGTTTACTCCTTGGCTGTAAATAAATCGATCGTTTCGTTCTGTTTGCGGTAATAGGGATTGTTGCGCGAAACCGTCCCCTGCCCCGCTCCTGCGGAACGGCTCCGGCAAGGATAGCCGGTGCAAGCAAAACATGGAGGGTATAAAATGATTATTAATCACAACATGAGTGCCATGTACGCCGACCGTCAGCTCGGCGTAACCCAGCTAACATTGTCTAAAAACATGGAGAAATTAAGCTCCGGTATGCAGATCAATAGGGCTGGAGACGATGCATCCGGTTTGGCTGTCTCTGAAAAAATGAGAAGTCAGATTCGCGGTTTGCAGCAGGCCGAACGCAATATCCAAAACGGCGTGTCATTTATCCAGGCATCTGAAGGTTATCTTCAGGGAACACAGGATATTCTGCACCGCCTTAGGGAATTAGCAGTACAGTCAGCCAACGGTATTTATTCAGACGAGGATCGTATGCAGATTCAGGTCGAAGTATCACAGATGGTTGATGAAGTAAATCGTATTGCAAGTCATGCTCAGTTTAACGGCATGAACATGCTTACGGGTGCGTTTGCTCAAAACTCAGCAACTGGCAGAATTATGCAGCTGCAGGTTGGCGCAAACATGGATCAGAATGCAAGGATCTTTATTGGCGATATGTCAGCCACTGCGCTTGGTTTAACAGATTCACAGGGCAATGAAGGTAAACTTTCAATTGCAGATCCTGCTGAAGCAAACCTTGCTATCGGTACTGTTGATGCCGCATTAAAGATTGTCAACAAACAGCGTGCAGACCTTGGTGCTTACCAGAATCGTTTCGAAATGGCAGCACAGGGCGTAGCGATTGCTGCAGAAAACTTGCAGGCAGCTGAATCCCGCATCAGGGACACAAACATGGCAAACAGGATGGTCGATTACACAAGAGATTCAATCCTGACCCAGACCGGAACTGCAATGTTGGCGCAGGCAAACCTACGCACACAGTCCGTACTTCAGCTGCTTTCATAGTTCAGCTCTACCGGATTAGTTCTGTTAGTTAAAAATGATCATTGCGAATGAAGAGACTTCTGGACGTCGTCTTTTTTAACGCGAAAGGACAGTGAAGTTCGCGCCTTCACTGTCCAATTTTTCCTGCCAAGGATTGGCGGAAAAGGTGTCTGACTACTGAAATCTGACAGATTTTAGTAGTTCAGATTATTTACATGGAGGTAAATTATGTCCGTAGCAAGTGTGGGATTTCCCGTCTCGCCAATGCCGCTTCCAATCGATTTGGGACAAGCGGCCAGGCAGCAGTCTACTCAACCGGAAAAAGTAAAGCCTCAACCTCAGATTATTCAATCTACAGCAGCGGATCTGCAAAAATTGAGTAACGCTTTCAACAAAAAACTGCAATTTGTGGTGGAACACGGTTCAAACCAGGTGATTGTCAAGGTCATTGACAAAGAAACCGATAAGGTGATTAAGGAACTTCCGCCCGCTGAACTGCAGAGGCTGCACACCAATCTGAAAGAGGCTATTGGTCTTTTATTCGACGAGATGGCCTAGCTAAAGAAAGAACGCTCAAAGAGAGAGCCGTTCACTAATTGAACAATCGCTATTTTTGCGGTTAAAGCCTGTTAATGGGGAGATTCAGGTCTATGTCTGATATTTATGTACCGGGGGTAAGAAGCAGATTTAATTCAGATCAAATTATTGAAGATCTGATGAAACTTGAAAGAATTCCCAGAGACAGAGCCCAGAATAATATTGATACTCTTCGCCTGCAAAAAAGTTATTGGCAGGAAGTTGGAAGGCGTATTAATTCCCTGCGTGACAGCGCACGTCACCTCTACTCTTTTCAAAACCCATTTAACGAAAGAATCGGCAGCAGTTCCAATGACTCAGTAATTACTGCTTTTGCAACCAGAGAAGCATCTGAACAATCATTTTCTTTTACAGTTAAACAGACTGCTGCGGCAGATCGTTTTTTATCCCAGCCTCTGGATGATAAAACCAGAGTGGAAGCTGGAATATATACATTCAGCGTTGGCAATGATGAAATTTCCATAAATTACCGCGGAGGTACTTTAAGGAATTTTGTAGATACAATAAATAACAGAGGCAGGGATAAAATCTCGGCTTCTTTAATTAACGTAAGAAGCGGAACTATATCCTTATTAATAGAATCCAAATTAACCGGAGCCGAAAACAGGCTTGGTTTTTCCGGCGATGCAGCTACCCTTGCAATTCAATTTGGCATGGTAGAGCGAAGCAATGATACTTTAAAAAACATTGATATTAGCGATAGTACAGTGCAAAAAAGCGTTGTTAACGGCAGCGCAAATAATGCAAATGTAACAGTTAACGACGGTGTGGTAAAAGTTGCTCCTCTTTCGGCTGCTTCCGTACCTATTGGCATTACTATAGGTTCAGAATCTCCGCTAGTTTTACGCCTTGAAACACAAACAAGAGTCGAAACAGGCGATGTATTTAATGTTCCTCAGCCGCCTCCGGGACCCAATGTTCCGTCCAGTTCTGTTACATACGGCGGAATTACAATCGAAAATCAGCCGTCGAACGCTCCCTTACCTGAGTTTACTCCTCCGCCTCCTCCTGTACGTCAGGATGATATGGCAGTATTAAATCTTGTTTTTTCAGACGGCTCTACAGCTAAGCTGCCTGCAATTAGCGACAGTAATTCATTTACCGCAAGACAATATAACCTTTCAGATGTTGCACGAGGTAAAACAATTGTTTCACTTAATGTAGAGAATACAAATACACATCGCGAAGTATCTATCGGTAAAGTTGAGATTCTTGACCCCACATCTACAAGCGGTTTTAAACCGTTAAATGCAGTTTCTACTGCGCGTGATGCAATTATCACAATGGAAGGCATCGAAATTATTCGTACCACAAATAACATAGACGATCTTATCCCGGGCGTTACATTAAATGTCAGGGGTATTTCTGATAAACCTGTTGACCTTAGAATTACTGCAAACGCAGATGCGGTAAAAGAAGCAATTATTTCCTTTGTTGGCAACTACAACCGCGTTATGGCAGAAATTAATGTGCTTACCCGCAGAGATGACAGAATTATCGACGAACTTACATATTTAACCAAAGATGAATCCGACGCAATGAGGGAAAGGCTTGGGATTTTTTCGGGTGATTCAACATTAAACACTTTCAGAACTAATCTTCAAAGAGCTGGAACAGCACCCTACCCTACAAGCCTTGAGCGCGATCTTGCTCTTCTTGCGCAGATTGGAATAAGCAGTAATGCCACAAGGGCAAGCGGATACGATCCAGCCCGCCTTAGAGGTTATCTTGAAATAGACGAAAAAGTTCTTGACGCTGCTTTGGAATCTAAAATTCCTGCTATCAAGGAACTTTTCGCAAGTGATACTACCGGCAGCCTTATTGCCGATACAGGTGTTGCTTTTAATGTTGATTCACTTGTAAGGCCGTTTGTCGAAATTGGCGGTATTATTTCTCTAAAAACCAGCACAATTGATTCGCGAATTAACCAGGATGAAAGGCGCATTGTAAATCTAGATCGTCAACTTGCGGCAAAGGAACAGGATCTGCGCATTCAGTACGCAAGAATGGAAGCCGCTTTTTCACGAATGGAACAAATGTCCAATTCTCTTGATAATTTTAGCCAGCAAAACCGGGGTAACAGATAATGATAATCAGAATTAACAATCAGGCGCTTGACTTTACTCTTGATAAAGAAAAAACCCTTGGAGATGTCTTTACTGGAATTGAACAATGGCTTTCCAGTTCCGGGCACCGTTTAAGCGAAATTTCAGTTGACGGGCAGGTTATAAACGCATCCATGATAGAAGATATATTTTCCAGAGATATAAATACTGTAAAATTTCTTGATATAAACACCAATGTTATTGCAGAACTAACTGCTGCAAGTTTACTTAATCTTCTGGAAGATATAAGTGAATATGAAAGCCTGGATTTTGAAAATAAAACAAAATTCCTTGACACATGGAAGGGAAGGCCTCAAGCGCAGTTTATGTACGCAGAAATGCCTGACCTTTATTCATTTTTTATTAATACTTTTTCAAACAACGATATATCTCCTGCGGTACTGCGTTCCATAACTGAAGAAATACAGCGTGAGGTTAACGATCCTGTAAATGAAATAACAAAAATAGAACCTGTTTTAAATGAAATATGCATTAAACTTACTGACCTTCCGCTTGATATTCAAACAGGAAAAGATCTTCTTGCGGCTCAAACATTACAGCTTTTTTCTGCAATAACAGAAAAAATAATCCGCATTTTTTACCAGCTTAATTCCCAGTGTTATTTAACTGATAAAAACGAAATAAAAAAAATTGCGCAAGATTTCAGCGATTTTAAAAATGTATTAAAAGAACTTTTGGAAGCTTACGAAAAAAACGATACAGTAATAGTCGGAGATCTTGCCGAATACGAAGCAGCCCCCCGCTTAAAGGAAATATATACATCCATATTAAAAAACAGTATGGATCCGTTGTCGTCAAAAAACTTTGAACTAAAGGATGCAAAATGATTACACTTTCAATGTTTCTTTATCCTTTACAGGTTTCACCATCTGATTTTGCTTTTGATTCATCAGTAGACCCAATAGGTTTAATTATTGGTTTTGGTATTCTTGCTGTTCTTATTGGAGCTGTTGTTATTCTTAATGCAAAAAAAGGCGGAGGCAGTTCAAAATCCGCAAGCAGCACAGGCTCAGGCAGCAGCGGCTCTGGAAGCGGTATTTTTTCAGGTTTAAAGATTCGCGGTATTGCAAGAAATATCGGTTTAAATCATGAACAGACAAAAATGCTTGAATATGTTTTTAAAACAGATCAGGTTTTGGACCCGGAAAGATCGATTAATACCCCTGCACTTTTAGACAGACATTTCCGGCGCGCTTACAGGATTCTTGATCAGGGCGGTTCCTCTCCGGAAGCCCAGCGAAAGCTCGCTATTCTTTTTTCTGTTAGAAATGTGCTTGAAAACAGCGTAATTGGAAGCCTCACCTCTACCCGTCAGATTAAAGATGACAATGTTCTGGTAATTAATACAGGTAAAGAAAAAATAAATGTACATATGGTTTCCGCTAAAGGCGATACTCTTGACGTAGAAGCTCCAAAAAATGTCCTTGGCAGCCAGATAAAAATACAAAGAGGCACAAGGCTTAATGTCCTGTTTTTCACAAAAAATAATAAAGGGTTTTCCTTTGAGACACGGGTTACCGGCTATTCAAGTAAAGACGGACATCCGACAATGCAGCTTGCCCATTCCAATCAGTTAAGGTTTTTATCCCAGCGCCGGTTCCGCAGAAGGCAGGCTGTAATCCAATGCTCACTTTATCTGGTATTTGTAGAAGGTACCGGGAAAAAACAACGCCTTATTGTCGATAAAAGGCGGCTTCAGGGTAATATTGCGGATGTTTCGGTCGGCGGGTGCTCAATCAAAATAATGGCTCCGGTTCAGGTTGGAGCAAGGTTCAAAATTGAGTTTACACATGGAGACCTTAACGTAGCGGCCTTAGGCCAGATTTTAAGGACAAACAGGACTGGAATGAATTCCATTATTCATGTAAAGTTTTTAAAGGTATCACAAAAGTCAATGAATGCCATAAATGCTTTCGTTTACGAATATGCCCGTGAATAAAAAAGGAAGGATTTAGATATGAAAATTAATACGATTAAAGACATGATCAGAAAAGATGTCCCAATTTACTACAGGATACTTTATACAGGTGTCGCTGTTATTGAATTTAACAATGGACCGGCAGATTATCGCATTGATTTTTCCATAGAAATAAAGCCTACAGGGCATAGAGAAGTAAATGTAAATTTTATCGATGCAATTGACTATCCGCTTGTACCTGTAACCAAGGAATTAAAGCAATATATAAGCGATCTGGATTCCGCCGGACAACTCCCCGATTAATGATAAAAATTACTTCTTTATCTCCTTATGAAACCACAACACTTGGTGAAAAACTGGCAGTCCGTCTTTTTGCAGGTTCTGTAGTGGCTCTTAATGGAACCCTTGGAAGCGGAAAAACATGCCTTGTTAAGGGAATTGCCAAAGGACTTGGAATAACAGAAAATATTACAAGCCCTACTTTTACGATAATTAATGAATATTTAAGGGATAACTCCCCTGCTCTTTATCATATTGACGCTTACAGGCTCAACAGCAGCAGGGATTTTGAAGATATTGGCGGGTTGGAGATTATTGGCTCTGATAATATATGCTTAATTGAGTGGAGCGAACGTATTTCAAAATCCATTCCTGGTAATGCAATAATTGTCACCCTGGAAATTACTGGACCTTCTTCAAGGTTAATTTTAATAAACGGACTGGAAAAATTATGAATCTGCTTGCAATTGACTGCGCAGGACCTGTCCTTTCTGTTGCAGTATCAAACGGCCAGGAAATATTTTACTCAGAAATTGATGAAGGTACAAAACATTCAGAACTGGTAATGGATTTAATCGATGCTCAAATGAAAAAAGCATCTTTAAACCAAAATGATCTTAATGGTGTTTTATGCATGGGAGGTCCCGGATCTTTTACAGGTCTTCGTATAGGTTATTCTTCCGCCAAAGGTCTAACTTTGGCTCTTTCTATTCCTTTTTTTCCGGTTCCCACTCTTGATTGCATTGCATTAAATGCCGGAAATTTAACCCTTGCCGTAATAGAAGCCAGAAAAAACGCTTACTTTTATTCTTTTTTTCTTGATAACAAACGTATAACTCCTGATTCAGACGCTTCTTCCGGGCAAATATCCAGTGATATTATCAGTATTAAAAACCAATACAATGAAAAAATTATTTTAACAGGCCATGGAGCGGATATTCTTTATGAATCGCTGCCTGACGAGTCCAAAGAAAATATTATTTTAAAATACCAAAAACGGGGATTTGCAAAAGAATTAATTTTAATTGCGCAGGTTAATGATCTTTTTAATAATGATTGCAGTAAATTTTTATTTGCCGGTCCTGAATATATCAGAAAGACTGATGCAGAGTTAAGTTTGTCCGGTCAAGTTCACTAAATACATCTGTCATAAAACTGTTTAAAAAAAGCATTTTATCTTTTCCTTTCCAGTTTTCAAGTGTTCTGGGAATGCAATCTTCTACCGATATGTTAAAACGTTTTTTAAACATATTCGGATCAGGGCCATCTTTACACCGGAATCCCATAAATAAACATTCCCGTAAAAATGTATTAGAATCAAGTTCTTCGCAGTTATCTGCTGTTAAATACGGTGATTTAATATATCCGTTTACATCCGGTAAATGCGTAAAACGTCTGGCAGTACAATTATCATTATTTACAATCGTTCCGGAAGCAGAAGGCCCGGCTCCAATCCAGTTCTGTATTTGCCAATAGCGATTGTTATGTATGCATTGCTTTCCGGGTTTTGCAAAATTTGATATTTCATAATGTTCAAATCCTTCGTTTTTTAAAATATCTCTTGCTAAAAGCCAAAGGGAATCTGCCAAATCACCTTCCGGTAAAAGAACAGTTCCTTTTTTTTGTTTTTCTTCCAGTGGTGTTCCTTTTTCTAATGAAAGACTGTAAAGAGATATATGCGAGGGATTATATTCAAGAACTTTTTTAATGTCGTTTTTAATAGTTTTTATATCCTGAAAAGGCAAACCTGTAATTAAATCAATTGATAATGAATCCTGGAAATGACTATAAAATCTCATTTTTACATTCCCGCGGTTTACTGCCGTACGCGAAGGTTCATGAAATGTCTGTATTCCAAGGCTTATTCTGGTTACCCCGCCTTTAAAACAAGTTTCAAGAAATTCTTCGTTTACAGATTCAGGGTTCGCCTCTACAGTAAATTCTTCGGGAGAAAAGTTATTTATTGTTTTTAATTCATCAAAGATAAAACTTATTTTTTTACCAAGAACAGACGGAGTTCCGCCGCCGATATATACTGTTAGAATATTTTTAATATCAAAATATTTAATTTGATTTTTAATATCTAGAATCAACGCTTTAAGAAATGAATCAATATATCTGTCATTTTTTTCTGTAATGGAATAAAAATCGCAATAATCGCATTTAGAAGAGCAAAAAGGTATATGGATATAAAGAGATGCGTCTAAACTCACAGAATTACAGCAGCTCTATTTTTGTAAACGGCCAAAATCTTAAAACAGCTCTTGCCGTAATTAACGAAGGAGAAATGCTGCCCCATGTGCGTGAATCATTTGTATTGCTTCTGTCATCAGAAACTACAAAACATTCATCAGGACCAAGAATTATCGGGTCCATACTTCCGGAAAACGGTATTGAACTATCCCATAATTCAGAAACCTGCGGAATTGCCGGATGATACGGCCTGTCAGAGAGTTCAAACTCTGTAAGACTATATGAGCTTCCGGCTGCTTTTACTCTTAGAATATAGTTATTCATGGATACTTCATCACCGGGAAGAGCGATTACCCTTTTAAGATAATATTGTTTCTCTTGAGAAAAGATACTCAGTCTTTGCGCAGTAAAAAATCTTACAACCCCGTCAATAATCCGTAAAGGCAGTTTTTTTTCTTTGTAGTAACCCATATCCACAAGTACAATGTTTCCGCGTTTAAAAGGATACGTAACAATTTCACCCTTATTACGGCTGCCTGACGAATGCATAAAAGTTGAGAAAATAACTCTATCTCCGTAATTAAGACCCGGCTGCATTGTATTATTGTTTATTACCCAAACAGAAAAGAAAAATGCGCTAAAGCAGTTATAGATTATATATAAAATAAAAAAGACAAGAATATATTTTAAAAGCCTGTTGCGCTTCTTTTTTTGCTCGGTATATGAATATTGCGACCATCTTTCAAACATTCTAATCCTGCCTACTTTATCTTTTTAATTCGCTGCGGCGGCCAATAAATAATCATTCCCCTGCCAAGCACTTTTGATGTTTTAACAGGCCCAAAATAACGGCCGTCCCGAGAATTGTCGCGGTTATCTCCCATTGCAAAAACCCTGCCTTCTGGAACATACCACCCAAGACGGTGCCTTGCCAAAAGCGAGGCATAACGTGGATCATGCGGAGCTGCTTTTCTTAATGTTTCAAGCCTTGTCTTTTCATGCGCCAGATAATCCGGATAATGTATATTGGATGTTCCGGAAGCGTTTTCCATTAACTGTTCAGAAGGCCTAAGCCCAATATCCATCCAGCCTGCCGCTTTTGCAGATGCATTTAATGATAAATACTGAGCATCGGAAATTAATCTGTTTATATTATAATTCCATTTTCTTTCTTTGCTG
>Ga0123356_10008341_pt1 | contig 10306 bp, 10 predicted proteins | sample TergutEmb28metaG_2_FD_92546 | JGI IMG/M metagenome (GOLD analysis project Ga0123356, IMG submission 92546) | Embiratermes neotenicus P3 segment gut microbial communities from Petit-Saut dam, French Guiana - Emb289 P3 | ecosystem: Host-associated > Arthropoda: Insects > Digestive system > Gut ... | reverse complement strand
CTCCCGAGCCTAGCCGGGTTCGCCTGCTAAACAACGAAACAGTTTCCCTACGGAAACCGCCCGTTGACCGCCAGCCCCAAAGGACGGATAGTCACTGGTTCGGAAATGAAGATCCAAACGGCCTTCGGCACCGCATCCGCAGATGTCAGCCCGTCATGTAGAGGATTTACGGAAATAATGGACCCCTAACCCACCGCCTAAGATCCATCGCCGTACCTCTAAGACCAAATCGTACCTAAAAAGTTTCGCAATTTTTCAGGGGTTCTACACCATTATGAGGCATTCTGCAAAAGAGGTGCATGTTGGTTGCTTATGGTTTTCCTCTTGGGTTGTTAGGTTGTGTGTTTTTTACCTCTTAACATGGAGCAGATTGCAGCTATTATGCACATTACTGCGGCGATGATGAAGGCCACTCGGAGAGCTGTCATGAAGGGTCCAGAGATGGCGTTGGGGAAAAACGTTGAGCCTGTGAGGTATTCGGTGGTTGCGGCGGGGATGGTGCTTGTGATGGATGATGGCAGGGCATTGAGTATGGTTGCGACTGGGTTGTAACCCAGAAATGAGGCAAAAAGGGCGGACGACGCTGGTGTTGTACTCAAAACGGGGGCTATCTCGGGTACTCCTGCGGTTATTGCAGCGGTTGATAGTGCTGCTGGCAGTGTTGCAGTTAGTGAAACTATGATGATGGTGAAAAATATTGCTTGACTCACGGTGCTTGCGCTGTTTTGTATGGTTGCACGCATGCCTGATGCGGCACCCCGGGTTTCGGCTGGAACTGAGTTCATGATTGATGCCATGTTTGGCGAGGCAAAGATACCTCCACCTATACCCATTATGAACAGGATTGCGCCAAACGCTAAGTAGGTAAAATCCACCGGTAGCAGACAGAATGCCAAAAAGGAGACGGCGGATATGACCATACCGGTGGTGGCTAGTAGGCGTGCACCATGCTTGTCACTTAGCCAGCCGCTGATGGGTCCTGTTATGACAAAGCCGATGGACATGGGTATCATAAATATGCCCGCCCAAAACGGCGTATCTTCAAAACTAAACCCGTTTAGTGGCAGCCATATACCCTGCAGCAGTATCGTGAGCATAATCATGACACCCCCTCGGGACATGGAGCTAAAAAAGGATGCAAGGTTACCGGCGCTAAACGCCCTGATTTTGAATAAATCCATCTTAAACAAGGGCTCCTCCACCCGTCTTTCGATGAAGGGAAATGCAACCAGTAGAGCCGTTCCACTGACTAGCGCAGCAATGACCCAGGGATTGGTCCATCCCATAGCAGAGTTGCCATAGGGTGTGAGTCCATAGATGATCCCTGTCAATATGAGAGTTAAGCCGCCGCCGAATGCAAGGTTGCCCCATAGGTCTAGTTTTTGGTTTTTCTTTATGGGACACTGCTCTTTTAGTTTTAGATATGACCATATTGTCCCAAGCACACCCACTGGTACACTGACTAAGAAGACCAGTCGCCAATCATAGATTGCCAAAACGCCGCCCAATACTAAACCTATTAGGGAGCCAACAAGGAAAGCTATTTGGTTTATGCCTAATGCTTTGCCGCGTTCGTTTGCTGGGAAGGCGTCGGTGATGATGGCTGCACTATTGGCGAAGAGAAACGCACCTCCGATACCCTGTACGATCCGGAAAATTATCAGTTCTATGGCACCTGCGTCGCCTTGACTTGGCGTTATAGACAGCAGAATTGAGCCTATGGTGAAGATGAGAAAACCCAAGTTGTAGAGTTTGACTCGCCCAAACATATCGGAGAGTCTGCCAAAGGTGACCAGCAGGGTGGCGGTTACTATGCTATAGCCAAAGAGTATCCATAACATGTACTGAAACGATGAGAATGGATCGATGTTTATGCCGCGGAATATGGCTGGTAGGGCAATCATGACGATTGTGGTGTCGATTGATGCCATCAGTGTGCCTAATGTGGTGTTTGAGAGGGCGACCCATTTGTATTCGACCATGCGCTTATCCTTCTTAGAGTTTCCATGACGATCTGAACGATATATTTCGATGCGATACTTTCCATCAGCATATAAATATTACTTCAAAAAGATTATAGAACGAAGGCTCGTCCCATGGAGAACGATGCCACAGTTAATTGGCTAAAAGAAACCCGCGATGGTTACATACGGCTCATGGTGCTGATCCTACTTAGCAAAAAGCCCTAACCCCGGCTACGAAATAATGAGAGAAGTCAAAGAACCCGCCTATGCACTCATAGCTGTATCGGCGAATTTCTTGTTGCCGCTTTGAGTTTCGCTGCGGTTATCTGTAGTTCTTTTAGCATCATCTCTCTGTTGCAGATATTGTTTTGGATGATATTGATGAATGCGCTACCCACGATGGCTGCGTCTGCACCTGCCGCAATAACCTGTTTAACATGTTCGGGTTTGGAGATGCCAAAACCGATTGCCAATGGCACCTTGCCCTCCGTTGCGACGTGCACTCTTTTGATGAGCTGTAACGTTTCGTCTTCCATGTTGTTTTGTGTACCAGTAACGCCGAATCGGGATACCAAATAGAGAAAGCCCAATGAAGCATCGACAATTTTGGCTAGACGCTCTTGTGAGGTAGTGGGGGAGGCAAGAAAAACCGTGTCCAACCAATTTGCTGCCGCAGTTTTGCGGTACTCATTAGCCTCTTCCACAGGCAAATCTGGAACGATAAAGCCATCTACCCCGCACTTTTTTGCTTTAGCAAGAAAGCCATCAACTCCATGGTGAAACACGGGGTTATAGTAGGTCATAACCACAATGGGTATGTCGTGTTGACTCTTGATTTCTTTGGCTATTTCCAGAACCCGTAGCGGAGTTGTGCCCGCTCTTAGGGCCCGTAAACTCGCTGCCTGAATTGTTGGGCCGTCAGCGATTGGGTCCGAGAACGGTAATCCTAATTCAAGAATGTCTACACCGCCTCGGATAAGTCCGTCAGCGATTCTGGATGTGTGTTCGGGTGTGGGGTCGCCTGCAGTGATGTAGCCTATGAGTAAGCCATCTTTGTTTTTCTGAAATTTTTCTCTTATTGCGCTCATATATTGGCACCTGTATATTTTGCAATTGTTTCAACATCCTTGTCGCCTCGTCCCGAGAGTGTGATGACAATGGATTGGTCGCGGCGCATCTGGGGAGCTAACTTTATAGCGTAAGCCACTGCATGTGAAGACTCCAACGCCGGGAGAATCCCCTCGGTTTTGCAGAGCATCAGAAATGCGTCAACGGCTTCTTTATCGTTAATAGAGTTGTACTCTGCTCTTTTTATCGTCTTGAGATAAGAGTGTTCGGGTCCGACGCCTGGGTAGTCCAGACCTGCGGAGACACTGTGAGTTGGGGCGATTTGGCCATTTTGGTCTTGGAGCACGTAGGTGAACATGCCATGGAATACACCTTCACTGCCCGCTGTCAGAGTTGCTGAGTGTTTGCCCGATTCTAGACCTTCCCCTGCGGCTTCGACACCGTAGAGTTTGACACTGGCCTGGTCTTCAAAGGGGTAGAATGTGCCCATGGCGTTGCTGCCGCCACCCACACACGCGACAAGAGCGTCGGGTAAGCCACCTGTTTTGGCTTTGAATTGTTGTTTGATCTCTTTACCAATCACGCTTTGGAAGTCCCGTACAATCATGGGATATGGATGAGGTCCCATGGTGGAGCCGATGAGATAATATGTGGTTTGGAGGTTGGTTACCCAGTCACGAAATGCTTCATTGATGCTGTCTTTGAGGGTTTTGGAACCCGATTCCACTGGGTATACTTGGGTGTTTAGCAGCTTCATACGAAACACGTTTAGTCGTTGTCGTTCGCAGTCCTCAGAACCCATGTATACGATGCCTCTGAGTCCTAGTGCGGCGCATACGATGGCTGTGGCGACGCCGTGTTGTCCTGCACCGGTTTCGGCGATGATGCGGTTTTTTCCCATACGTTTGGCGAGGAGTGCTTGGCCTAGGGTATTGTTGATTTTGTGTGCCCCTCCGTGGGCGAGGTCTTCGCGTTTGAGATAAATTTTTGCTCCGCCCAATAGGTGGGTGAGGTTTTGTGCGTAGTAGAGCGGGGTGGGTCGACCGACGAATTCGGCGAGGTAGTAGTCGAGTCTTTGTTGGAATTCGGGATCTGCTTTAGCTTGTATATAGGCTTTTTCGAGTTCTGTAATGGCTTCCATGAGTGCTTCGGGGACGAATCGTCCGCCGTATTTACCGTATTTTCCATCTATGGGGTTGTCATTTAGTTTCATGCTTCTACAAACTCCCTGACTTTTGCTTCTATATCGTTTGTTGCCATGATGCTTGAACCGATGAGAAATGCGTTTGCACCGCATCCCCGGAGGTATCTTAGCTCGTCGGGGGTTTTGATGCCGCTCTCTGTTATGATTGGGTGGTTGGGTTTTTGTGTTTTGAGGATGGTTTGGGTGGTTTTAAGGTTGATTTGGAGGGTTGCTAGATCTCGGTTGTTTATACCTAGAAGATCTGTTTTGCGTTTGTTTGCTGTGTGGAATTCTGTTTTGTTGTGTGTTTCTAGTAGAACCTCGAGGTTGTGGGCATGTGCGTGTTCAATGAGTTCGTCGAGATCCATTGTGCCATAGCCCCGTTCGAAGAGTGTTTCTATAATTAGAATGGCGTTGGCACCTAATTTTGCGGCTGCTTCCACCTGGATGGGGCTTAGGATGATGTCTTTCATGAGAATGGGCAGTTTGACGGCTTCTCTGGCTTGTTTGAGTGTTTGGAGTGATCCGTTGAAGTGTTTGGGTTCGGTTAGTACTGATAGTCCCATGGCGCCTCCTTGTTGCATGGCTTGGGCGATTTGTGTGGGATTGATGTTTGTGCGGATGGTTCCTGCTGAGGGGGCGGTGGTTTTGATTTCGGTTATGACTGCGTTGCCTTTGGGGTTTTGGATTGCGGTTTTGAATCTGGTGGTCACTTGTTTGGTGTGGTTTGATGTTTGGTAGTAGCCGCTTTTGATGGTGGCTTTTGCGTCTTGTGCGAGGGTGTCAAAAAAGTCGTTCATTGTTTGGTCTCCAGGGTTTTTAGTTGTTCGGGGGTGCCATTTGAGGCTTTGATTAGTTCTTTGAGTTTGTTGTAGGCTGCGCCGGATGTGATGGATTTTTGGGCTATCTCGCTGGCTTCGGAAAAGTTTGTGGCTTTGCCGCCCACGATGATGCCTGCGGCGCTGTTAACGATGACGATGTCGGTTTTGGCGTTTTTTGTTTTGCCGTTTAGGATGTTTACTATGGTTTGGGCGCTTTCTTGTGTTGTGTTGCATTGGAGGTCGGTTATGGTTGCGGGTTTGAGTCCGAAGTCTTTGGGGGTGTATTCGTGTTTGATGATGTGGTTGTTTTTTATGTGTGCGATGGTTGTTTTGCCTATTGTGGAGATTTCGTCGAGTCCGTCATGGCCATGTACAACCATGGCTTCCTGGCAGCCTAGTTTTTGTAGTGCGCATGCTAGGGGGTGTACTAGTTTTTGATCGTAGACGCCTAAGAGTTGTGCGTTGGTGTTTGCTGGGTTGGTTAGGGGGCCTATGATGTTAAAGATTGTTCGGATGCCGATTTCGTGGCGTGTTTGGGCTGCGTATTTCATGGCTGGGTGGAATGCGGGTGCAAACATGAAGCCTATGCCGATTTGTTCGATGGTGGTTTTGACTTGTTGGGGTTTTATTGTGATGTTGAGGCCTAGTTTTTCGAGTACGTCGGCGCTTCCGCTTTTGCTTGTGACTGCGCGGTTGCCGTGTTTGGCTACTGGGATGCCTGCGCCTGCGATGACAAAGGCGGCGGTGGTGCTGATGTTGAAGGTTTTGATTTTGTCTCCGCCGGTGCCGCAGGTGTCTACGAGGCGTCCTTGTACTTTGGGGTGGATTTGGTGGCATTGTTCTCGCATAACTGAGGCAAAGGCGATGAGTTCTTCGGCTGCTTCGCCTTTCATGCGTAGGGCTGTTAGGAGGGCTGCGGTTTGTGAGTTTGTGGCTGTTCCTGATATAACTTCGGTCATGATGGTGTCTGCTTCTTCATAGGTGAGGTCTGTTTTTTCTATGAGTTTTTGGATGCCTTCGCGAATCATGGGGCGAGCTCCAAAAAGTTTTGGATGATGGTTTTGCCGTTTTCACAGAGGATGGATTCGGGGTGGAATTGTACGCTGTGGATGGGGAATTTTTTGTGCCTGACGCCCATAATTTCGTCGTCGGTGGCTTGGGCGGTGATTTCTAGGCAGTCTGGGAGGCTGCTGCGTTGGCCTGCTAGGGAGTGGTAGCGGGTGGCGGTGAAGGGGTTGGGGATGTTTTTGAAGAGTGCTTTTCCATCGTGATGGATGCTGCAGGTTTTGCCATGCATTAGTTTTTTTGCGTGGATTATTTTGCCGCCGTATACGTGGATGATGCCTTGGTGGCCTAGGCAGACGCCTAAGGTGGGGGTTGTGGGGCTGAGGGTTTGGAGGATGGCTTTGCATATGCCAAAGACTTTTGGGTCTTCGGGGTTGCCTGGTCCGGGTGAGATGACGATACGGTCGGGTTTGAGTTTGATGACTTGTTGGAGGGTGATTTGGTTGTTGCGGCAAACTGTTACTTGGGTGTTGTGTTCTCCGATGTATTGGGCTAGGTTGTAGACAAAGCTGTCATAGTTATCGATAATTAGGACTTTCATGGGGGGTTGGTTCCTGTTGCGTGTTGGAGTGCTTCTATCAGGGCTTTGGCTTTGTGGTCGGTTTCGAACCATTCTTTTTCGGGGTTGGAGTCGGCGACTATGCCTGCTCCGGTTTGGATGTAGGCTTGGTTGTTCTGGGCAAAGAGGGTGCGGATGGTTATGGCAAAGTCGGCGTTGCCGTTGCAGCTAAAGTAGCCCACGGCTCCGGCGTATGGGCCTCGGTGTGAGGTTTCTAGTTCTTCGATGATTTCCATCGCGCGGATTTTGGGTGCGCCTGAGACTGTGCCTGCGGGAAACACTGCCCTTAGTACGTCAAAGCTTTTTACGTTGTCTTGTAAGTCGCCTGTGACTTGTGAGACGATGTGTTGGACGTGGCTGAATTGGTGAATTTGCATGAATTCGGGGACTGCTACGCTGCCGTAGCGGCTGATTTTGCCGATGTCGTTGCGTGCTAGATCTACTAGCATGACGTGTTCGGCGCGTTCTTTGGGGTTGGTGAGGAGTTTTTTGCCGAGTCGTTGGTTTTCTTTTGGGTTTGGGGTTTGGGGTGTGGTGCCTGCGATGGGGAATGTGATGGCTTTGTGGTTGTTGACTCGGACTAGCATTTCTGGGCTTGCGCCTATGATTTGGCGGTTGTTTGTTTTGTAGTAGAACATGTAGGGTGAGGGGTTGATTTGGCGTAGGCTTCGATAGAGTTGGAGTAGGTTGCCTGTGTATTGGAATTCGAAGCGTTTGGAGAGTACCACTTGGAATATTTCGCCTTTGGTGATGTGTTGTTTGGCTTTTTGGACGGCTTGTTCGAAATCGGTTTTGGTGGTGTTGGTTTGGGGTTGGGTGTAGGTGAGGGGTTTTTCTTTTGGGGGTGGTTGTTTGAGGAGGGTGTTGATTTCGTTTAGGCGGTTTTGGTTGCGGAAGTAGTAGTAGGCTTGGTTGATGGTGTGGTCGAATACGAGGCCGTCTTCGAATATGCCCATTTCTATGTCGGGGAAGTTTAGGGGGTCGGGTTTTTGGTTGGGGAGGTTTTCGATGTAGCGGATGGCGTCGTAGCTGATGTAGCCTAGGGCACCGCCGACGAAGGGGAAGTTGACTATATCGTTTTGGTATGGTGCTAGGTGTTGTTGGATGATTTTGAAGGGGTTGTTGGTGTGGTGGGTTGTTGTTTTGTTGGTTTTGGTGTTGGTTGTGGTTGTTTTGCCGTTTTTTGTGGTTATGGTGGTTTTGGGGTCGAAGCCTATGAAGCTGTATTGGGTGAGTTTTTGGGGGCCTTCGATGGATTCTAGTAGGTAGGTTGTTTGGTATTTGTGGTGGAGTTTTGAAAAGATTTCTATGGGTTGGTTTGTGTAGTTGAATTTAACATAGTTTAGGGGTTTTGTGGTTGTGGTTTGGGTGCCAAAGGCGATTCCTCATGTGTTCATGCTCCGTTAGGTCACAACCATACAATGATGTCGTATTTAAGGCTTATTTGTACAAAACTGTGTAGTGCGGGTGTGTAGCAACCCACAACACCCAAACCAACCAACTATCCATCTCTAAGAACACTTCCCATCCACGCCAAATAATCCGCCGCCCCCTCCACAATCGGCAACGCCAAAACCTCCGGCACCTCATAACTATGCAACCCCTTCACCACAACCACCAACTGCGCAAACAAATCCCTCCGCGACTTCATAACAATAAGACACTCCTCAACACGATCAATCCTACCCTGCCACAAAAAACACGACGCCACCGCACCAACAATATTAGCACACGCAATCAACTTTTTCTCCAACAACACCTCACTAATCCGCACAGCCTCAGCACGATCCCTAGCCGTAACCAAAACAACAATAAACTCAGCAACCAAACTCTTCACCCCCTAAATTGAGCCACAGCCATACAAATACCTACCGACCACTCCAACTACACACCAAACACCACCCACACTCAAATGACCCACTCACACATCTCACCCAAACGCCCCTATCAAACCTCCCCACTCACACATAAATACAACACTCACTACAAGTTTAAAATCACAAAAAACCAGTAAATAAACAATAGCCACCCAAGCAAGCCGCCGTCACCTTAACACAAAGACCGCTAAGACCACTAAAACTTTGTAATGTGCAGGCTCCTCTATTATCTCAGCCCTCTCTGCGCTTTGACTGATTCACATTTTCAAATAGCGTATCCTTATATGCGCCTCTGCCTTTCCTCTCTGACAAAATTCGAGGATAAATCTATGTCAGTATTTGCAAAACCAGGAGCATACGATTACAACAACACCGTTTTCTCCCCTGACGGACGCCTATACCAAATAGAATACGCCATGGAACTGGTAAACCGCGGCGCAACCATCATAGGTATCCAGTGCAAAACAGGCATTGTCCTGGGCTCAGAAGAAATACTAGACGTCCTCGAAGATGCAGACTGCTCATGGAAAATCTTCCAAATAGACACCCACATCGGCACAGCCATCGTGGGCCTAAGCTCAGACGCACGTGTACTAATAAACCAAGCACGCATAGACGCACAAAGCAACAAACTCACATACGACGAACCAATCGACATCCAAACTGCCACCTCAAAAATCTGCGACCGCCAACAAGTCTACACCCAACACGGCGGCGGACGACCCTTTGGCGTCTCATTGCTCATTGGAGGCGTCGACAAAACCGGCACCCATCTATTCGCCACCCAACCAACCGGAACCTACCGCGGCTACAAAGCCACCGCACTTGGCGAAGGCCGCGAAGTAGCCCTAGAAATCCTCAAAACAGAATACAACGAAGACCTAACCCTCGAAGATGCCACAAAACTAGCAGTTAAATGTCTCACTAAAACACTCCAAACCCGCCAACTACCACCCAGAATCAAAATAGCCACCATTGCAACAACAACAAAAAAGATGGAGATGCTAACCGATGAAACCACAAACCCCTACATTTAACGCCGATAGTCAAACCTTACTGCATATCTAACCATAGCAGTCCTAAAGAGGCAACGATATCCCCGCCCTTTACTGTTACCTCGGCATTTCTCCCATGTGTTCCGGCTTAACTCCCAGACAGCACGCCTTTATGTTCAAAAAATCATGGCTACCCCCTATATTCGCTAACTGATGGGAATATGATTTTATGATAAACCGTGTCAATACTGACTTAACGAAACCGGCATTTTAACATATATTTCCGCATCTATGTCAGTCTTAAGGTAAAAGAAATTTTGCCCCTGCACTCAACTGCGACCTTGTGTGCGATTGAAGACATCATCGTGAGCCTTAGCTCGGCGTCAGAATTCAGCGTGTTTCTGTTGTCATTCATAAACACCACGCCAACGCCCAACTCTTTCAGCTTTCGCGTATAAAGTGTACTGTCAAGCGTATTGCGTGCAAAGAGTGAAATTTTTTTCGTCAACAACAAATCAGACTTTTTATTTTCAGCATCCGCTATCATTTTCTTAAATCCAATACGCCTCTAAACACTCGTCCCGCTTATCCCCTATCTTGCTATACTTGCAAAAAATCAGGTGCTGATTACTCATACTTTCCATATTGCCCGAATTTTCCGTTTTTTAGCTCATCTTGCAATATGTCATAATTGTATCCCACGCTTTCACGGTATAGTCCTGTTTTGACATCACAAATTTTCTTAAAAGTGGTGGAGTTGTACACGATATTCAT
>Ga0123356_10008340_pt1 | contig 10307 bp, 3 predicted proteins | sample TergutEmb28metaG_2_FD_92546 | JGI IMG/M metagenome (GOLD analysis project Ga0123356, IMG submission 92546) | Embiratermes neotenicus P3 segment gut microbial communities from Petit-Saut dam, French Guiana - Emb289 P3 | ecosystem: Host-associated > Arthropoda: Insects > Digestive system > Gut ... | reverse complement strand
TTTGAAAATAAATACGGTCTGCTCCTTTGACGCAATAAATCGATTATTTCACGTCGTCCCGCTGTATATCCGCCCGAAGCTCCGCCTAACGCTTTTCCGAGTGTTCCGGTGATGATATCGACCCGTCCTTCCACTCCGCAATGTTCGGGTGTTCCACGTCCCTTTTTACCGATAAATCCGACTGCATGACTGTCGTCAACAGTAACCAGAGCATTATATTTATCAGCAAGATCGCAAACAGAATTTAAATCGGCAATAGTTCCGTCCATTGAAAATACACCGTCTGTCACGATCATTTTTATCCGGGCACCTTGCGCTTCTTTAAGACAACGTTCTAAATCCTCCGGATCATTATTACTGTATTTGAATCGTTGTGCTTTGCATAATCGCACACCGTCAATAATACTGGCATGATTCAATTCATCGGAAATTATCGCATCTTCGGGACCGAGCAGTGTTTCAAATAAACCGGTATTGGCATCAAAGCATGATGAATAAAGTATAGCACTGTCTGTTCCGAGAAATCGTGATACGGCAGCTTCAAGGTCCTTATGAATAACTTGCGTACCGCATATGAAACGAACTGATGATAACCCGTACCCCCATTCATCATAACTCGCTTTAGCGGCTGCGATAACTCCGGGATCGTTGCACAACCCAAGATAATTGTTAGCACACATATTGATGGTGCCTTCAACCATAGTTGTATCAATATTGGCTGACTGAGGCGTAACAAGAACACGCTCCTGCTTATATGTTCCTTGTGCTTTCATATCATCAACGATTTGTTCAAATAAATTAAGTATCTTTTTATTCATAACTTTCAACTTTCAACTTTCAATTTTCAACTTATTCAGCTCCAATTTAATACTACTTTTCCGGATTCTCCGTTTTGCATTGCTGCAAAGCCTTTTTCATATTCGTCGAAATTGAAGCGGTGTGTAATGACTTTTTCTACGTTTAAGCCGGTTTGTAACATCGACATCATTTTATACCATGTGTCAAACATTTCTCGTCCGTAGATACCTTGTATGGTGAGGCCGCCGAACACGACTTTATCCCAATTGATCAATGTATTGCCGCTGTGTATCCCGAGTAATGCAATTCTGCCTCCGTTACCCATATGTTCTATCATATCGGTAAACGCTGCGTCACTGCCCGACATTTCAAGACCGATATCAAACCCTTCTGTCATATTCATATCTCGCATGAGCTTTAGTAATGATATTTCACGCGGGTTGATCGCCCATATGCTCGGTAAGACTTCTTTGGCAAGCTTTAAGCGATACGGATTGATGTCCGTGATTGCGATTTTTTTTGCTCCGCAATGCCGGCAAATGATCGCTGCCATGATTCCGATAGGTCCGGCTCCTGTTATAAGAATATCTTCTCCCGTCAAATCAAATTTTAATGCTGTATGGACAGCGTTGCCCAATGCATCGAAGCATGACGCGATATCCAACGGTATTCCTTCCGCTACACGCACTACATTTTCAGCGGGTATAACAATATATTCAGCAAAACATCCGTCTCTGTTGACTCCGACTCCTACGGTGTATTTACATAAATGCAATCGCCCCGCCATACAGTTACGACATGTTTTGCATATTATATGCCCTTCTCCGGATACCGTATCACCGACTTTATATTCCGTAACTCCGTCTCCGAGTTCAACGATTTCACCGACAAATTCATGCCCGATGATTTGCGGTGTTTTGATCGTTCGTTGACTCCACTCATCCCAATTGTATATATGTAAATCAGTCCCGCATATAGCCGATTTAAGAACACGTATCTTAACCTGTCCCGGTAAAGCCTTAGGCACAGGCACCTCAGTAAGCGTCAACCCGGGCTTCGGCTCTGTCTTAACAAGTGCTTTCATTGTTTCTTGCATAATGTAAGGAATTCCTTTCGATTAAACATAATAAAATAAATATTAGCCTCCGCTTGAAGTAATTTAATTATACTACTTCAAACTGTACTGAAACAAACTGTACAAGAATTAAGAAAAATATATTTCATTATCAATTTTATTAATAATACTACCTATTATTGCAACTTGTGGATCATCTTTCCGGATTTCTTTTAAAAGATCATCAGCATGTTCATTGGAAACAGATATCAATAAACCGCCGGAGGTTTGGGGATCGTACATGAGTTCTGCGATCCATGACGGGAGTTTATTTGTGTTTACGCGTGAACCGACGTAGTTGCGATTGCGTTGTGCACCGCCTGTTATCCATTCTTCGTCTATATAATGTTTGATGTTTTTCAGATATGGTAGGTTGTCGCAGTAGATTTCTGCTGAGACGTTGCCGGCGGTCATTTCCAATGTGTGTACGATCAGACCGAAGCCGGTTATGTCTGTGCATGCGTTTATATTATATGAAGGTAATTTTTCTGCGGCGTATTTGTTGAGGCGTTCCATTGATGCTATTGCTTCTGCTGTGTCTTCCGGGTTTGATTCGCCGCCTCTGTCTGCTGCGGTTATGATTCCGACACCGAGGGGTTTTGTTAAGATCAATTTATCACCGATTTTTGGAGTGTTGTTTCGGTAAAACTTTTTTGTGTTTGCTATACCGGTAACGGCAAGTCCGTATTTAATGGTTTCATCGTAGATTGAATGTCCCCCTGCCGGCAGTATTCCGGCTTCCTTGCACTTTTCGGCTCCGCCGCTGAGGATTTCTTTTATAAGACTTTTATTTATATCTTTAGGGAAGCATACAAGGTTTAATGCGTAAAGCGGTTTTCCACCCATTGCATATATATCGCTTAATGCGTTTGCGGCGGCTATTTTTCCAAAAGTTCCGGCATCAGCTACCATAGGCGGGAAGAAATCTGCGGTAGACAACAGACATCGTTCATCATCCAATTGATAAACAGCAGCGTCATCGGATGATTCAAAACCTACAAGTAAATTACTATCATTAAGAGCGGTGATACCGGTCAATAATTCTTTCAGCTCTCCCGGAGCTACTTTCGTGCCTCAGCCACCGCCGGTGCTGTAATCAAAAAGTGAAGGTAATTTCTTCATCAGCTTTTCCGCTCCCTTCTTTTTTAATGTATATCAGTAAAAACGTAAAATGATTATATCAAAACCGGCTGTTTTTGCAAGAACTGTCCGGTTTTGTTAAAGAAGGATATTAGTGATTTCGTGGAAATTAGATTATTTACGATAAATAATTACAAAATGTTACTATTTTCGCTTGCCAAAGTAACAAAATTGAAATTATTTTTTCAGAGAGAAAATGATTTACTCTTGCAATGTTATTATTATAAAAACGTTTATAATCAAAATGAAGTTGGTAGGTTGAAAAAGAGTCAAAAAGTAACAGATAAGTGACAATAGTGTGACAATATGGCAGGAATATCAAAAAATAATACAAAAATGTAACAAATTTATAAAAAAAGGGTTGCAATTGATTACAGAATGGTGTATAGTTCGTATCACAAGCTCTGTGTCGTTACAAATAACACGTTGATATACGTTGCAACGAGAGGGTTTGAGCAAAAAGAAAAATTTCGGATAAAAAAATGACAAAAAAGAAACAAAGAACAAAAATTAATAAAAATTTTTTAGTTTTGTCGGATGGGGTGTACCGCAAAACAGTATTTGTTTCAAAAATCATTAAATGGAGAGTGGAAAAATGAAGAAATTATATGGCGGTAAATTAAAAAAATTGTATGGCGGTAAAAGGAAAGTGTATCTCGAGAGAGCACTAAAAGTATCGATGGTGATAATATTATCATTAACGATGTTGACAGGTATGATACCTGTTGAGACCATCAGTGACTTCTTCACCGATAATTCAGCGACTGTCACAGAACATGAAGATGTGATATTAACTGATGCATCATCTGAGGATAACGATGATCATGATTTCGGTTATTATAATGAAGGGGAGGATCAAGACGAACCCGAAGAACCGGATGACACCACCGGTCCGGAAGACCTCGAAGACCCGGACGACGAAGATACCCCGAACGAACCCACACAACCCGGAGAAACCACCGGGTCATCAGACATTTCCGCACCGGGTTCAGATGATGCAAGCGAACCATTCACTCCATCGACATGCATTGATTGTGAAGATGATGAAAATCTTTGTACATTATGTGGATTGTTGGTTGATGTAGAAGACAGAGATTGGGATGCTATATTTTCTGAAATCAATATTTTACCTAATGAAGACCAATTGAATATTGAAGAAATTGGATTTGATCCGTTATCAGGTGAACCGGTAATGATCACTACACATGTATCGATTAACGGTAGACAATTCAATCCTCATAATTCTCTCGATTCAGGAATATCATTAACATTATATCCGATTGACCCGAATATTACATTTGATCAAAATGAATGGGTACCGGACAATTCGGGTATATCAGGTGTTCCGAATATTCCGGTAACTGTTCCTGCACCACTTAATGATGAAATAATAAATGTATATGCTGTTTTGGAATTTAAAACGAATAATTCAAACTTATTTGCTGATGCAAGACATCCGGATGCAGGTCAACTGGATAGAAACAGAGCATTTTATTTTAAAAGTGTATATGATTCAACAACCGATTCGTGGATATATTATTATATGATAATAAATGATAATCCAATAAATCGTACGGTTGCTCTTCATGTAAATCTATTAACTGAAAATATTAACCTTAATATCCAAAAAACATATGATCAATCGGTTGAAGATGATGATAAAGGAAGAGATACTTGGGTCGGTATCAGACCAAACGTTGCTTCTGATATAAGATGGGAAAAATTGAGCGGAGGTAATGTTCGTACAGCTTTATTTAATAATGTAAGACGATTTGACAGTGTTCCGAGTGATAAAGGCTTTCTGTTAGCAACCGGTTTCGGTTCGGGTAGTGTTCTTACATACTTTTTACTGGAATATGCACCGGCTGACATGATGCCGCAAGGGACAGATGATTTATCTTGGAGACCTCTTCCTGATGAATTGATCAATATGCCCGGTGCTCCTACTGCGGGTTACACCATGCACTTGACCGATCGAGCAATTGTATTGCCACAATTGACTGAAGGAATAGCAATCTTAAATATAACAAACACTTATGCTGATATCGTTTTTGATTTTGAAAAAACCAGTATGCAGTTTACAGGTACAGGTCTTTTGGCTCCGGAATTGCCGTTTAAATATGAATGGACGTCAAAAAAAGTAGCTAGTCCAAAAAATATTGATATGTCAACATCAGGGAATTTCAATAGAGGGGATACATTTGATGTTGAATATACAGTAACATTTACTCGTACTGAACCGACTTTGGCAGATAATCCTGTTGTGTTTATCAGAAATGTGGTGATGTCTCTTGCATATAATGAATTTGCTGCGAGCGGAAGTAATTATGTAACAGGCAGTTTTTACATGAGTCATCAAAACAAAGAAGCTGTAGAAGTTGAAAACAGTGCAATAAGAAGAAGTTTATCTGCCGGAACATTTAGGCCTGCGACCGGAAGATATCATTTGGATCTTGATTGCCGTGCATTTCCGGCTCCCTATATTGTGGGAGTGGATAATACATATGATGTATATTTTCAAGGATACTATATATTCAGCAGAACCGGTGAACCGGCACAAAATGGAGTAATTATAGATAAAGACAAACCGGTTATGATTTCCGGTATTGAAGCGTTCGAAACAAATGTACCCGGTACATATGCTGTAGAAATAAAAGAAGATATTCATTTATCTGTGAGCCATGATTCGCCCATTGATGCCGGTGAAAATCCAACTGATATGTTTTTAAAAGATTTCACTGATATCATCAATATGCCTCAATACGTAATGTTATCTAACGGTATCAATAGTGTTTCGAATGTAAGAATGAGAAACTTATCCGGAGGATGGGAAATTCTTACCGGTGATAGATTTTCAGTAAAAGAAATAGGTAGCGGAAGCACAATTGAAATTAAAATACCCGGACAATTAAGTTTTAGTCCTGTTCTATCTCCGCCAAGAACTGAAATAACATATACAGTTTCGTATAAAGATAATTCATGGGAGTATTATGATTTAACCGAATATATAATCGGTAATACTGCTGTTGCAGTTGGCACAAATACTGAAATGCCTTCTAAACCAAATCCAAACGATCCTGATGAAGGCGATGTAACTGTAAATCTTACACCCAGAGCATATGTGACAGTGGACAAGTTTGAAATTCTTAACGGTAATGATCCTGTGCGGGAAGTAGGTGTAAGGTTTGAATTATTAGACAGTAATCATAATCCGCTTGGCACAGCAAGTTCATCTGATGCGGGATCGGTCATCTTTATGGATGATGATTTATATCAAGCGGTTACAACAATTACGCAAACGAATCAAGATGAGGTTGCTTGGATACCTGTACCTGATTCGAATACAACAGTCACATTTTATATGAGGACGTTTGTACCTGATGCACCCGATGCTTTCGGTAATTATAAATATCCGCCGTTTAATCCGGCAAACGGTGCGGAAGAATGGGTTGTTGATAATACATATACATCTCCCGGTGGTACATGGTATATAAAACAATTCTCACTCTTACCTAAAAACGGTACTTATCACGGAGCGTCTGCATATACTGTGTACAATATCCCCGATACAAATGTTACGATAAATAAAATTGAAAATCCGGTCGGAACATCATCGTTTTACATGGTAAATTCTGATGTGAACGGATTATACAGAAAACTTTCACATAACGGTCAAGGTGAATATAAAGTCAATGGTTTGATATATGGAGATTGGGTATTATACGAAGTAACAAGTACGAATCTCAGACCTTCGGGACCGAATGGGAACACATGGACGCTTTTAACTGCATCGCAAATAGCATTGCTCCCGTTTTATCCGGATTTACCGCAAGGTGATATCTCTGTATATCTCAGTAGTAGGGAGTTTAATTTCGGAAAAGGTAATCCGTTAAATAATCAAGAGTTTACAGTCAGAAATAATCCGCTTTATACTGTAACATATATGACCGGTTATGAACCGAATACAGTAATTACTCAAAGAACGTATGTTTCCGGTGAAAATGTATTGATTTATCATGGTGTACCCACAAGACACGGTTATACATTTACAGGATGGTTAAGTAATTACGACAACAATATTTATCTCGGATTAGATGATCCTATCTTGGAAGAATTTATAATGCCGTCCGGTAATGTTATCCTTACCGCTCAATGGGAACTCGATATATATAATATAACGTACATTCTTGGTGAAGGCGGAATCAATCATGATGATAATCCGGATACCTACACAATAGAAGATACGCCGATTAAAATTGAAGATCCTCGAAGACCGGGATACATTTTCGTGGAATGGGAAGAAGGAGATTTGATTCCTGAAGGTGCAACAGGGGACAAAACATTCACCGCTGTATGGGAAATCGATCCAAACACTCCGTATAAAGTTATCCATAGAAAAGCAATACCGGGTGGAACTTTTGAAGATTTTGATATTGAAAATCTGACCGGCCCGACTAATTCAACTACAAGAGCAATTGTAGAAAGAGTAGTCACAGGATACATACACGATCCCGCAATACCCGGCAACCATCTCAGTGATATAATAAAAGCGGATGGTTCAACTGAATTGATCGTTATGTATCGACCGAAAGTAATCGTAGTATCATTCGATACTCAAACCGATGAAGTTGATAACCCGGCTGATAAATCTGTAATTTTTGGTCAACCATACGGAGAATTACCACAGGTTACCAGACCGGGATACCGATTTGATGGTTGGTATGCGGAACCCGGTACTGTAACCCTTGTGGATGCAGCAACTGTAGTTGAAAAAGATGAAAACCATTGGCTATACGCAAAATGGACGGCACTGCCATCATCGTACACGGTTAAACATATAGGTACAAATGGTGTAGAACTGTTGATTGAAGATGATCTTACGGGACCGACAGGCAGTACGGCAACAGCGAATCCTCGTCAATTCCCCGGTTACACATTTGATGAGGGTAATGCAGGAAATAAACTCACGGGAACAATAACTGCTGATGGTAAATTAGAACTTCTACTGTACTACACACCGAATACAGATACAGAATTTAAAATACGTCATATAAATTCTGAGACCGGTGAATTGATCATCCCGGAACTGACACGAAGTGGTGAAACTGATTCAACTGTAGAAGCACGTATTCGAAATTTCAGAGGCTATACCTTTATACCCGATCATAACGATAATATTCTGAGAGGTAGAATAACAGCAGAAGAACCATTCTTGGTATTGAAAATTTACTACAAACCGAATCAAATAATTGTTTCTTTCGATACACAAGTATCATATGTAGATAATCCCGAACCTAAGACGGTAGTTTATTCATTGCAATACGGAGAACTGCCCGTTGTTACCAGACCCGGTTATACATTCGAAGGTTGGTATAAAGTGCCTAACCCGAATCTTGAAATTGATGAACAGGTGCTTTGGGCAACGACTGTACAGGATCATGAAGATCATTGGTTATATGCACAATGGAAACCAAACACCAATACGCCATATAAAGTAGAGCATGTAACAACAAATACCGGCAGGATATTGGAAACAGAAAATCTCACAGGAGCCACAGATTCAACATCTCCCGATGCAATACCAAAGAATTTTCCGGGCTACAGATTTGTTGAAGGTCATGGTGAAAATATAATCAACGGCCCAATAACCGCAGACGGCAATTTGGTTCTCAGATTGATGTATGAACCGAGAGATGACACAAGATATACTGTGCTTCACTTCAACATTCTTACCGGTGAACAGTTTGCCGATCACAGTCCGCAGCTTTTACATGGAACAACCGATTCAACTGTGACTGCAGTAGCTCTTGTAATGCCCGGATGGATACATGTTCCGACTCATCCCGGAAGCAGATTGAGCGGTATAGTGGCACCGGATGGTTCACTTGAATTGAGGTTGTATTACCAACCGATTGCGGTTCGTGTACACTTCAATACACTAACAGATGAAGTGCCTAATCCACCGAGCAGATCGTATACATTCAGTCTTCCTTATGATTATTTGCCAACAGTTGCAAGACCCGGTTATAATTTCAACGGATGGTATACTGATGATAGTTTAACAGTTCAAGTTTACACAACAACAATAGTAACTAATCCGAATGAACACACATTATACGCTAAATGGACACCGAGAGGTGACACTCCATACACGGTACATCACATTACAACAACAGGTATTTACCTGCTGACAGAAAACCTGTCGGGTGATACAGGGCAAGATGTCAACGCAGTACCGCAGACGTTTCCGGGATACACATTTGATCAATTAAATACTTCGAATATTTTAAACGGTACAATTAAAGCCGGCGAACAATTAGTAATGTATGTGTACTACACTCCGAATCAAATCAGAGTACACTTCAATACACAAAGTGAAGTTCCGAATCCTGCGAGTCGAACGGTTATGTTTGATACACCTTACGGTGGGATGCCGCAGATCAGCAGAACCGGATATAACTTCACAGGTTGGTTTACAAATCCGACGGGAGGTACTCAGGTTACAGCATCAACAATAGTCAGGACACCTGTTGATCACACACTCTTTGCAAGATGGACACCGAGAGATTATAACATTACATATATACTCGGTGAAGGCGGTGAAAATCATCCCGCCAACCCGGATAAATACACACCGGAAAGTCCGCGTATCGATCTGCAAGACCCCACAAGACCCGGATACATATTTACAGGATGGACTCCGACCGATAACATACCGCCGGGTTCAACAGGGGATAAAGAATTTACAGCAATTTGGACACCCGTTACGAACATAACATACATTGTAAATTACTACCTGGCAGGTACAACGGTACAATTACTCCCGAGCGTTACCCGAACGGGACAAACAACAGGAACTACCGTTACGGAAACAGCTCCCGCAATCGGTAATCATACAGTAGACTTACCGACGAAAAGCTTAACACTGGCAGCATCAAATAACGTAATCTCATTTTTCTACACTCCAAATAACCAAGGCGAACCCGGACAACCGGGAGATCCCGGACCGCCCGGGCCTCCCGGACCGCCCGGACCTCCCGGAACACCCGGAACACCCGGAACACCTGGAACACCCGGAGCACCCGGAGCGCCTGGAACACCTGGAGCGCCTGGAACACCCGGAGCACCCGGAACAACCGGAACACCCGGAGCGCCCGGAGCAACCGGAACCCCTGGAGCACCCGGAGCCCCCGGACCGGCATCACCGCCAACACCGGCACCACCGACACCAGCGCCTCCAACACCGGTACCACCT
>Ga0123356_10008339_pt1 | contig 10307 bp, 10 predicted proteins | sample TergutEmb28metaG_2_FD_92546 | JGI IMG/M metagenome (GOLD analysis project Ga0123356, IMG submission 92546) | Embiratermes neotenicus P3 segment gut microbial communities from Petit-Saut dam, French Guiana - Emb289 P3 | ecosystem: Host-associated > Arthropoda: Insects > Digestive system > Gut ... | reverse complement strand
TATAATTCGTATAAGATACTATTAAATGCATTAGGATTGGAAGGCTGATATGGCAGTAATCGTTGTCGGTATGGCAGACCTTAAAGTCGCCAAACATCCTGATACGCTAACGACCTTGGGACTTGGTTCATGTGTCGGTATCACGCTCTTCGACAGGGCGAAACAAATCGGTGGTATGGCTCATTGCATGCTGCCTACATACAAGGGTTTTGAAGGGCAGAACATTGCTAAGTTCGTTGACTCTGCCGTTATTGAACTTATAAACCAGCTTGTGAGGATTGGCGCTTCAAGAACTGCACTGGTCGCAAAAATTGCAGGCGGTGCACACATGTTCGGACGCAGTCAAAACAGCGACATGCTGAAAATCGGCGAAAGAAATGCCGCCGCAGGGCTTGCTATTTTAAGGCAGCTTTCAATTCCGGTTCAAGCAAACGATACGGGCGGTTCCCACGGTCGCACAATCGAGCTCAACATCGAATCGGGCGCACTTCGTATAAAAACTGTCGGGGCAGGAGAAAAATTCATCTAAGCAACGACCCCGAATGTAGTTATTATATATTTTACTTAGAATTTTGTTTTACTTAGGAGGAATAACAATGGCAACAGTCTTAATCGTTGACGACGCCGCTTTTATGCGGATCTCGATCAAGAACATGCTGACAAAGAACGGCTATGATGTCGTAGGCGAGGCCGAAAACGGTGCTATCGCCGTCCAGATGTATCAGGATCTGCAACCCGACATCGTCACAATGGACATAACCATGCCAGAAATGACAGGGCTTGATGCACTCAAAGAGATTACTAAGCTGGATCCTTCATCAAAGGTTGTCATGGTTTCCGCTATGGGACAGGAAGCGATGGTTCGTGATGCAATTATATCCGGAGCGAAAGGTTTCATCGTTAAGCCGTTTAAAGAAGACGGTATCATTGCGGCGATAAAGAAACTCGGTTAAGAAGTATTATTTTATATAATACTCTCGGTTAATTGTGTAATTTCCGGTGTTCCAAGCATACGAATTTAAGCATTGTCATGCTTAAATACTCTAAAATGGTAGGTGACTATGATGCGAGAACTAGATCCTATGCTCGATGTGTTTATCTTTGAGTCTCAACAACTTCTTGAATCACTCGAAGATACGCTTCTTCAAAGCGAAAAAGCAAAAACAATGTCAGACGAGCATATTAACGAAATATTCAGAATAATGCACACCATCAAGGGTTCTTCGGCAATGATGGCTCTTGATAATCTTACAAAACTCTCACACGCACTTGAGGATATGTTTGATAAGATTAGAGAAGGTAAGACAAGAAAAGACCCCGATGCAATCGAAGGCGTTACCGAGTTAGTTCATGAATCCGGCGACAAGTTTAAGCTTGAAGTCGATAAATTACTTTCCGGAGCTGAATCAGATGGTGATTTCACAGAGCTTAGCGAAAGAATTCACCGTTATACAACAGATGTTCTTCTTGGCAATGCACCACCCCCCGGCAGCGGAAGTCCTGCTCCTGCGGGGGAAGCGGCATCAGCACCAAGCTCCGAAGATAACTTGGCACCTGTCGAAGCGGCACCTATAGATTCTGGTGGAGAGGATGTGGATTTTGTGGACGACGGAACCCCCTTATACAAAGTAAAGGTAATTTTCGAGGATGGCGCGCAGATGGAAAATATGCGTGCGTTTGGTGTTGCTAACACACTTAATGAGCATTGCCAGAAAATGATGCATATCCCCGATGATTTAGACGACAGTACTTCAAGCGAATTTATTATTGCCAATGGTTTTACAATGTATATCCAATCGAACGAGAACCCTGATACACTCCAAAAAACCGTTGATGGAATTATGTTCATCGCAAGCTCAAGTATTTTACCTCTGCAACCCGACAGTGAAGAGTTACCCGAACCAATGCGTGCAAAACCTGTCGCAGCAGCAGTTGATACAGACAAACCCGTTGATGAAAGACCGGCTACCGAAGCAGTTGTTAAGCAAAACTTCATCAGTGTAAATGTTAATAAACTCGATAAGCTTATGAACCTCATGGGTGAGATTGTTACCACAGAATCAATGGTTACAAAAAACCCCGAAGTTGCAAATCTTCATATCGATTCATTCGAACGCAGCAGTCAGGAGCTCCGCAAGCTAATCAGCGAGCTTCAAGACATTGTTCTCTCAGTTCGTATGCTGCCTGTTTCTAACTCATTCCAAAAAATGCACCGTATAGTCAGAGATGTCAGTAAAAAAGTCGGTAAAGACGTTGAGCTTGTACTAATCGGTGAGGAAACCGAAGTTGATAAAAATATCATTGACACCCTGTCAGACCCGCTTATGCACCTTATCCGTAATGCGGTTGACCACGGAATCGAAAAACCCGACGTCCGTCAAAAGGCAGGCAAATCCGGTACAGGTAGGCTCACTCTCGAAGCTCGCAGCTCAGGCGGAGATGTTGTAATTCTTATCTCCGACGACGGTGCAGGTCTTGACAGAACTGCAATCCTACGTAAAGCTAACGATAAAGGCTTAACAACAAAGCCTGACAGTGAATACACGGATAAAGAAGTATATCACATGATTTTTGCACCGGGCTTCTCAACAAACGAAGAAGTTACCGAGTTCTCGGGTCGCGGTGTAGGTATGGACGTTGTTAGACGTAATATCGACAAAGTCGGCGGCACAATATCATTAGACAGCACACCCGGCGAAGGAATGACAATTTCAATCCGCATACCGCTCACTCTTGCAATCATTGACGGTATGAAGCTCCGTGTCGGAAACCTTGTATTTATAGTTCCTATGCTCTCAATTCAAGAGTCATTTAAGCCTGAAGAGGGGGATGTATTCCTTGACCCGGACGGCAGCGAAATGATAATGATTCGCGGCGATTGTTACCCGGTTCTGAGACTCTACAGAATTTTCGGCATCGAGTCAGATTACGAAAGCTTAGACGATGGTATTCTGATAATGATTACCACAGATACAACAACATTCTGTCTCTTCGTTGATGAACTCATAGGAGAGCAGCAAGCAGTTATCAAACCGCTTCCCGAATATATCCAAAAGCATAATCTGGGAATGCACGGCATCGGCGGCTGCGCGGTTCTGGGCGACGGCTCGATAAGTCTCATAATCGATATAAACAGCTTGGTTCCGGACTAATAGCATAAATTAAGAAACTAATGGGGGGGTAGACACAAAGTGTCAATCCCCCATGTCTTTAGGGGTGAAGCATAGCAATGCTGTGGATATTCATTGGCATTCTAATAGGGATAGCAGTAGGTACGGTACAGTTTTTTCTGCTTTATAGGTTTGTTACTTCGGTAACTGGCGGAAAGCCGGGTATAAAAACTCTGATTTTTGCCCTTACACAGTTTCTGTTTCCTTTTGCAGTTCTCGTTGCAATTGCGTTCCTTCTCCCCGACAGTCTTTTGTGGGTCGGTATCGGTGCTGCTGTTTCGCTAATCTCGTGTGCAGTCATTAAGTTTTTCATTGTATCAAAGACAAGCTCAAAGCAATCGGGGAAGCAAAAAAAGCAGACAAACTCAAAACCACAGAAAAAGAAGAACGCGAAGTCCGGGTCCAAAAAGTGAATTTCGGAGTGTAGTTAGCCATGCTTAACTGGATACTTCTCGGCGTTTCCGCTGTGTTAATTATTGTTGGTTTTCTCTTTAAAAAGAGATTGAAGCCAACCGGAATAGATAAGACAGACAAGCGAAATAAATTGCTTGATGTTGCGCTTATAGCTGTAGGCGGATTTCTCTTTGTAACACGATTGCTTAGCTTGATTTTCGGACCGGGAGAAGCTCCAAAGCTTGAATTTTCTATAATGCCTGACAGATATAATGTTTTTGGCTTCAGCTTGAGTTCAACAGTTGTTTTTACATGGATTGCTATGGCTATATTAATAATTGCAGCTATTGCCATACGTTTAACTGTTTTTAGAAATCCAAAAGAAAAACCGAGCGGTGCTCAAAATGCGGTTGAGTTTATTGTCGAGGCAATTGCAAAATATACAAAAGCGCAAGCACATGGAACCGGTGAGTTCTTATGCTCTTATATATTAACAATCGGGTCATTACTCATTATGAGTGCTTTGCTTGAGCTATTCAGAGTTCGTCCGCCGACAGCCGATATTACCATGACTTTTTCTCTTGCATTAATGACTTTTATATTCATAAATGTTTATGGTATTAAAAGGAAAGGCTTAATCGGGCGTATTAAATCGCTCGCTTCACCAACGCCGCTTGTTTTTCCGTTTCGGATTATTTCGGATTTAGCGATTCCCGTCTCGCTTGCTTGTCGTTTATTTGGAAATATGCTCGGCGGAATGATTGTTATTGATTTACTTTATGTAGCACTTGGCAGCAATGCTGTAGCTATTCCAAGCGTTTTTGGGCTATATTTTAATATTTTCCACCCTCTTATACAGACATTTATATTTGTAACTCTAACACTTACATTTATTAATGAAGCCATTGAGTAGATGATATAAGTGTCGCTGTATAAGGTGTATACTAGACATTTATATTTGTCACATTAACGCTGACGTTTATTAACGAGGCGATTGAATAATAGGAAGGAGAAAGATAATGAATTATGTTGGTATAGCACTTTGCTTATTATCTTGTGCAGCCGCAGCAATAGGAATGGGCTTTGCTACAGGCAAGGCAGTTGAAGCTGTTGCAAGGCAACCCGAATCGTCGAGCAAAATTAACATGACTCTTCTGCTCGGTTTAGCACTTACGGAATCTGCAGCTATCTATGGTTTTGTTACCGCTTTGATACTGATTTTCGCAGGTCCTACCGCAAGCTCATAAGCCGTTTTTGAGGTAATTATCTGTCAAAGGAGTTGAGATTTTGAGTTTTCATCCTGAGGATGTAATAATCAGTCTCATAAACATTATTGTATTGTTTATCTTGTTGCGCCTCATTTTATGGAAGCACGTGATACGCTTCTTAGCTGAGCGCGAAAAGCGTGTGCAAGACGAGATGGATAATGCAGATAAACGTCGCCTTGAAGCCGAAAATCTTCACACCGAGTATAAAGAAAAACTCGATGGCATTGAAGAGCGCGGTCAAGAGCTGATTCGTGAGAGTCAGCAGAAGGCTAATGAGCAAGCGGATAAAATTCTGAGTGAGACTCGTGATAAAGCGAAAGATATGATAGATGAAGCTGAGTCGCGTATTGCTTACGAGAAAGAGCAGGCTCTTGAAGAGTCTCGCGAGGAAATTACTCAGCTTGCTACCGATATGGCTTCGCGTATTCTCAGACGTGAGGTTGTTAGCTCGGATAACTCGAATGTAGTCGATGAGTTTTTTAAAGACTAGGGGTACATAGTATGGATAGACCGATTCTTATAGTTGCATCAATGCAAGATGAAAAGTTAATTGCTTCCGTTAGAGAGGGTTTTGAAAGCAAGCTCGGCGAGAAGCTTGACTTTGAGGTAGTTGAAAGCAAGAAAATAACCGGTGGTTTTGTTGCTGTCATTGACGGTAAGGTTTATGATGCAAGCTTTTCATCACGGCTTCACGAGCTTTCACGCCAAATGGTTAATCCCGGGGAGAAAACAGAAAGAGTTGAATCAACTTTTTCGTCTGTCGGCACCTTGTTAAAGCAGCGTATAATGTCGACTGAGCCTGACCCGCTTGTGTACGAGTATGGTGTTGTAAAGAGCTATAGCGATGATATCGTACATATACAAGGGCTTTCAAACTGCCATTATGGCGAGCTTTTATCGTTTGAAAGCGGTGCCACGGGGCTCGCTCTCGACCTTGTACTCGGCGGTGTAGGTGCCGCACTTTTGGGCGGTGCTGTTTCGACAACAAGTCTTGTGCGGACAACGGGGCGCATTGCGGAAATTTGTGTTGGCGAAGAGCTGCTCGGTCGTGTTGTTGACCCGCTTGGTAAGCCGCTTGACGGCAAGGACTTAGAAGCGGAGAGGTTTAGACCGATTGAAGCACACGCCCCGTCGATTATGCAGCGCGGTCCTGTTAATACACCGATGGAAACGGGCATCATGGCGATTGACAGCATGATTCCAATCGGGCGCGGTCAACGCGAGCTAATAATCGGCGACAGGCAGACCGGCAAAACCTCGATTGCTTTGGCTGCGATTAACAATCAAAAAGACACAGGTGTTATCTGTGTTTATTGTGCGATTGGACAAAAAACGTCCACGGTGTCAAGTATTGTACATACTTTAAAGAGTACAGGTGCTCTTGAGCATACCGTGGTCGTGGCAGCAATGGCGAGTGACACTGCTGCGATGCAATATATTGCTCCTTATGCGGCTTGTGCGGTAGCTGAGGAGTTTATGTATAACGGGCGTGATGTTTTGATAATTTATGATGATTTATCAAAGCACGCCGTGGCATACAGAACGATGTCTCTGCTGCTTCGCCGTCCTTCGGGACGTGAGGCTTATCCGGGAGACGTGTTCTACCTCCACAGCCGCTTGCTCGAACGAGCCGCAAAGCTCTCCGCCGAGCTCGGCGGCGGCTCAATGACGGCTCTGCCGATTATTGAGACAATGGCAGGTGATATATCTGCATATATCCCGACAAACGTTATTTCAATAACGGACGGGCAGATATATCTTGAAACAGCCATGTTTAATGCAGGGCAACGTCCTGCGGTTAACGTGGGGTTGTCCGTTTCCCGTGTCGGACGCGCCGCTCAACGCAAGGCAATGCGTGCTGTGTCGGGAAGCCTGCGATTGCAAATAGCCCAGTATAGGGATATGGCGGTTTTTGCGCAGTTCGGAGCTGACATCGATTCGACAACAGCGGCACTCCTCAAGCGTGGCGAGCGCCTTGTCAGGCTACTCATTCAGCCTGCCGAAAAGAACTACACCTTGTCGGAGCAGGTTGTTATTTTGCTTGCTGCAGAGGATGGAAAGTTTGACAGCATTGAACTTAACAAGGTTCACGATGTTGCTGATGAGCTGCTTGAGTTTACCCTGAAAAACGCCGCTTCGATTATTGATAACATAAATAAGACAGGCGAGCTAACAGATGATGATAAAAACAGTCTAAACGATTTATTCGGCAAGTTTTTTAAAGATGCCGATAAGGTAGAAGCAGATGCAAAAAGCTAACGAAATCCGTGAGCATATATCCGCAATTGAGCAGACCCGAAAAATCACGGGTGCAATGGAAATGATTTCCTCAAACAGAATGAGGCAGGTCATGGGTCATATTGAGCATAACCGTAATTACTTTACGTATATCCGCCGTACAATGAAGGAAATTGTATCCTCATCGCAAGATGTAACGCATCCATTTTTATTTGAACGTGAGCGTCATCATTGTACTTATGTTGTTATCTCGGGAGATAAGGGCTTCTGCGGTGCTCATAACTCAAACGTTTTAAACCTTGCTCTTGAAGGTATTCGTAAAAACCCCGGCTCAGGCTTAATCACATTGGGGCATACTGCCGAATCCTTTTTCAGGTCACACGATATAACTCCCGATATAAGTATGCTGGGAATTGTTCAAGACCCGACACTCGAGAGGGTACGTGAGGTTGCCAGCGAGCTTATGGACATATATGAAAATGAACGGACGGATGAAATTCGGATAATCTATACTTCATTTTATGGCGAAACCAAACGTCAACCTGTTGAAACAAGACTTTTACCTATTTTCTTGCATGATTATGATGATGTGAGAGATGCAGAGGAAATGGACGGCATTATGTACCATCCTTCTGCTCAAACAGTGTTTGATATGATGGTGCCGCAGTTTATTGTAGGTTTTTTATTCGGCATTATGGTGCAGGCTTATGCGAGCGAACACTTTGCCAGAATGACCGCAATGAGGTCGGCAACAACCAATGCAAAAGAAATGATTGACAAGCTGAATACTCAATATAACCTTGCACGACAGAGTGCAATTACCAACGAGCTTGCTGAAATAGCCGATGCAGCAGAGATATTAAGAGGTGAAGAGCAATATGACGGAGAATACTGATATCACAACCGGCACAGCCGAGGGTACGAATAACACGCCACCTGCAAACAGAGGTGTCATCGTCAAAATCAGCGGACCTGTTTTAGACGTTCGCTTCGAGCATGATGCAAATGAGCCTAAGCTCTACGACCTTCTTGCCACCGACGACGGCAGACACATGGAAGTCTCCGCAAATGTCGCACCGGGCATAGTGCGCTGCATTGCCCTTGACGCAACTGACGGTCTTTGCTGCGGCACAGAGGTCAGTGCAATGGGTCATGCAATCCGCGTTCCTGTCGGTCCGAATGTTATCGGTCGAGTTGTTGATGTACTCGGACGTCCGATAGATAACGGTCCCCCGATTGAAGACGCTCCACTTTGGGATATTCACCGAAAAGCTCCTAAATTTACCGATTTAACCCCTGTTGCAGAGTTCTTTGAGACGGGAATCAAGGTCATCGACTTACTTACACCCTATTCAAAAGGTGGTAAAGTCGGATTATTTGGCGGAGCCGGAGTCGGTAAAACCACACTCATCATGGAGCTGATATATAACATCGCAACCGTCCATGGAGGTTTCTCGGTCTTTGCAGGTGTCGGCGAGCGCAGCCGTGAAGGCTCAGAGCTGATAGCGGATATGAAAGCCTCAGGTGCAATCGACAAAACAGCACTTGTTTTCGGTCAAATGAACGAACCGCCCGGTTCTCGTATGAGGGTTGGGCTGACAGGCTTAACCATGGCTGAATATTTCCGCGATGAAATGAACCGTGATGTTCTTCTTTTCATCGACAATATTTACAGATATGTTCAAGCAGGCAACGAAGTCTCGGCACTTCTAGGCAGAATGCCCTCAGCCGTCGGATACCAGCCCACCCTCGCAGGAGAACTCGGCTCTCTTGAGGAGCGTATCGTTTCAACTAAAAACGGCTCCGTCACGTCGGTGCAGGCAATCTACGTACCTGCCGACGACCTCACAGACCCCGCTCCCGCAACAATATTCTCGCATTTAGATGCGACCACCGTTCTCTCTCGAAGTGTTGCTGAGATCGGCGTCTACCCTGCAGTTTCTCCGCTGGAGTCCTACTCCCGTATTCTAGAGCCCTCCATAGTTGGCACAGAACACTACGAAACTGCCCAAGGCGTTATCAACTGCCTTAATCGTTACAAAGAACTGCGTGATATTATTGCAATTCTCGGTATGGACGAGCTTAGCATCGAAGACCGCCAAACCGTCTACCGTGCACGTAAAATACAGCAGTTCTTATCACAGCCGTTCTCGGTTGCTGAAACTTTCACAGGAATGCAGGGCAGATTTGTTAAACTAAATGACACAATCCGCTCATTCTCAGCAATCCTCGGCGGCGACGTCGACAGCCTCCCCGAGGCCGCCTTCTTCCTAGTCGGCGACATCGACGAAGCCCGCGAAAAGGCGAAATCGCTATGAGTAAACTTTTTAACCTTAAGATTTTTACACCCGAGCGCTCATTCTTCGACGGTGATGTCGAGGCTGTTCGTGCCGATGCTCCCGACGGGAGTTTAATGGTGCTTGCAGACCACGCCCCGATTATCACGCCTGTTAATATTGGCAATATAAGCATAAAGCAAAATGACAAATGGGAAACCTCCGTAAACTCAGAAGGTTTCATGGAAGTCAGGCGTGACGGCGTAGTAATATTCGTTCAATCCTGCGAACACCCCGACGAAATAGACACTCGCAGAGCCGAGGAAGCACGCAGGAGAGCAGAAGAAAAACTTCGCCAAAAGCAAAGCATGCACGAATACAAGCAATCAAAAATAGCCCTCGCCCGAGCAATGGCACGCCTCTCCGCCGGCGGCACTATAACTTCGATTAATAACTAAGCTAAACCTGTCAAAAGAACCAGTCCCCATAGTCTCGCAAACGAGCCATTAAAGAAACGCAAGCGTTTCTCCCCTGACACACCTATCCGTGCGAGTGTCAAGGTATTCTCTTTAGCTGCGTAAGTGTTATCAAAAACGCACAGAGCGAGAATTATTTTTTTACCAAAGGAAAATATACTATTGAAACAACTTATTATTTATGCAGACATGGAAGGTGCATCAGGTATCTTCGATAGTAATAAATCATGGTTTTATAACGGCGAAGAAAATTGGCGCAATTACGGTCGTGATTGTATCACATCAGATACACTGGCTGTTTGTAATGCTGCTATCGATTTTGGTGTTGACGATATTCTATTATATGATGGTCATTTTGCAGGAAATCCCGAACATAATATCAAGCTGGAAAAATTACCGTCTAGAGTACGCATTTTTGATACACCAAATAGATGCTTTTACTGGCGTAGAATCAGAGGGCAAGCAGAACAAAAACCTTTTGGTATT
>Ga0123356_10008338_pt1 | contig 10308 bp, 9 predicted proteins | sample TergutEmb28metaG_2_FD_92546 | JGI IMG/M metagenome (GOLD analysis project Ga0123356, IMG submission 92546) | Embiratermes neotenicus P3 segment gut microbial communities from Petit-Saut dam, French Guiana - Emb289 P3 | ecosystem: Host-associated > Arthropoda: Insects > Digestive system > Gut ... | reverse complement strand
CGCACCTGACGGTTTCCAAGACGAAGACGACGACCGACACCGCCAATTTTCCGGTGAAATGCGAGATCAAGGATCTGCGCTTCTACTATAAAAAGTTCGAGGCCCTCAAAGGCATCAATCTCCCCTTGCGCGACAAGCGCGTCACCGCCTTCATCGGTCCCTCGGGTTGCGGCAAATCGACTCTGTTGCGGGTGCTGAACCGGATCTACCAGCTTTATCCCGATCAGCGCGCGACCGGCGAGGTGCTGGTCGACGGCCGCAACATCCTCGACCCCGGCCAGGACCTCAATCTCCTGCGGGCCAAGATCGGCATGGTGTTCCAGAAGCCGACACCGTTCCCGATGTCGATCTACGACAATGTCGCCTATGGCATTCGGCTCTATGAGTCGCTGCCCTCGCGCGAGCTCGACGAGCGCGTCGAAGAGGCGCTCAAACGCGCCGCGATCTGGGACGAGGTCAAGGACAAGCTGCGCCAGAGCGGCCTGTCGCTTTCGGGCGGCCAGCAGCAGCGCCTGTGCATCGCGCGGGCCATCGCGGTGAAGCCGGAGATTCTGCTGCTCGACGAGCCGGCTTCGGCGCTCGATCCGATTTCGACCCAACGCATCGAAGAGCTGATCGGAGAGCTCAAATCGGATTACTGCATCGTCATCGTCACCCACAACATGCAGCAGGCCGCGCGCAGCTCGGATTACACCGCCTTCATGTTTCTTGGCTCGCTGATCGAGTTCGACGAGACCGAGGCAATTTTCACGCACCCCAGCCAAAAGCAGACGGAAGACTACATCACCGGCCGCTTCGGCTGAGGCGAGGTGCGCCATGGCATCCGAGCACATCATCAAGAGCTATGACGAAGAGCTGCGGCGGCTCGACAACACGATCACGCAGATGGGGGGTCTCGCCGAGAGTCAGCTCGCCGCCGCGATCGAAGCCGTCGCGCGCCGCGACTCGCTGCTGGCAACACGCGCCGTCGAAGGCGATGTCGAGATCGACGACCTCGATCGCGAGGTGGAGACGCTGGTGGTGCGTCTCCTGGCGCTGCGGCAGCCTATGGCGCGCGATCTCCGTCAGATCATCGCCTCGCTCAAGATCTCCGCCGATCTCGAGCGTGTCGGCGATTATGCCGCCAATGTCGCAAAGCGTTCGCTGGCGCTGTCGCTGACGCCGCCGGTGCGCCCGGTCCACGCGATTCCGCGCATGGGCAGGTTCTGCCAGGCCATGGTGAAGGACATTCTCGACGCCTATGTCGCGCGCGATGCCGACCGCGCCATGTCGGTGTGGCTCCGCGACGAAGAGCTCGACGAGATGTACACGAGCCTTTTCCGCGAGCTGCTTACCTATATGATCGAGGATGCCCGCAACATCACCGCATGCACGCATCTCTTGTTCATGGCGAAGAACCTGGAGCGCGTCGGCGACCTTACCACCAACATCGGCGAGACCATCTACTTCTTCGTCCACGGGGTGCCCCTGACCCAGATGCGGCCGAAAGGCGACCGCACCAGCATGCAAACCGGACCCGGGGGCGGGGACGATCTTACGGAGGAATCGTGATGCATCATCCCAGCGTCCTGGTCGTGGAAGACGAAGCGCCACTCGTCACCCTCCTGCGCTACAACCTCGAAAAGGAAGGCTTCAGCGTCAGCGAAGCCCATGACGGCGAAGAGGCGCTGATGCATCTGCGCGAGGGGTCGCCAGACGCTGTGCTCCTCGACTGGATGTTGCCGCGCGTTTCCGGCCTCGAAGTGTGCCGCCAGATCAGGCGCGTGCCGGCATGGCGCGATCTTCCTGTGCTCATCCTCACCGCGCGCGGCGAAGAGGGCGACCGGGTTCGCGGCCTCGACAGCGGCGCCGACGATTATATCGTGAAGCCCTTCAGCCCCTCGGAACTGATCGCGCGGCTGCGCGCGGTGATCCGCCGGGCCCGGCCGGCGTCGGCCGCCGAGACGCTGGGCTTCTCCGACCTGGTCATGGACCTCGCAGCGCATCGCGTCGCACGCTCCGGCCAACCCGTGAGGCTCGGCCCGACCGAGTTCCGCCTCCTGCGCTTCGTCATGGAACGACCCGGCCGCGTATTCTCCCGTGAGCAATTGTTGGACGGCGTTTGGGGCCGCGACGCGGAGGTCGAACTGCGCACCGTCGATGTCCACATCCGCCGGCTGCGCAAGGCCTTGAACGAAGGTGGCCGTCCCGACCTCATCCGGACGGTGCGCGCCGCGGGGTACGCGCTCGACACCGCGACGCACTAATCCCCGCTTGCCGCCGCCGTGCCTCGCGGGCATGCTCGCGCGCTTTGAGATGAGCAGCAGGCGGGAATGGACCAAGCAGCGGCGCCGCAAAGGGTAGCGGTCGGGGCGGTTGTCCGCTTCGCCTATCGCAACGTTTTCGGTCGCGTCGGCCTGATCCTGGAACTGGGCTGGATCATGCTGCTGATTCTGCTCGCGGCGTCGATTCTACCCCCGCTGCTGCTGCCCGGTGCGATCGGGGGCGACCCGTTGAAGCTTGGCCCCTTGGATTATGCCCAGGCTGCCGTAACGCTGCTCGCGCTGAGTGCCTTCGCCGTGCGCTGGCATCAGTTGATTCTGCTCGGCGATCCCCGGCGCCAACCGTCGGTGTTGTTCCTTGGCGCCTGGCTGCGATTCCTGATCTATGGCTGCATTCTGTATGCGGTGCTCGGTGCCATCCTCGCCGTCACGCTGCTCACCGCGCAGCCGCTGATCGCCAGCACCGCCGCGAAGGCACTGGCGGCGACGGCGGCGTTGATTCTGTGCTGGCTCGCCCTTTTGGCGGCGGCGCGCAGCGCCCTGTTGTTTCCGGCTGCGGCCTGCGGCAAGCCGCTTGGCCTCGCCAGCGCCTGGCGGCTGATGGGCGGCAACACCTGGCGGCTGGTGGCGGCCACGATCCTCGCCACGCTGCCGCTCAAGGCGGCAACGGTCGCCGTTATCACGATCCTGGTCGCCGCCATCAGGCCGCCGGGCTCCGACCACCTGGTCACGCCGCCCATGGGTTTCGCCATCCTGATTGGCGTGATCGGGACCCTGGCCAACACGTTGCTTGCCGCGCTCGGCGCCAGCGTGCTGTCAGGCTTCTACCGCGAACTGGTGGCCTGGCGCGGCGACAGTGTCGCACCGGCGGCCTAGCGATAACGCGCTGCCGGCGCGTTGTCGTAGTTCGACTGCGAAGGGTTGTTGGTCCGTTCCGACGGGAAGCGGCCGAAAATGCGATCGAGCAAGCCATCGAGCCCGCCGCGTTCCGGTGCGGCTTGCGAGGCAAGCTGCGGCTTCTCCGGCGCCGGGCCCGGTGCGGCCAGCAACGGCGTTCCCGGCGGCGGCTTGGGCAGCTGTCTCACCGGCATGCCGGCGGTCGCCGTCATCATGAAATCGCGCCAGGTCGCGGCCGGCAGCGAGCCGCCGGTCACCCGCCGCATCGGCGAATTGTCGTCGTTGCCGAACCACACCCCCGCCACCAGCTGCGCGGTATAACCGACGAACAGCGCATCCCGGAAATCCTGCGTGGTGCCGGTCTTGCCCGCGGCGGGCCGATCGAGGCGGGCGGCGCGGCCGGTGCCGCGATCGATCACGCCCTTGAGCAACTGGCTCATTTCGCCGGCGATATCGGCACGCATGACGCGGCCGGGACCGGAGCCGGTGCGGCGATAGATCACCTTACCGCCCGAATCGCTGATTTCGAGGATGCCGTACGGCCAGGTGCCGATGCCATCCGAAGCGAAGGCGGAATAGGCCGAGGTCAGCTCGATCAGCGTCACCTGGTTGGTGCCGAGTGCCAGGCTGGGGTCTCGTTGCAGGTCCGTGGTGATGCCGAGCCGGCGCGCCATGTCGATCACGTTGGTGACGCCGACGCGCTCGATCACTTGCGCCGCCACGGTGTTGATCGAGTAGGCAATCGCGTCGGCAACGCTGACATCGCCCCGGTATTGGTTTTCGTAGTTGCGGGGCGTCCATTTGGCGATGGTCACGCGGTGGTCGTTGAACTGGTCATAGGGCCTGATGCCGTGCTCGAACGCTGCGGCATAGAGGATGGCCTTGAAGGATGAGCCTGGCTGGCGCAAGGCCTGCGTCACGCGGTTGAACTGGCTGCCGTTGTAGTTGCGACCGCCGACCATGGCGCGGATCGCGCCATCGGGCGTCATCGCCACGAGCGCGCCCTGGCTGACATGATCTTTGCCGCCGTCCGCTTCGAGCGTCGCCGCGATCGCCGCTTCGGCGGCTTCCTGCATGTTGGCGTCGAGGGTGGTGGTGACGACGAGATCGCGGTCGCCGAGCCCGGCATATTCCGGGATCTGCCCGTAGATCCAGTCGGCAAAATAGCGGATGCTCGGGCGCACGTGCCGGGCGGCCGCAACCTGCCCTTGCTCGTCGAGCGCCTCGCGTTCCTGCGCCTCGGTGATATAGGCTTCGCTCCTCATCGCGTCGAGCACGTGCCGCGCGCGTTCCGCCGCCGCCTGCTGGTCGTGAGCCGGACTGAAGCGGGTCGGTGCCTTGAGCAACCCGGCAATGGTCGCCGCCTGGCAGAGCGATACGTTGCGCGCCGGCGTGTCGAAATAGCGACGCGCGGCGGCGTCGACGCCGTAGGTTCCGGCGCCGAGATAGACGCGATTGAGATAGACTTCGAGGATCTGCTGCTTGGTGAAGCGCTGCTCAAGCCACACCGCCAGCAGCGCTTCCTGGATTTTCCGCGTCACGGTACGGTCAGGCGAAAGGAACAGATTCTTGGCCAGCTGTTGCGTCAGGGTCGAGCCGCCTTGCACGACGCGGCCCGCGCGCAGATTGACGAGCGCGGCGCGGGCAAGACCGATCAGGTCGAGCCCGAAATGATGATAGAAGCGACGATCCTCGGTCGCGACCACGGCTTCCGGCAGGTAAGGGGGCAGGTCCCTCAGTCTGACCGGCTGACCGAAGAGATCCCCGAAGGTGGCGATCACATTGCCGTCGTCGCCAAGGAGCGTGATGCTGGGACGGCGCGTTGCCGCCGTCAGATCTTCGATCGGCGGCAATGTCATCCAGAAATAGGCCAAAACGCCGATCAGGCCGACCACCGCCCAGAGCGCGCCAAGGCCGGCCCAGTGCCACCAGCGGTGGCCGAGCCGCTTCGATTTTCGCGACGGCGGCGGACGCCGGCCGCTGCCCCGTGCCGGTTCGGAAGCGCTGCTGCGTGTCTTGGGTTTCGGCGCCGATCTGATGCCGGGCCGATGCACCCGGTCGTTCGGATCCGCGTGGAGACCACCGCGGCGTTTGTCGCTCATCAATTATTTCTTACGCACAACTCGACGCCCCCATCCAGCGACAAAAAAGGAGCGCAAGGGACCAAGGGCCGCAATATGGCGCGACGCGCACTTTCGTGATCGGCGATGTGCCGGTCGCCTCGCCAAAGGCGACGCCTGACGACGTGATTATCGAACAGAAGTTGAGCGACAGCCCACCATGATCATGGTAGATTTTGATTCGCTCCTTCCGTCAATGTCCGCCCTGGTTTTCAAGCCGCACACGCCGCACGCCGATCCGACAATGGCGCAAGACCGACGCCCGGAACGGCGCGACATCGTCTTCAATAGCGTGGCTTTTGCCGGTTTCGGCAATGACGTCGCCGCCACCGGAGATGAGCCGGACGGGATCCGTGTCCGGCGGGCGAAGGCAATGGACAGAGCGCGCTTGGCGCTTGCGCCGACGGCTTCGTGAAGCGATCGCGCCAATTCGCATGATCGCCACCCTGATCATTTTCTTCCTCACCTATGTGGTGGTCGCGCTCGGGCGCGTGCCCGGCTTGCGGCTCGACCGCACCGGCGCGGCGCTGATCGGCGCGGCGCTGATGGTGGCGACCGGCGCGCTGGCGCCGGCGGAGGCCTATCGCGCCATCGACTTCGACACGCTGACGCTGCTCCTCGGCATGATGATGGTCGTCGCAAATCTGCGGCTCGCCGGCTTTTTCGGCTTGTGCCACACCATCATCGCGTCCCGTGCACAGAGCCCGAGGGTGCTGCTGATCGGCATCACCGCGATCGCCGGAGCCTTGTCGGCAGTGCTCGTCAACGACACGGTGTGCCTGATGCTGACACCGTTGGTGATCGACACCGCGCGCGGTTTGCGGCGCAATCCGGTGCCCTATCTGCTGGCGCTGGCGACGGCGTCCAACGCCGGCAGTACCGCCACCATGACCGGCAATCCCCAGAACATGATGATCGGCAGCCTTTCCCGAATCGCTTATGGCGATTTTGCCGCGCACCTCGCCCCGGTCGCGGCAGCAGCGCTGGTGATCATCGTCATTGTCATCGTCGTGGCGTGGTGGCGGGAGTTTCTGCCGTCGGCGCGAGTCGCCGCCGAGGCGCCGTCCGTCAGCGTCGACCACGGGCTCCTGGTGAAGACGCTGAGTGTGACGGCGGCGATCATCGCCGCGTGGTTCATCGGCGTGCCGCCACCCCTGGCGGCGATCCTTGGCGGCTCCCTGTTATTCGTTACCCGTCGCGTCAAGCCGGAGCGGATCTATCGCGACATCGACTGGTCGCTGCTGCTCCTGTTCGTCGGATTGTTCGTCGTGGTCGCGGCCATGGAAAAGACGGTTCTGACGCCGGACCGGCTGGCGCACGTGCGTGACCTGCCGCTGAACCGGACACCGGTGTTGGCGTTGACCACGGCGGTGTTGTCCAATCTGGTCAGCAACGTGCCCGCCGTCATGGTGCTGAGGCCGCTGATCGAGCACCTTGCCGATCCGCGGCACGGCTGGCTGGTGCTCGGCATGGCATCGACCCTGGCCGGCAATTTCACGATTCTCGGTTCGGTCGCGAACCTGATCGTGGTGCAGGGTGCCGCGCGGCGCGGCGTCAGGATCGGCTTCTGGACCTATTTCCTCATCGGTGCCCCCGTCACGATCCTCTCGCTCGCTCTCGGGATCTTTTGGTTGTCGCGTTGAGGAGCAGCCCGTTCGACCGGCCCGACGGGATGCCGCGGGTGCCGGTCGCGGCGTCATGCACGCCGCGGCCCCTTACTTGGCCGCTTCCGCCGCCTTGACCAGGCCCAGGAGGCCGCCGGGGTTCATCGCGTCGATCATGCTGGTGGGGATCAGGATGGTGGCGCCGCGCTCCTTGGTGGTCTCGTAGATGATGTTCATCGCGCGCAGCTGCAGCGCCGCCGGATTTTCCGAATAGGTCTTGGCCGCGTCGAGGAACTTCTGCGCCACCTCGACCTCGGCCTGGCCCAGGAGCACGCGCGCCTGACGCTCGCGCTCGGCTTGTGCCTGGCGGCTCATCGCGTCCTGCAGCGCCATCGGAATGCCGACATCGCGGATTTCGACGGAATGAACGGTGATGCCCCAACTCGAGATCTTGCGTGCGATCTCTCCGCGCAGGACTTCATCGGCCTGCTGACGCTCCGACAAGAGGTGCGACAGCAGCGACGAGCCGACCATTTCCCGCAAACTTGTCTGCGCCACGCGCGCGATGGCCGAGCGATAGTCCGTAATCTCGAGCGCAGCCCGCTTCGGATCGTGGACCTGCCAGAAGATCACGGCGTCGATGTTGACGGGCACCGTGTCCCTGGAGAGGGCCTGTTCGGCATTGAACTCGGTGGTCTGGATGCGCTGGTCGAGCATTGCCGCAACCGCGTCGATGAACGGCACGATGGTGAAGAGGCCCGGTCCCCGCACGCCCTTCAGCTTGCCGAGGCGCAGCACGACCGCACGCTCCCATTGGTTCGCGATCATCAGCGTGCGCGGCAGCAGGAAGGCGATGACCGCCAGCAAGCCGGTCACGGCGTAGAGGCCGCCATTGCCGCTGAAGCGCGCCATCACCGCCGCCACAACCGCGGCAACCCCGAACAGAAAAGCCAAGACCGCGGCTACCGGATTGCCGCCCATTATCAGCGATCGCATGCGCGCCCTCCCTGCCTAGTCCGTTTCAAGGACCTGTTTCACCTTGGTAGCAAGCTGCTGCAAATTATATGGCTTGGGCAGGAACTGGGCATCATAGGTGAGCCGGTCGCGGAACCCCTTTTCCGCGTAGCCGGAGATGAAGATCACTCTCATGGCGGGGTACCGCGCGCGGATCTTGGCGGCCATTTCCGGCCCGTCCATTCGCGGCATGACGACATCGGAGATGACAAGATCAATGGTCAGCGCGTCGTGCTCGATGATCTCCAGGGCGGCTTCGCCGCTCTTCGCGTCGATGACGCGGTAGCCCTTGTTGCGCAAGGCGCGCGCGGAAAAGAGCCGGACCGGGTCTTCGTCCTCGACCAGAAGGATGGACGCGCTGCCGTTGAGGTCGATCGCATCCCCGCTTCCCTCGACCGGCCGCACCGGGGCCGCCACCTTGCCGGGCGCCCGGGGCAGATAGATCGAGAATTGCGCGCCCCTGCCCGGTTCGCTGTCGACGAAAACGAACCCGCCCGTCTGCTTGACGATGCCGTAGACGGTCGACAGGCCGAGGCCGGTGCCGCTGCCCACCTCCTTGGTTGAAAAGAACGGCTCGAAAATGCGGGCGTGATTTTCTCTCGGAATACCGATGCCGCTGTCACTCACCTCCATCAGGACATAAGGGCCGGCCGGCATGACCTCGACGCCGCGGCGCAGCGGGCTGGCGATTGTGGCGTTGGCGGTGCGGATGGTGAGCACACCCCCCGCCGGCATGGCGTCGCGGGCATTGACGACAAGGTTGATGACCACCTGCTCGAGCTGGCCCTGGTCGACTTCGACCAGACCGAGATCCCGCCCCCCTACCGTGCGCAGCTCGATCTTCTCGCCCATCACCTGGCGCAGCAGGTCGGACAGCTCCGCTATCACCTCGGTCAGATTCAGCACCGTCGGCCGCAAGGTCTGCTGGCGCGAAAACGCCAGCAGCTGGCGCACTAGATTGGCGGCGCGATTGGCATTTTGCTTGATCTGCAGAATGTCGGCGAAGGGCGGGTCGCCGGGCTTGAAGCGTCCCTGGAGCAGATCGCAAAATCCGACGATCCCGGTGAGCAGATTGTTGAAATCGTGCGCGACGCCACCGGCGAGCTGGCCCACCGCCTGCATCTTCTGGCTCTGCGCGAATTGCATCTCGAGGTTTTTCCGCTCGGTGGTGTCGATCGCATGGAGCACCAGGCCGGGCGCGTCCCCGGCTTGACCTTCGAGCCGGCCGATGAACAGAGAGGCCCACGTGTCGCGGGGCGCCGACATCCTTACGTTGACGGGCCGTGGGTCGGCACGGCCGGCAACGGCTGCGGCGATCCGGCTTTCGATCTGCCCGCGATCCTCGCGGCAGACGCAGTCGACGAGCGCGCGGCCGACCAGCGCGGCTGCACTCGTGCCGAGCAGGGCGCCGAGCGCGCGATTGGCTTCCTCGATGCGACCGCTGGCGGCGAGAAGGGCCATGCCGACGGGCGCGTCGGCAAACATGCGGCCGGGCAGAACCGTCTCAATGGACAAGGGTCCGTCCGCTCCCGAAAGACCTCCGGCAGTGTATCACAGTTGTCAATCGGACCCGATTCGGGGCCGATCTACCCTCGGTTAATCATTGCGGTGGGTACGCTCGTGGCGTTCGTGACGCTCCTGGGCCTCGAGGCTCAAGGTCGCGATGGGTCGCGCCTCGAGCCGGCGCACGCCGATCGGCTCGTCGGTCACCTCGCAAAACCCGTAGCTGCCGTCTTCGATCCGCAGCAGCGCCGCATCGATCTTCGAGACGAGCTTGCGTTCGCGGTCGCGGGTACGCAGCTCCAGGGAGCGATCGGTTTCCAGTGTCGCCCGGTCGCTCAGATCGGACTCGGCCAAGCTGTCATCTTTGATGCGCTGCAGGGTATCCGAGGTCTCCGCCATGAGCTCCGCCCGCCAGCGGATCAGTTTCTGGCGAAAATATTCCCTCTGCATCGGGTTCATGAATTCTTCGTCCTCTGACGGACGGTAATCTGGCGGAAGCACCGGGCGTGTCGCCAACACTCTGAAACCCCCGAAAAAATCCCCGAACGAGCCTCCCCGACCGGAAAGCGCGGGCGAGTATATGAACCGGTCCCAGGCGCGGCAAGCAGAACAAGTTTCCGCCGGCCCATCGAAAAACGCGCCGGGAATGGCCAAAAAACGGGACAATCGACCAGATCGGGTCGGTTCCGCGGGCCGGACCGGAACGCCGTCGGCCGCCGCCGTGGCCGGGGCGGCGGATCGCGACGGCAGGCGTTGTGGGTCGTGGCCGCGTCTCACCCCCTGGTTGTGGGCGGCGTCCCTCATGCCTGGCCCAGGCCCGGTGGCGAGGCCGCCGCAACCCTGCCGCCCTGCATCGAAACCATCGCTTAATACCTTTCGGTCAATTCAACCATGCCGGGTGCCATTTCT
>Ga0123356_10008337_pt1 | contig 10309 bp, 8 predicted proteins | sample TergutEmb28metaG_2_FD_92546 | JGI IMG/M metagenome (GOLD analysis project Ga0123356, IMG submission 92546) | Embiratermes neotenicus P3 segment gut microbial communities from Petit-Saut dam, French Guiana - Emb289 P3 | ecosystem: Host-associated > Arthropoda: Insects > Digestive system > Gut ... | reverse complement strand
TTTTTATGTCCATAAATCGATTCAAACGATTGATAATATCACCCAATGTCTTTACTTCCGGCAGCGCATCTCCCACATGAACAATATTACCCGGAATATTCCCATAGGCGATGCTGGTATAAAAAGGCTTGTGGCCATGTAGAAACGGGATGCCGGGGTGAAGCCCGTGGAAAGCTTCATGAAGTTCGAATACGGCAATGCCATAAAGGTTCAAATAAAACTTGAACAACACGCCTCCCGAATTTGATGCGTCTGCGATTGGATGATGCGCTACGATGACATTGACACCTGTAGCGGCAGCTAATTCGATGGCGCTTTCGTTCAAGGTCATCATCACAGCAATTTTTTTGACTTCCATTTCTGGATCACCCCAGACGAGTCATGGAAGTTCGGTGACGGCTTTTCCGGGAATATCGGAGGACTTGGTGACAACAAAAGGATTATTACCCTTTGCCCAACTATCAAGATAACTTTTTTAGAGGAGCAAATAATTTTATTTATAAACTTGACAAATATTTCGTATTTGTTAACAAATTAGCAAAATCCATTTTTCCATTTGGTGATATACTTGATGTCTTTGTTGAATTTCTTCAACATCCTGTGGGCTGTGGCGGAATCGGTGAATTGTAACAGCCCCATTTGAAGCTACTGAATACGGAAGTATATCGCCTCTTCCCCGATTGCGTCCTGTCTGATGTCATTTGGTGTTGCTTTTCTGTTCATAAATTCTCCTTATGATAAAGATTTTGTGGGAAAATAGGTAAAATGTGTAAATTTGTTGGGATTGAGAGATAATGAGAGATAAAAATGCTTTAAGTACTATAAATTCGATAATTTTATTTGAGTAATTATTCAAAATTTGTTATAATAAAAATATGTCTTTAAATGGAACAATGATAAAGGTTGAGTTACTGTCTTCATCAACAACAAAAATGGTATATGAAGAAGGAGGCTATAGTGCCAAAAGTAGTTAAAACTCTTCATGTCATGTAATTAATAGATAATTTGAGGAAAATATGAAAATAACAGATTATTCAAAAATTGCAGAAAATTATGATAAGAATAAAATTCGATTTGATATTTTAAAGGATTATGTAATAGAAGAATTGTATAATAAAAATGGTGGAGGTATTACTATATTGGATTTATCATGTGGTACAGGGAATTATCTAGAAAAACAAACAATAGAATACCCATCATCAGAATATAGTATAAAGTGGATAGGTATTGATAAATCTGAGGACATGATAAAAAAAGCCCAAAAAAAGAATATAAAAGCTGATTTAATTATTGCTGATGTAATAAATATGCCATTAGAAGATAATTCTGTAGATTATATTATTAATAGATATGCATTTCATCATTATTTAGACAAAAAGAGGGCTATAAAAGAAATACATAGAATATTGAAGAACAAGGGGAAACTAAAAATAGAAAATATGACCCATGAATATGTAAGATACTCATGGGTATATAATTATTTCCCAGCATTAATTAAATTAGATAATGATAGGTTTCCTAAAATTAATGAATATTATCAATTATTAGAAAATAATAATTTTAAAATAGATGTAAAAATAAATATCAAGTTTAAAAAATATTTTTATAAAGATATTATAGATGATGTAAAAAATATGGGTAATTCTGGATTTCATATTATAACAAAAAATGAATATATAAATGGTTTAAAAAAAATTGAAGAAGATAGTAAAATTAATGAAATATTATTAGGAGATATAGCAATTATAGAAATATATGGCGAAAAAAATGGAGGTGCTTTATAGTAAAGAGTGTTTTTCATTATAATAAGTTATTTAAAACAAATTAAATGGTCTTTACTCACATATGAGATTGAGTTTTCTCAAGTATTGAATATAATATATAGAGTTGGTGTTTTATGAGTAAAATTGCTAAAGCAATAATCTTATTAGATTATTTATCTGAAAAGAAGAGAACAAAATTACAAATTGCAAATAAACTGGAAGTTAGCGAGCGTACTGTAGTAAGATTAATTCAAGAATTAAGTCCATACTTTTCTATAGAAGCATGCATAGGATGTAACGGCGGATACTATATTCCTTCAAATATTTTACTAACAAACGGAATCTTATCAAAAGACGAAATAACATTGATATCAGAAGCTTTGTCCGCATATAAAAATGCGGATATTAAACAAGTTGAAGATTTACGTTTAAAATTAAATGGTAAATCCTATAAACCTAAGAATTGGATGATCGTTGATTTTTCAAAATGGGATTCATCTGGAATTATGGATAATCTATTTAATGATATAAAGAAAGCGATTCTTGATTTAAAGCAAATTGAATTTACCTATTTTGATATGTATTATCAAAAAACAAATAGGACTGTCAATCCATATTGGTTAGTGTTTAAAGAACACAGTTGGTATGTCAAGGGATTTTGTTTACTAAGAAATAGTATGAGAACTTTTAAACTTACAAAAATGATGAATGTCAAAATACTTTCTACTAGTTTTATTTTTGAAGAAAAAATGAAACAAGATAAAGATGTTTATTATAATACGAAATTTTCAATAATAAATTTAGTTCTTCACATAAAAAAAGAACTTGCAGCAAAGGTCTACGAAGATTTTGACCAAGAATCTATACATGAGTCTGACAAAGGATATCTAGTTGTTAAATGTACCATGTTTAAAGATGATAAATTTATACCATTATTACTATCATACGGTGATAATATAAACATTATATCACCGAAAGAAGTCTTTGATGAGGTTGCATATATGGTTAAAAAAATGTACAATAACTATCATGAATGCTTAAAGTAAGTTATTTATACGAATTTCTAAAATTGTATTATAATTAAAAATATAGAATAATATTACTTTGCAATTAATCTAAGTTAAAAAAGATAACTTTTAATAAAAAAATGAAACATTTTTTAAACGGTGCCAGATTTGTCATATGGATGAGTTATAATAGTACCATATGGAGGTATTATTATGAAAAAAGAATGCCCGTTTTGCGCAGAGTTGCAAGACAAGACATTGAATCCATTAAGAAAACACAGAATTGTTTGTGAAACAGAGCATTTTGTAGTCTTTCCAACCGTTGGATGTTTGGTTGTAAATTATCTCCTCGTTGTTCCAAAAAAACACCATACATGCATTGGTCATCTAAGTGATGCTGAATACAGAGACTTGAACATCGTGCTTAAGAAAATTCACAATAACAACAATGTAGTCTTAAGGAGTTCAACAATTATGTATGAGCATGGTTCGGCGGTAGAAAACCCAAATGCTGGAAACAGCGTTTTTCATGCGCATTTACATGTTTTGCCGTTAAACGACACATTGAAAGATGATGCTGTAAATGACAATGTAGAAATTTCTCAAATTAATTCAATTTGTGAGTTATCAAGCACAATAAAAAAAGCACCGTCATATTTGTATTATTCTGATACAGATGGGTCAAGTTACGAAATACTTCATTCAGGAGTCGAATCACAATATTTCCGTCGTTTATTGAGTAAACGCATAGGTAGACCTGACATGTGGAATTGGCGTGAATATCCGTTTTTCAATAACATGGAAAAGACTCTCGATATGCATCGTAAATATGCACTATGTTCATAATCTGTTTTGGTTATGCCAATTAAATGTTGATCTAATTGGCATAGCTTATCTCTTAAGGAGGAATTGATATGATATATTTACCATCAAGTGATGTCTATTTTAGTGAACATGAAAAGTTGAACACATATCTTAAATTGTCAAGAATAGGTTGTCCTGTTTTTAAAAGCGTTCTTATTGAGAACAATATCCTTTCTTCAGAAGATGTTGACAATATTGCTAACCATCTTGAAGCTGAGTATTGTACACTTAGATATCAGTACACACATCCAAATTCAAATCCAGTAAGGGGAGGTAATAAAATCAAATTACGTTATGATGTGCTTGTCAGTAAGATAATTCCAGACGCACTTTTATGGTTATTAGAACCAATTGACAGGCTTAAAAATACCTATGGAATAAATATGTATTTTTTTCACAGTAAAGAAATATTAATATTCGAATGTGTTGGTAAAGGGTTTGATGTATCTGATCTTAATAGAGGGAATAGCAATCCGCATCAAATTATTTCTTTTAATCTTCCTATAGAATATGGTTGGTATAATGAATGGTGGAAGTATGCAAATTTTCAATATATTTCTAATCACGATTATGAAATAAGCAAAGATATACGCTTGGATAAATTAAATAAATTGGGATTTCTTAATGTTAATAAAAATATATTTGACAGCGTATATAGACCACTTCCAATATCACTTATTGAAATACTGATGAAATATTCTCAACTTATTTACTTGTCACTAATCAATGAAAATGAATTTGTAGTTTCATGTTCAATAGACGACAAATATAAAATTATATTTTGGGATATACAAACACCAGAAGGTAAAATAAAAATATTAGGAGGTAATAAATCATGACCAAATTGATACCTGTTAGATATAATGGAAAAAATTATCCTCCACATATAAAAAGTACCATACAAGAAGTTGCCGGAAATTTCGACAAAGACGTAATAATTGTAAATTCTTCTTATTCACTTCATACAGAGTACTCGTATATGGCGAGAAAATTCAATTCAAAGATAATTAAAGATTTAACCCATATTATTTCTGCGCATCAAGATAATGTTCCAAAATTATGGTATAATAATGACTGGGCAAATGATTTTTTTATTTTTCTTGACCGTTTAATTGCTTCTAATAAACCTCCAGATGTGTTAGAAATTCATCCACCGTTTAAGGATTATTGCAGTTCATTTGAACAATTCTTAGATATTTATAAAATATTTTATAATAAATTTATAAATAAATACCCTAACACGGTAATACTTATTGAAAATAGATGTGGCACTATGTATAAAAACGGAAAATTTTTACTATCCACTTGTTCAGATGTATTGAATCTGTGTGATGTATTAAGAAAATTGAATGTAAATTTAAAAATTGTACTCGATTATCCTCAAATATTTAGTGCAGAGTTAATAAAAATGGATAATATTAATTTAAATAAAATATTAGCATTCAATTCAGAGCTTAAAATATATAAAGAAGTAATTGGTGGATTTCATATATGGGGAAAAAGGAAAAGTGAAAAAGGGAGATGGGCTCCACATACAGGAAATTTCAATACTTTCTTTAGTAATAATAATGACTTAAAAAAGGAATTTTTAGAATCTATTTTAAATACCTTTGATGATGAAATAGAACGCTATTTTGTACCAGAAGTTAATAGTGGTGAAGAGGATTTATTATCTATTGTTGCCGACATGGAAAATGCAGGTTTCATATTTAATACAGAAAATTCCTGTGATTTACAATTTATTAGAATAAAATGGGAAAAGGATCAACCGTTTTTTGAATTATATAATAGAGATAAAAATGAAATAATTTATAAAAATGCTATTGGTGATATCTCTTTACACGTTACAAATGTAAAATATTGCTTAGGATCATATGAGCTAGGAACTCATAAGCATATACCGTGTAAAAAAAATAATATTGTTCAAGAAAAAAATATATGCAAAGAATGTGAAAATTTAAATGGTTTTAAATATTGTGTTTCCTGTCACGGAGATAAATGTATAGCATATAAAAATAATGCTATTGAATACTGCAATAAAAAACACTTTGTTTATTTAGCTTATTTCCCTGACCAAGTTATTAAAGTAGGTACAGCCCATGAATTACGAAAAGAAGAGAGACTATTAGAGCAAGGTGCTTTATTCAGAATATTAATTGCAGAACTCCCAACGGGAAAATTAGCACGACAAATGGAAGTTGAAATTTCTAAATTAGGTTATAAAACATCTGTTTCTTCTAAATATAAGATTAAAAATATTTTGTATTCAATGAAAGAAAATGAAATTCAAGAATTACTTGATACAGTATATCAAAATATTCGACGAAACATAAATTACGAATTTATTAAATATCTATTAGATCCATATATTTATTATGATAATTTACAAATCACAAACGCTGTAAATAATATTATTATGCAAACCGAACAACAGCAATTGTCTTTGTTTAGTGATATAATAAAGCCACAATATAATATTTTAACAAATGTATCAAATATAAGTGGAAATATAATTATTTTTATTGGAAGCATTGCTTTACTTAAAGATAATAAGAACAACTTATGGGCATATAATTTTAAAGAAATATATGGTAGAAATATTATTTTTATGTAGGAGATTATATGCGAATTGATAAAATAAATTATTACTTAAATATTGCTGAAACAGTATTAGAACGTTCTACATGCATACGAAGGCATTTTGGAACAGTAATAGTAAAGAATGATATAATTATATCTACTGGATATAATGGCAGCGTTCGTGGCGATATTAATTGCTGTGATAATAATAGATGCTTGCGGAACGAAATGAATTATTGTTCGGGAGAAGGTTATGAGCATTGTACAGCAGTTCACGCAGAGCAAAATGCTCTTTTAAACATATCAAGACATGAAGCATTAGGTGCTTCTGTTTATTTAGTTGGTATTGATGTATCAACAAAAAAATATTTTCCAATAGAGCCATGTTATATATGTTATAAATTAATAAGAACAATGGGTATTATAAAAATATATATAAGAGAATCAAAATTAATATATAAAGAAATAAAACTATAAAAAATATTTATTAATATTATATTTGAGACACATTCTATAAGGATAGTATTTACAAAATTACTTCTTCCCTACAAATATGTGGCTTATACCACATATTTATAAAAATTAATAAGGCTTTAACCCACAGAAAATGAATAAAATACCAAAATTAAGCTTGTATTTATAATTACTTTATGGTATTATTATATTATGAGTATTATAAATCAAATAATTCAAGCATGCGAATCCGATAAAACCAACCCAATTTTAGAATTTGGCGGTTTTTCCATTGAGAAGAAACTCGGAAGTGGGCAACAAGGAATTGTTCTAAAAATAAAGAATGTTATCAAGAAGCAATTTGCCTTGAAATTTTATCAACCTACAGATAAAAATGCTTCTATTCTTAATGAAAGCATATTAAGATTTATTAAAGAAGTAAATACTCTTGCTGAACTTAATCATAAAAATATTGTAAAAATATATACAGGTGGTTTTGCAAGTTGGAATGATACAAATAAGATATGGACCGTTACTGAAGGCTTTAATAATCCGAAATTAAAAAGTATTGAAGAAAACGAATTCTACTACTACATAATGGACTATATTGAAGGTTATGACCTTGCTCATATTTATCCTGAGTTGGGAAAACCAGATGAAAAAAATAATAAATTATTCACTATTTCAGAGAAAATAGAAAAATTTGAAACATTAATTCAACAAGTAAGCGAAGCGATGATTTATTATCATGGTAAAGAAATAGCTCACAAAGATATAAAACCAGAAAATATTCGATTTAGTATTGAAGACTCTACATTTATTATTGTTGATTATGGTTTTGCGCATCATAATACATCGCCTCAAAATGATGAAGTAATTCCAAGGGTAAAATATACGGACTATATTTCTATACAAAATAAAAATTTTGATAAAAATGATATGTTTCAATTTTGTACATTACTTAGTATTTTATTACCATCGTTTAAAAACGAATATCCAGCAAATAAATATTATGGTCTCGAAACTTCTATTAAAAAAGGAACAGACTCTGATCTTAATAAGAGATATGAGGACATGAAAGAATTCTTTAATACTATAAAACAATATTTCTTAATAGAAAGTGGTTGGAAGTTTCAGCTTAAATTAGATGAATATATGACTTCAGGAGGATTTGGCAGATTTGATTCTAAACTTAGGATACCTGTAAATGGTTCCATATTGCTTTCAAAAGAAATTCGTAAAATTATTGATACACCCGAATTTCAAAGATTAAGAGGTGTTAGACAATTAGGTCCCACAATGTTTGTATTTCCTGGTGCGAACCATACCAGATTTGAGCATTCATTAGGGGTTTATGCTCTTTCTCTTAGATATCTAGAAAAACTTCTCACACTTCCAGAATTCAGGGAGAAGTTTGAGCCTATTGGCGAATCTATAAAATTAGTGGTATTATCTTCATTATTACACGATATTGGTCATTATCCATATTCCCACTGGATTGAAGAAATAGATGAATTTCCAAGTGGTATAAAGAAGCTACCACGACATGAAAAAAGAGCATTGAATATTCTTCAAAGTGGAGAAATTAAGTCTGTTATTGAAGATGAATGGGGGGTAAATATTAATGATATTGCAAACCTCATTGAAACAAAAAGTAAAAATGAATTAATAAATTCAATAATTAATTCAGTTATTGATATTGATAAATTGGATTATTTAGTTAGAGATAGCGTCCATTGTGGTGTTGATTATGGAAAAGGAATAGATATTGAAAGATTAATTGACTCATTACATATAAATACCGAGATAAATAAACTTTGCGTAACAGAAAAAGGTCGTTCTGCGTTATTATCAATTCTCTCAGCAAGAAACATTATGTACCAAGAGATTTATTGGCATAAAACGGTTAGAGCATGTGATGCAATGTTTAAGAGATTTTTCTTTGAGTATGTTGATATTGAAAAAGAAACATCAGAAAATCTTGAAAAGCTCTTGTTAAATTCAGACGATGAATTTATAGCAAAACTAAACAAATGGGCTTCAAATCAGAACAAATTGTTACAGGGATTAATACAACCCTTTGCATATAACGGAAGAAACAATATTTACAAACCTGCATATATATATTTTGATCGCAATACAATAGAAACAAATACAACAAATAAATTTTTTCGTGAATTATTTGATAAACCATATAAAGAATTGGTGGAAAAAAGTAATCAATTATCTAATGAATTAAAAAAATACATTCCAGATATTCAACCATTTGAAATCATTCTAGAAAAAACACCAGTAAAAAAAGATGGTGAAAGATATATGCTAGATGGATTTAAAATATTTAATACAAGAAAGAAAATATATTATGATCATCCTAAAGAAATTGAAGATTTGAATAATTATCTTAGTAATAATAAACAAGCATATATTTTTTGTCATCCACGTCTTTATGGCAATTTAAAGGAGCTAGCATCAGACAATAAAAACACACTACAGAATATACTTGCAGAAATGCAATAGAATGTTTTTTATATAATTCACCCTTAGTACTTACTTATATATCACTATAAAACAAGATATCTTGCTGACTTGACAAAAGTATTTATAATTTCTTAAAATCAATACATGCACATAAAAAGACGAATAATGAAACATCGCTACAACCCAGTAAAAGCCATCCGCTATCACTTCACAGAATTCAATATTTTAGTAAGTATATTTGTAGCTATGAATGGTGGTTTATTAGCCGCTTACTCTAGTGACGGTTTAAAATGTGATTTAAAAGCGAAAATATTCATCTCTATTTTAGGTATCATTGTCTCATTTTTGTTTTTTTGTTGTAGCAGAATATATAACCTATGTGTTACTAATATATCTGATTCATTAAATACTCACTTTAAAGAACATTTGCCAGAATTTATTAATTATCCTCCTCCTTTTAGATATGCTAAAGAATCAACTACAAAAGTTTTCATAATACTTTCATTAATTTTGACAATAACATGGGAAATATTAATTTTTTATAACATTTATGCTTACAAAGGAAGCAATGATTTAATTGTTATTATAGCAATCACAACAATATCTTTAGCTGCATATATATATTTATGGGTATTAATATTATTAAAAACTTGCTTTAATAATTTTAAAAAAAATCAATATGAAATGCTGAAAAACGGCTCGGAATAATAAAGCAAACTGAATTAAAAGATTTACTTGCAATCCTTCACCGCAAACCTGAAGACCGTACGCCTTACCGCACGATCTCCAAGTCACGAATTACAACTACCAAGAAGCAGACAAATTATATGTTCCAGTAGCAGATGATGAGTATGGAGTTATTTCAATGAAGTAAGTTCCAGCTTGCAAATCCATAAAATCACTTCGGGAGGAACCATACAAATTCGTTCTACGAATTTGATTTCCATCTACATCAAGCCACCGTACCCAAACATCTTGTACGCCACCAGCATCCCATGTTAAATTTACTGTTAATCTTCTTGATTGCGTTAATACAACACGGAACATATCTATCTTTTCCTGATGACTCATAAAACATTTAACTGATTGACCTGATGTTAAAAGCTGTGCATTTGTACGAGAATCATTTGGTTTTGTATTTGTCCTGCCCGAAGCAGAAAAATC
>Ga0123356_10008336_pt1 | contig 10309 bp, 5 predicted proteins | sample TergutEmb28metaG_2_FD_92546 | JGI IMG/M metagenome (GOLD analysis project Ga0123356, IMG submission 92546) | Embiratermes neotenicus P3 segment gut microbial communities from Petit-Saut dam, French Guiana - Emb289 P3 | ecosystem: Host-associated > Arthropoda: Insects > Digestive system > Gut ... | reverse complement strand
TTTGGGTTGGCTCAGCGGATGGAGAGTCATTATACGCCTGTGCATGTGGGGGGGCTTGATATTGCGGAGATGGAGTTGTCGGCGCTTGCGGCGCAGTGTTTGGGTAAGCGGCGGATTTCTGATATTGGGCTGTTAAACAGGGAGCTTGGGGCTTGGTATAATAATCGTAATGATGGTCTAAAAGGGGTTGATTGGCAATTCACCACTAAAGATGCGCGAACGAAATTAAAACGTTTATACCCTGTAATAATATAGTGATTTAGATGTTACACAGTAGTAGGCGACGACGATCAAAGCATATACAAATTCCGAGGCGCTCACTTAACAAATATAGCTGAATTTAAAAAAATCTTTCCAACCTTTATCGAAAAAACCTTAGAACAAAACTATCGCAGCACCAAAAAAATCGTAACCACAGCCAACACCCTAATACAAAACAGTCCACAGCGAACCCTAAAAAACATGTTCACAAACAACCCCGACGGCGAAAAAATAACCATAACAGAAACCCCAAACGACACCGCACAAGCAAACTATATCCTAACAACCACCAAACAACTCTTAAAAAAATATCAACCACAAAACATAGCCATACTATGCAGACGAAAAGCAACCGCCGAACCCATAATAAAAGCCTTCAGAAAACAAGGTGTACCCTTTAATTTTGTAGGTGAAACGGGTTTCTTTCAAGAACCCATAATAAAAGACATAACCGCCCTTCTAAAAATAAGTAGCAACCCCCTAGAAAATAACGCCGAAATCATACGAATCCTAAACAGACAAAACTATAACATAAACCCCATCGATATTTGCAGATTCACCCACTACGCAGACCAAAACAACCTCTCCCTATACGAAACCTTTGAACACATAAACAAAATAGACATAGACAAACTCAAATTTCTAACGGTTAAGCAAACCCTCCAAAACATACTAAAAGACAAAACAAGACTCCGCCCCCTTGAACTTTTACACAATCTTCTCTTTGAACAAGAACTCTACAAATACGAAATAGCCCTAAAAAACACCCGCAACATACACCTAATAAACCAATTCTACGAGTTCGTGGAAGAATTCAACCACATATATCCTGAAAGCAGTCTGGAAGACTTTACCGATTACCTCTCATTTGCCTCAAATTTTAAAATTGAAGAAGAAGACCCCAGCCGACAAGCCATAGTAATAGCCACAATCCACAGCGTAAAAGGCATGCAATACCCCGTCGTCATAATACCCGACGTAAACGAACGCAAAATACCCACCACCTATCAAAGAGACAAATTCACCATACCCAAAGAGCTACTAAAAGGGGTTCAATCTGAACATGAAGATAAAGAGTTGCACATACAAGAAGAACGCCGACTCTTCTATGTAGCCTTAACCCGAGCAGAAGAAAAACTATTCATAACCTACGCTAAACGCTACGGCGAAAACAAAACAGACTCCAAACCCTCTAAATTCCTACAAGAAATCAACTACCAACAAAACAAAGAAGATATTGATTTCCAACAAATAGACTCCCAACAAAAAACAGAAGAAACAAACATAGCAGAAGAAATAGTAACCACTGCCGATAATCAACTAAAAACTGAACTACTTCAACAAGTAATAGCAAACCTAACCACACAACGCTACACAGAAGCTATAGAAAACCTCTTACTCTTTGCTAAATCAAACGATAAAGACTTGGACATACAAACCGAAATAATCAACAAAATCAAAGAACCAAACTATTCAGTACTTGAAGCGTTAAACAAAAAACCCGTAACAGTGCCTGCGGATCACGTGTTTAGTGTATCCCAATTTACTAGTTACCAAAAATGTCCCCGACTATACCAATACCGTCACGTAATGAAAATTCCAGAGCGGTCACGATACTATTTTGATTTCGGCTCAACAGTACACAACATTGCAGAACAACTAACCAGAATGCAAAAAGAAGGACAAGTTGTCAATATGGCTCTTGCTGAAGAGTTGTTAGCTAAGTTTTGGAATCCAGAGGGTTACAAGTCAAAGCTTGATGAGCAAAGAGACTATGCCGAAGCACAAGAAATTCTAAAGGTGTTCTTAGCGGAACAAAGTAAGAGTAAAACAGAGATCATAGATATTGAGCGGTGGTTTGAGACAGCCATTGGCGAAGTACGTATTAGAGGCAGAATTGATCGCATTGACAAAGATGAAACAGGATTTACAGTTATAGACTACAAAACCAGCAAAAGTGTGCCTTCGCAAAATGAACTTAAAAAAGACATACAATTACTAGTTTACGCCTTAGCTGTTAGAGACATGTATGGTAATCAGAGTCAGTTGAAGGTTGGTGAGTGGTTTTTGCGGTCTAACAAAAAAGTCTTCTTTACCCCTGAAGAACAGGCCATTGAGGCCATACAAGTGGAAATACAGGAAATAACTAGAAAAATTAATGCTGCCGAATTCACTCCAAAAAAAGGATCCTGGGAATGCAGCCAATGCGACTACAAATGCCTATGCGACTAACAACCAACCACTACTTTATTTACACAAAAGAGAGGAAAATTATACTTTTATGGTTATGGTGCTTCCAGCTGGTGTTTTTTTCACACAAACTTGCTTATCAACTCGCTCACTCAATTCTGTGACATGCGAAATTATACCTATTATACGATTTCCCCCCGCAATATCTGATAAAGTTCTTACCGCCAACTCTAAAGCCTCAGCATCCAAAGAACCAAAACCCTCATCAATAAACATTGCATCCAAATGAACCCCACCAGCATTCTGCTGAACCACATCAGACAAACCAAGAGCTAAAGAAAGAGACGCCATAAAAGATTCTCCACCCGAAAGACTCCCAGCCAAACGTGCTTTACCAGTATATGCATCTAACACTTCAATATCTAACCCCATCTTTTGACGTCTATCATCAGCATCAGTTTTACGCAGAAAAGAATACCTATTTTGACTCATAATTTTTAACCGCTGATTAGCCGCATGAAGCACACGCTCAAAATAGGCCATTTGAGCAAAAGTTTCAAAATCAAGCTTACCATTTGTAGCATCTTTACCATTAGCTACATCAGACAACTGTTTAACAGGCGTATAAGCCTTTTCATTTTCTTCAAACGCAACCGCAGCACTACAAAGCTCTTTAAGATCAACCTTTGTTTTACTTAACCGACTATTAACCTCATCACGCCTCTGCCGCAACTCTTCTGATTGAGATCGCACTGTTTTAGCTTGACATTGTAGCTTTTCTATATCTGGTTGCTCTTTACCAGCTGTTTCCTTCTCCAAACGAGCAATATCCAAAACAAGCTGCTCACCCCTTTTCTCATAATCCAACACCTGCTTATTTAACTCCAATAACTCATTTTCAGTTACAATCGAGCGGTTATAGTCTGCTTCATCTGCAAACCCATTTGTTTGCAAAGCAACCTTACAAGCTGTTTGAGCCTCATCATGGTCTTTTAACATTTTTTGTTGATTTGCCGTACGCTCCTTTACCAAAGTAAGAGCAGACTCCACAGCAGATCTAGCACTAACGCTTCCCTCCGTTGCAGCAGTCCAATTTTTAGAAAGCTCCTCAAGCGCGTTCTCCTCAGTGTTCTTTTGAGTAGTCAAGTTATCTACAGTAGTTTGTGTTTGCCTAAACAAGTTAGACAAATCTACTTCACTTGTTTCCCAAGTAGTGTTAGCAATAAATTCTGACAAATCACGTATAAACCGCTCCTTGAGAGGATTAATTGTGCTTTTAAGAGTCTCAGTGGATAGATTTAACTCATCGCGTTTCTTTGTTAGGGTCTCTGTTTTTATTTTAAGATCGGAAAGGGCTTTGTCTGTAAAGATTTTCTTTTCAGAAAGAGCTGTAACTGTTGTTTTTGTTGTGCTGATTAGTTCGGGCAGTACAGTTGTTGTTGTCTCAATTACTATGCCAGGCATAAAGGGTATACTGTCTGTATAGAACCGCGTTTTCATCGTCTGAATTTCCCCCTGTAACGTATTGCACCTTAACGAGATTACTTCACGCTTTGATTGCGCATCCTCTTTGACGTTTTTTGCTTTTTTAAGAACATCTTCAGTAACGCTGTACTCAGACAATTTAGCGGGTGAGGGATGAGTGGTTGAACCACAAACTGGACAGGGCTTACCCGTTGATAAACTACCTGCTATTATGCCTGCTTGACTACGAAGAAAACCAGTCTCTAAGAGTTGATAGTGTTCATCAGCAACATTAAAGGCGTCATTGCGTTTTTCAAACTCGATTTGTCCCTCTGCTAATGCCGCTTGTTTTTCTGTAATTATGGCAAGGTCTTTTTGTAATTCAACTAATTTTGTTAGTTTGTCCTCTTCGGTCTTTAGGTTTGTGGATATTTCTTCAAATTCAGTCTGATAATCTTCAATAGAGGGTAAATTTGTTAGCTCATCACGCAAGATGGTTAATTCTTTTTGAGTTTTGTCTAGATGGTTTTGTTTGTTTATAATTTCTTTGTGATCTATTTGTAGAATGATTAAATGGTTTTGTTTTTCTGTTTCTTTTTCCCACTCTTTTACCAAGGTGTTAAAAGCGGTTTGTGCTTTGTCAAGGGGTGGTAAGGCTTCAAGGGTTTTTGTTGCTTGTTGTAATTGGGTGTTAGCGGCTATTTCTTGTTCTTTTGCGTTTGTCCAATCTTTTTGTGCCAAAACGTATTTTTCGGCTGTTTTTTGTGCTTCATCTACCAACGGTTTTACTTTATGCAGTGCAATTTCGCCACGTGTGACACGTGTTTTTGCTTTTGCTATATCGTCTGTTTTTTCTTTATGTTCTTTAAGGTCTATTTGTGTCTGGGTAAGGTTGGTGAATTTTTTGCAGAGCTCTTCAGCAACTGCGAGGTCGGCTGCTATGGTTCGTTCTTGTTTGCTGTATTCTTCGAGTTGGTTGTCTGTTTTTGTTAGTTCTGTTTTGTCTGTTTTTATTTGTGTTTCCCATGCGGTGATTTGTTCGTGGCGTTTGTAGACATCGACTTTGTGGCGTGTAAAGTCTCTAAGAATTAGTGTGCGTTCGTTTTCTTTTTGTTTAACAAGTTCTTTTAGTTGTTCTTGAAATTGTAGTAATGCTTCTGTGTCAAATATGTGGCGTAGTATTGCTTTTCGTTTGTCAGTGTTGCTTTGTAAAAATTGAAGAAAGTCGTTTTGTGCTATCATTACAATTTGTGCAAATTCATTGCGGTCTAGGCCTACAATTTCTGCGATTTTTAACTCTATGTTATTTATTCCGCTTATGGTTTTGCCGTCAGGTAAAATGAGGTCAGCATCGTGGTTTTTACCTTTTATGACACGTTTTATTTTATAGCCTTTATTGTTGGAGGAGAATTCTAGTTCTACGTAGGTTTTTGTTTTTTCTTTTGCAAAGTCTGAGCGGAGCATTTGGCATTTGTTGCGGGTTTTACCGCTGGCTTCTCCAAAGAGGGCAAAAGATATGGCGTCAAAAATGGTTGTTTTTCCAGCGCCAGTTTCACCAGTAATTAGATATATTCCGTTAGTGCCCAGAGTTGTGAAGTCTAGGGTTTCTGTGCCAGCATATGATCCAAAGGCGCTCATGGTTAGTTTTTGGGGTTTCATTCTGAGGTCTCCTTTTCTAAGAGTTCTTTTACAATTTTTTCTTGCTCAGGGCTCATTGTGCAGTTACATATGTTAAGAAAGAATTCGCTAAAAAGAGCATAAGATGATAGTTGGGTTTGTGCTGTTGTTTGTTGCGTGTTTGTTATTGTTGTTGGGTCGTTTTTTGTGCGTGAGTTTTCTGGGGTGTATTTCATGACGTTTGGGTAGATGCTTCGGATTTTTTCCATTGGATCTATTAGTTCTTCCTCGTTTGTTAGAATGACGTGTAGGTAATCATTTTTGTTGACTCGTGAAGAAAATGCAGTGTTTAAGAGTTCTTCTATTTTGCCTTTAATTTCGCACATATCATGAAGGGGGGTTAAGGGAAGATTTTTTGTGTTTACTTTTTTGTTTTTTTGGTTTATTTCTACGAGTATGGCGTATTTTGGTTGTTTTATTTCTGAGATGGAGTATTTTAGGGGTGAGCCTGCGTAGTGGATGTGGTCTGCGCCGACTTTTTGTGTTCCATGTAAATGCCCCAGGGCAACGTAGTCAAACTTTTCAATCAAGTTTGTGTTAATTGCGTCTAGTCCGCCAACTGGGTTTAATTCAGAGTCACTTCGAATAGGTTCAACACCAGATTTCGTGAAAAATTGATGCGCTACAAGCACATTACGTACACTGTAGTCAATGTTTGCGGTTTTAAGCGTTGCGTCTAAGGCGTCATCGTAATTTTCAATGGTTTGGTCTTCAAAGAAGCTATTTACGGTTAAGGGTTTGATGAAGGGTAGTAGCCAGAAATTTATTTCTCCATATTCATCATTTAAGGTCACTTTTTGTAGGCTGCCGTTGAATGTTCCGCAGAGAAATAATTGTTTGTCTGTTAATAGGCGGTTTGCGTAAGAAATTCTGTCGGGGGAGTCATGGTTTCCTGCTATGATTAGTACGGTTATGTTGTTGTGGGCAAGTTCAGTTAGAAAATCGTCAAAGACTCGTATAGCCTCATTTTTAGGCATGGTTTGATCGTAAATATCGCCTGCGATGACTATGGCGTTAACTTGTTCAGATTGTATGTAACTAAGTATTTGTTGAAAAACATGTTTTTGCTCTTCAAGCATCGAAAAACCATGCACGATCTTACCAATATGAAGATCTGATAAGTGTAAAAATTTCATAAATCATACGCGCTCCTTTCGGTTGTCATAAGGGTTATTGTTTTTTCACTGACATGAATACCTTGAACGTGTTCTACAAGATTATTTTTAGCCCTTTGAACGTACAACATTTGATTACTTGTCCTCGCTATCATTGAACTTTCTCCCAAAGGCTATCATAACTATTTACGATATCATAAACTACTTTGTCACTACTGATAGCGTGAAAATGTGCCCGAGCACAATCAGCCTTAGCTTTTTCAACGTCACGAAGTTGCATCTCAGATTCAGACCCCTTCGTTTCAGCAACAAAATAAACATGCTTTACTTTATTCTCATAGAAAGCAATAGCCCAATCAGGATTATACTTCCCCACAGGCGTATTAATGTAAAAACTACGCGGCAGTTTAACATAAATTTCCACTTCTTTTTTATGCTCTTCAAGTGCAGTGGCAAAGTTGCGTTCTTTTTCAGAGTCATAAATAACGTAATCATACAGATGTCGTTCTGTTTCCATAGCATTCACATCTATACTTCCCTTCAAGTTTGACTCAGTGAAAATTTCCATTCCAAACGTGTCAGGCATTTTTCCATAGGTAATCTGATTTATAATTGCCTTAGCTTTCTTCTCATTGATAATGTTAGTTGCACGAATAATAAACTCCTCAGGATTGCCACTAAACTGATCAAACACTTCTGTCTTCAAACCAACTAGAATTTTAACAACTGCTTTTCGTGTTAACTCTGTTTCAGCAACAATTTTTCCAACAAGATCATAAGAAACTCTATCACTGGCTCTCACTGCGGTATACAAAGTAGCGTTTTCTTCCCGTTCAAAACTTTTTTTGTCGAACGCTTCACCCGCTCTTAATTGTTCTTTAGACTCAATATCTTTTACCTGCTCGCCTGTTTCAATTTTGAAATATGTCTTGGGAACCCGTAATTTATCATTTAGATCGTTAATTGCTACTCGAATAAGGTCCTCTTCGTCAAAGTTTACGGTATAATAACTTTTATTGTTTATGTGAGACCACAATTTTTGAAATGTTTCACTATTTAATTTCTTTTTATCAAGAGTAGCTTCAACGGTATTTTTGCGAACATTTTCCAACGCATACATGTTTGGATCATAAACTGAGTCAAGTATAGCCACTACATCATCAACTCGCCTAGCAACTTCATCAGCTATAACAAGCGTTCCACTCTTTTTTGCCTCATAATACTTTTCTGTCAGCTCACCACGTTTAACATAACCGTTTTCAATCAAACTCTCATAAATAATCTGAGCAGTATCTACTCCAAAGTGATCATAAAATAATCTCTGCTCAACCTTACGTGGGCGATCAGCAACTGCCTCTGCTATTTCATTTTGTAATCCTCTAGCAAAATTATCATAACTTTCATCAGCTACAATAGTTAAAACATTTATTTTATGTATATCTTCACGGCTCAAAAGGTTTTCATCCATGCGCTCACCATTTTGATTAACCGAAAGTCGCAGACCGCGTCCAACTTCTTGACGTTTACGAACCTCACTGCCACTCTGTTTTAAGGTGCAAATCTGAAATACATTAGGATTATCCCAACCCTCTCTAAGAGCAGAATGACTAAATATAAACCGTACAGGTTCCTTGCGATCAAGTAGGCGCTCTTTGTCCTTCATAATCAAGTCATAAGCATCAACATCATCAGATGTGCGTTCTTTTTTGTCACCTAAAGTACTATTTATTATATGTCCACTCTTTTTGTCTTTAGAGAAATAACCATCATGCGTCCTTTCTGTAACAATACCGTCAAGATATTTCAAATAATCTTTTGAAATATCAGGCTCATTTCGGAGGTTGTCTATTATTGTGTTATATTCCTCTTCAAAAGTTATAGCGTACATACCCTGTTGGGCCTTACCTGTCGCATCATATATCCGATAATTTTTTACTTCATCAATAAAGAAAAGAGATAAAACTTTAATACCTTTCAAAAATAGTTGTTTCTCACGTTCAATATGAGAGAGAATAGTTTCACGAATCTGAATACGACGACGTTGCTCCTCACTAACTAAACCAATAGCATCACCTGCAAACATTTTTCTACCATTAAGAAATTCAACAGACGAATCTCTGCCATCTATCTTTCTAATGGTATAACCATCTCTGTACTGTTCAAGCTCACCAGAATTATCAAAAAGATTGTAACGCTCAGAAACTATTCGCACCACTTTACGAGGACTAGAAGCGCCCTTAACTTCAAATTCAATCGTTGCAGTAGGATTTCCCTTGGACAAGTTGATGTTTTGTACATAGACATAACCCTCAGTTGCAGTACTACCTGAAACAGAAATACCCTTAACAGCAATCTTTTTCACAAGTCGCTTATTATAAGCTTCAATGGCATCAAGACGATAAATCATATTATAAACACTATCAGAACGGTGTGTTGCCGAATAGCGAAGTGTCATAAGAGGTGTAAAATCTTTTAATCGCTCTTTAGTAGCTGGACCCTCAACGGATTGAGGTTCGTCAATAATTAATATTGGATTGGTTTTTGCCAAAATATCAATAGGTTTACGAGAACGGAACTCATCCAATGACATATAGATGCGTCGTGCGTCCTTGCCTTTAGCATTGAATGCTTGACTGTTAATTATCATAACATTAATTTCATTATCAGAAGCAAAACGATCAATCTCGGTAAGTTGTGCAGAGTTGTATATGAAGACACGAATTTTTTTGTTGTACTCTTCAGTAAAATGTGATTCAGTCATTTGAAACGATTTATAGACACCCTCACGTATAGCTACACTTGGCACAACAATAATGAATTTACTCCAACCATAACGCTTGTTAAGTTCATACATGGTCTTGATATAAGTGTATGTTTTACCTACGCCCGTTTCCATTTCAATAGTAAGATTGTATCGACCATCAAGTTTATCTGAACGTTTTAGTTGACCTTTATGCTGAATTGTGCGTATATGATCCAATATTTCTTCAGCGGTGAGGACAATTGGTGCATTATCAAAGCCTATGAATCTTTGTATTATCAACTGCTGCTCTTGTTTTCCAGGGTCTATCGTATAATGTGACTTACAAAATGGTTGTCCTGTAAACACACTGCAAACAGCATCTGCTGCGTCAACCTGAAACTGTTGATGCCTAAACTGAAGTTTCATCTAAATACAACCCTCTCAATTTAATGCGAATGATGTGAAATATTTCACTGAATGAACAATGTCTGAAATATATCAAACTGTTTACAGTTTTCATCATATCACCCTCACTCTATTATCTGACACGATATCTGGTGTAAATGATTTGAATATTTCAAGCATGTTTATTTTTTCAGGCGAATTTTTGAAACTGTTGTCACGGAACACAGCACGAAGTGGTTTACGTTTAGCAATCTCACTAATTACATTTTCAGTTATACTCTGCTCAAAGCAGGCAATCAAATCGCCATTGTTGTAGGTGTGAACAGTGAACCCGTCTATTGTTTCTTGTGTATGTGGCATAGACAAAGGTAAACCCCAATCCAACAAACAACCAAACAACAAATCCATATCCGAACGATCCTCCTTAACATTACTCTCCAACCCCACAAGCAAC
>Ga0123356_10008335_pt1 | contig 10309 bp, 6 predicted proteins | sample TergutEmb28metaG_2_FD_92546 | JGI IMG/M metagenome (GOLD analysis project Ga0123356, IMG submission 92546) | Embiratermes neotenicus P3 segment gut microbial communities from Petit-Saut dam, French Guiana - Emb289 P3 | ecosystem: Host-associated > Arthropoda: Insects > Digestive system > Gut ... | reverse complement strand
TTGTTCTGTAATTCACCAAGTGCTTAAAATTCCATGAAACAATTATATCGCAATCGTGAACTACTGCAAAAGCAATATGCAAACAATCATCTAAACTTTTTTCTGTCAAAACACCTTTTTTAATATATTCCTTTGACAACTCGACAATTTCGCCGGATTCAGGAAGTACTTCAATCCTCGTTTGCTCTAAATATCTATACATTTTACTGCGCTTAGGTTGATGACATCTTTCAAGTTCTTCCATAACGACAGGGGAAATGAAAAGCTCATATTTTCCGCCAATGGCATCTTTCCATAGTTCGTTTGTATCCGCCATTTTATTCGGCGAGTCTTCAGCATCACAGAGATGGCTTATAAATGATGCATCCAAATACAACTTGAGCTTCTTTTCCATTTTTTGATCCTTTACCATGTTTATTATAATATACAATATGTATGCGAATACTTTGCCGAGATTATTTTTGTAAAAAATACCGAGAGTTAAAAAAGCAGGAGACGGGGATCGAACCCGCAACATCAACCTTGGGAAGGTTGCACTCTACCATTGAGTCACTCCTGCATAGTAATAGTAGGATAATTAAGATAAATCAGAGCGCGGTGGATGTCAAGTTCATGATTTCTTGAAAGCCGTTTTCAGTCGAAAGTCACAAAAGTTATAAGACTTAGGACTTAGGACTTAGGGTATTATAACTATAATCTCAAAAACAAACTTGCTGCGCTATCTGTTCCATCTTCGCGGCTCCGATTCCTTTAACTCCCTGCAGATCTTCTTTTTTGCGGAATTTTCCTTTTTCCTCACGATGGCGGATTATATTCGCGGCGAGAACAGGGCCTACGCCTTTTATTGAAATTAGCTGTGCTTCGGCGGCGTTGTTTATGTTTAGGCATGGGGGGTTTGGGGCGGGTGAGGCAGGTGTAGGTGAGGTATTAGGGACATTAATTGAAGTATCTTTGACTTGAGGTGATTGACGTGACTGAGACTCTTCAACAGATAAAACTTTTTCGCTTATGACAAGCCCAATCTGTCCGCCGGCGAGCAGTGTATCGAGAAGAACTCTTTCGCCGTTTGCTCCTATAGCTATTACCTCGCCTTCTTCCTGCGCGGAGAGAATATGGGAATAAATAAAAAATACGGCGCTAAGCATCCATAAGAGAATAGAGAGTTTGTTTGCCCATTTCATACTCCCGCTTTCATAACTTTTAAAAACGCGTCTACTACAACCGGATCAAATTGAGCTCCGCGTTCTTCACGCAGAATTTTCAGCGCTTTCTCCTGAGGCATAGCTTTACGGTAGGGACGATCGGAAGTCATAGCTTCATAGGTGTCTGAGACGCTGAGCATCCTTGCTCCGAGAGGAATCTCATCGCCCGCTAAACCAAATGGATAACCTTTACCGTTATAGTATTCGTGATGATGCTGAACTAATATTACTAATTGAGATAAAAATGGGATATTTGAGATAATTCTCGCGCCAAGCTCCGGATGCTTTTTTATTTCATTATACTCTTGGTCACTCAGCTTGCCAGGCTTATTTAAAATAGCCTCGCTTATACCGATTTTGCCGATATCGTGAAGAAGTCCCGCGTACTTTATATGTTCAAGTTCCTGTCCGTTAATACCCATGTGCTTGCCGAGCGCGACAGTGTATTTCATTACATTTTCACTGTGTCCGTGGGTGTATTTATCTTTGGCTTCCACCGCTTGAGCGAAAGCGCGGACTGTGGAGAGATAGTTATTGCGCAGATTCTCGTAAAGTTTTACATTTTCAATAAAAATGCTTGTCTGCATGGAGAGAGTGTTTATGATCTGTAAATCAAGATTTGAAAGCGGATCATGCCCTAATTTTCTCGCTAACATCAAAACTCCCAAAAATTTATCTTTTGCGGTCAGCGGAACCGCCATAACATTGCGCAGTTCATCTGGAATTTTCTCTATGCCGGCTATCCGCTCAGTAGGTTCAGAACCTGCAATGAGCGCCTTACTGTTGAACTGCACCCAGTTGCAAATTGAAATGAAAGGTTTTAAGCGCCAGAACTCATACTTGGAAAACACTCCGGCTGTTTTAGATACCGCAAAGCGGGAGCTGCTGTCAGACAAAAAAACCGCGCCGCAGTCAGCTTTAACCATACTTAATGAAAATTCTAAAAAGTTTTTAATAAGCTCTGAGGCGTTATCTGTTGAAGAAAGTACTTTTGTAACATCGTGAAGCGAAGCGAGTCTTGAAAGAGCGACATTCTCCTCTTCAAGGCGTTTTTTAGAGAACGCGCGGGAGACTTTTTCCGCAACCTCCTCAAGATGAAACGGCTTTGTAAAGTAATCGTGCGCGCCGCATTTAAGAGCTTCTATGGCGGTATCAAGCGTGGGATGGCCGGTAGTTATAAGAACCGGAATTTTGAAATCTGACTCCTGCATCCATTTTAAAAGCTCAACGCCTGAAATGCCCGGCATTTCAATATCGGAGATAACAAGATCTACAGTCTGAGACTTTAAAATCTCCTTAGCCTGCTCGCCGCTGAAAGCCTGAGCTACTTTATAACCAAGAGTACTTAAATATCTGCCAAGCAGACCGCAGAGCGTTTGCTCATCGTCAACCAATAATAAATTTCTTTTGTCCATATTTTACCTATATCTCATGATTCCAATTTAGCAAATTTAGCCATGAGCTTCCGCCTCACGCCGTCATTAAAAACTACCGTAAGTTTTGTATCATCGCCAAGCCCGCTTATATTCACAATTTTTCCTTTTCCGTAAAGCTTATGGGTTACATGCTGACCCATGCGGTACTGCACGCTCTCCACCTGCGAAAAATCATCGTAAACCGGCTGAGACGCCACTCTTGGCCGCTCACCGCGATACCGGTCACCGCTGCCGGACTCATCCGCCAACTCGTCACGAAAAAATTCCCGCCTGCTATTGGCAGTTTGAAACGTCCCTCTATTTTTAGAAGGAAAAGAACGCGCGCCGACGCCGCCGTTAGTAAACGTACCGCCATTACCAAAAAAGACAGTACCATTAGAAAATGTATAGCGCTCTGAAGGAATCTCCGCGAGAAAACGGGAACGCTCGCTCGGCTGAATATTCCCAAAGCGAAAACGCTGATCCGCGTACGAACACTCAAGGGCATCCATAGCGCGGGTAGCGCCCACATAAAATAACCTGCGCTCTTCCTCTACTTTGTCCTCATCGTCAATATTCTGACGCGAGGGGATTATCCCGTCCTCCACACCGACTAAAAATACACTCTTGAACTCAAGCCCTTTGGCGCAGTGGAGAGTCATAAAATTTACAGCGTTATCTTTGCGGTTCCATCCGTCAATATCACTGGCGAGTGAAACCTCTTCAATAAAATCGGAGATTGTCTTACCTTTATTCTCTTCATGCCAGGCGTTCAGAGCGTTCATCAACTCATTTACGTTTTCCATTCGTGAAGCATCCTCTTCAGAGACTGCGGCGCGTTCTTTTAACATCTCCATATAACCGCTTGCCTGTAAAATATCGTTGAGGATGTCTGAAGGAGGAACTTTTCTTTCTACTGATGAAAATAGCAGCTCGAATGTCTCTTTCAGATCAGTAAATCCTTTTTGCGAACGTCCGCCAATCGTTTCGCCAACACCTGAAAGCACAGCCTGAAGCAGCGATAAACCTTTCTCTCTCGCCAAAGCGGCAAGCGCCTCTCTCGCTTTATCGCCAAGACCGCGCGCCGGTACGTTCATAACGCGCTCAAAACTCACGTCATCCTTTACATTAACAAGAAGACGCAAATAGGCCATGCAGTCTTTTATCTCCGCTCTTTCATAGAAACTTGTTCCGCCCACAAGTATGTATGAGATTCGTTTTTTGCGGAATGACTCTTCAAAAACGCGCGACTGCGCGTTTGTTCTAAATAATACCGCGATAGCTGTCCCCTGCATCTTTTGCAATAGCTTTTCGCACTCAGACGCGACATATTCAGCTTCCTGCCTGTCATCTCTGAAACGGTTTACTTTTACAGGTGCACCCTGCGCCCTGCCTGTCCACAGTTCTTTTGGACTGCGCGTTTTATTAGAGATAATTGCCGCGTTGGCAAAGCTCAGTATAGCGGTAGTAGAACGGTAATTCTCTTCCAATTTAAAAATTTTAGTTTGCGGGAACTCTTTTTCAAACGATAAAATATTCTCTATCTGCGCGCCGCGCCATCCGTAAATGCTCTGATCATCATCGCCTACGGCAAAAATTTTATTGTGACTTTTGGAGAGAAGATGCACTAATAGAAACTGCGCCCTGTTTGTATCCTGATATTCATCAACAAGCACGTATTTGAATTTGTCCTGGTATTTTTCTAGAATTTCTTTATTGTTACGCAGAAGATACACTGTGTTGCTTATGAGATCGTCAAAATCCATAGCCTGCTGCTCTTTAAGCGACTTCTCATAAGCTCTATAGAGTTTAGCAAGTTCACGGTCTCTGAAACTGTTTGCCGTCTCTTCAAACTGCGCGGGGGTAATACAGGATGATTTTTTGGAGGATATAATTGACTGCAAATACTTGGGCGGCATAGTCCTGTCATCAATTTCAAACTCTTTCAACAATTTTTTTATTACAGAGAGCTGATCGGCGCTGTCATAAATTGTAAATGTTGGAACATAACCTATAGCGCTTGCTTCGCGCCTTAAAATTCTTGCGCACAGCGAGTGAAAAGTTCCAATCCATAAACCGCTCACCGGCGCGTTGACAAACTTCTCTACCCTCTCGCGCATCTCCGCGGCGGCTTTGTTTGTAAATGTAGCGGCAAAAATTTTTGAGGGGTTATATCCCTGGTCAATAAGATAAGCTATCTTCGCGGTAAGCACCCGCGTTTTACCTGTTCCCGCTCCGGCAAATACAAGTTCCGGCCCGTCAATGTACGCCACAGCGTCTCTCTGGACATTATTTAATACCATACTGTCAAGCAGAGAGCCGCTTTTATTAGTCATCCTGAGTCGCCCCGATTACCTGCTCTATTGTCGTTGTTCCATCAATCACTTTTTTGAGGCCGTCGCGCCGCAGAGTATCAAAGTCACCCCGCTTCATACAATACTGTTTTATCTGTTCCGACGGTAAACGTTTTATTACCATATTGTTGATAGTCTCGTCTGGCGTCAAAAACTCATACAGGCCAAGGCGGCCTTTATAACCGGTACCGCCGCACATTTTGCATCCCTTAGTTTTATAGAACTTTAGGCCAGGCCGCAGTCCTAACTTTTGCAGCAGCATCGGATCAGGATCGTACTGTTCCTTGCATTTGCAAAGCCTTCTCACAAGACGCTGCGCCAAAATGCCGATCACGGACGACGTCACAAGAAACGGCTCTATACCCATATCAAGCAATCGCGTATACGCGCTGGGAGAATCGTTCGTGTGCAGTGTGGACAGCACCAAGTGACCGGTAAGCGCGGCTTGAATAGCCATTTGAGCCGTTTCAAAGTCACGCATTTCACCGATCATCACGATATCGGGGTCGAGACGGAGAATGGAACGCATACCTGCCGCGAATGTAAATCCGGCAGCCGGATTTATCTGCCCCTGAGCGACGCCGTCGAGGTTAAATTCCACAGGATCTTCCATCGTAACGATTTTCACATCGATGTTATTGATGCGTTTTAAACCGGCATATAAAGAGGAACTTTTACCGCTTCCCGTTGGGCCGGTCACAAGCAATATACCGTCCGGCTTCTCAATTATCTCCTCGAACTTCTTCTGGGTTGCGGGCAGAAATCCAAGCTGATCGATCGAGATGTTCATTGATTGCGGATCTAAGATACGCATAACTATGTTTTCGCAAACGCCATGACGTCTTGTCATGACGGGAAACGCCGCTACGCGCAGATCTATCTCACGCCCGTCATGCCTTATTCTGAAGCGGCCGTCCTGCGGCTTGCGTTTCTCGGCGATGTCCATACCGGCCATAATTTTTAGACGGGAGGTAATCTGCGCGCGAAGTTGAAGCGGAATATGATTTTGCTCAACAAGATCGCCGTCTATTCTATAGCGCAGCCGTGTATAATTATCAAGCGGTTCAAGGTGAATATCCGACGCGCGCGAGCTTATTGCCTGACTGACAAGAAGGTTTACAAGTTTAATAACCTGCGCTCCCTCTTCATCGGTGAGCGTATCGGTCTCTTCCTCCGCCGTTACAATATCAAGCGCGTTTTGCTCTCCCACACTCCCCAAAATTTGAGCCATATCCTCAACGGCGGAAGAGTAGTTCTTCTCTATCGCCTCCATTATGCTTTTTTCAGAAGCGATAACCGGCTCAATCTCCTTACCGGTCTTAAACTTGACATGATCTATAGTACGCAGATTTGTGGGATCGGTCATAGCCACAGTGAGAATCCCGTTCTGCTCATACATCGGGATCACCTTGTGCTTGCGCGCCATCTCCTCAGGAACAGTTCTGATTAACTTTTTAGAAAAATTAAAATTCTCAAGCACGACATGCTGAATGTCAAGCTGAGCGCTGAGCATATCAATAAGCTTAGCCTCTGTAATAAACCCAAGCTTAACAAGACACTTACCAAGGAGCTCTCTGTTTTTCTTCTGCTCCTCAAGCCCTTGATTTAGCTGCTCTGAAGTAATAAGCCCCTGATCGACAAGAATCTCGCCGATACGCTTTTTCTGCTTTAGCTGAATCTGCTCGCCCAGAATAGCGGTCAGATCCTCCTGACTTATAAACTTCAGCTGCACCAGCGTAGAACCGAGATTAGAATCTGTACGCCTGCACTCCCGAAGCGCCGTTACAAGCTGCTCCTCATTAATGAGCTTTTGCGCTAAAAGCACCTCGCCAAGTTTCTTATAACGTTTGTCTACAACCATAAAAGGTTAAGTCCTTGAAAAATTACGTATATTATACATCCGTGATTAAATGCTGCGCTGTGCCGTCCGATGACCTCACGGCTGCCGTGCAGTCGGAGGGCGGTACAGCGCGGTATTTAATCACGGCTTCAATTAAATCGTATACCTGTCTGTATTAAAGTTCATTCTTCTCGCAAAACCTATCAAATGTTCAAGCAGCTCCTTATTTCCGCTTTTATTACCCGTTGTATACTCCGCGTAAAGGATTTTAAGCGGCCCGTCGTAAACAGGATGGAAAATATCCTCAAGTTTACTTTTAGAAACAGGTATGGAAAATTTATCCACAAAATTAAGAAGCGAGCGCAGCCTGCCGCATACGCCTACAGCGGGCTCCTGCTGAAGCATCTCAAGCCCTCTTATTATAAGATTCTGAAGCGTAAGCGCGCTCTGCATCTTGTCAATTTTTATCTCATAAAGCTTTTCAAGTGAATCCACCTCCTGAAGATCGGCAAACACCTCATCCTCATTGCCCCATTTTCTCAGGTTATGTATCTGAGTATTCCAACGGTTCTGAAGCACATAAGCCACAGGGGTGCTGCAATAAGCGGGAAGCGGATAGTTAAGACGGGTGAGAACGTTAAGATTCTGCTCATTCTGCTCCATCCACCCCTGAAACCTTTTATCGGTATCCTTTGCCATGCGGTCTTGAAAATATTCAGAGAGATCATGGCGTGAGCTGTAGAAGAGATCAGCAAGCGTAAATTGCTTTACATCAGGATGAGAGATCCACACGTCAGGTTTAGTAGACGCGGTTACTTTCAAAGATTTCGCGTTTACAACCCATCCTCTGAGCTCCGTTTCGGGACTGTGAGCGATGAGCACCGACCAGTTGCTGTTCTCGCCTGTAATACCGCTTTCGGTATGTACATCCACCGCGTCATAAATCATGCGGCCAACCTTTTGGGACATTACAGATTTAAGCTCAAGATTATAGACTGTTTTTTCATAAGATGAGTATTTCTTAATGGCCAAAACCTGCTGAGCGGCAGCCGTAAAAGCAAGAAGCCGCTTGTGATGAAAAAACGGTAAAATCTCTTTCTCAAAAAGAGTACGGCCGGTGGTATCCTTTAAATTACTCTTCGCTTTAGAGAGCTGCTCTAAAAATTGAAATAGCGCGGCCTGACGTCCAACCTGCGGAAGTCCTAATTGCAAAGCGCGGCAGGCGTACGCGAGATTCTGCACCGTTTCTATTCCGCTTATGTCATTAAAAAACCAGGCGCAGGAAGTATACGAAAACAGCATAAACTTTTGCGCTTCAAGAAGACGCCGTATTTCCGCAGTCAACTCATCCTTAAAAGTAACCTTTGGAGCGTAGCTTTTAAAAAACTCCGCTGTTTTTGACAAAGATGATTCATTCATGACACTTATATACTTGTCACGCAAATCCCAGGGGTCATCAAAAATTGTCGCAAGCCGCGCCTCATAATGGGAATCAATCTGAGCCTGTAACTCATTAAGAGCGCTTCTTAAGGGAGCGCGCCACGCCTGATTCCATCCGGCCTCGCCGCCTGTACTGCATCCGCAGTCCCGCGTCCACCGGCCAACCCCGTGCGCGCAGCTCCAAGCGGTTCCCTCGCCAAAAGCGTTTCTAAGCGTAACCTCATGCTGAGGCGGATTTATTGACAAATAATAACCAAAGTTTACAGGCGTGATTCCAAGCTCTTTAGCTACGTTCTTAAAAAAGAACGCAAGACACATGTCCCCGTACGCCTTGTGGTGGCCGAATGTCTCCCCGTCTGTAGCAATGGTAACTAATTGATTCGCGCCGTTATGTTTATCATAACAATCATTTATTCTATTGCCAAGTATGCGCGAGTCCGTGAGAATATCATTAAAACTTATCTCCTTAGATAACCCCTCGTCAAAAAAGAAAACGTCAAGATGCCCTTCAAGTTTCTCGCCTGACTGAGTGCGGGGAAATATTCTATAAGGCCGGCGCGTGTCAATTCTCTCTTGATCATTATGCGTCCAGTTACCGCCGTCAAGATGACGAAAAGTTTCCGCCTGATTGGGAGAGAGAATTACATATCCTATTTTTTCCTCAATGAGACACTCTACCGTTACCATATTGATAGCGGTCTCGCCAAGCCACATCCCCTGCGGATTTCTGCCGTATCTTTTCTTAAAAAAATACTTCGACCAACGAATCTGCGTGAGCTGGTCGCGCTTTGAGGAAAGCGGCATTATGATGTGGTTATACACTTGAGCGACAGCGTTTCCGTGCCCATTAAATTTCGCCGCGCTCTCTTTATCCGCTCCTATAATTTTACGCGCGGTAACTGGGTGATAACGTTCAAGCCATGAAAAAAGCGTTGGCCCTATATTAAAGCTCATATCGTTATAATTGTTGTGAATACCAACAATCATCCCATTTGAATCAAGAAGCCGCGAATAAGCGTTAGGCCGGTAACACTCATCATAGATACGCTCATTCCAGTCGTGAAAAGGAGCCGCTGACGGCTGTTCTTCGATAATGTCAAGCCAGGGATTTTCTCTTGGCGGCTGATAAAAATGGCCGTGAACAACTAAAAACTTATTGCCAGTCATAGGGATGTCCGTCAGGAAAAGTTACGTTTTTATTTGAAAGCCTCTTTTTAAGTATGTCAACACCCTGAGCGATAATATCGCTCCGGTTGGTATATATGTTCTCAAACCACATCTCAAGCTCTTCATTTATGCGGGTATAGCACTTGTCTCCAATGCGCCTGTCCCCTATCTGAATCTCAATAGTGCTCTTTTCGCCGTCAATAAGCACGTTTCTAAGCCATCTGATACTCATTTTTACCTGTGACCCTTTTAAACTTTTTTCATTGTGATCATCATTATGTATGATGTATCTGTGAATTTTGATTGATCAACCTATTAAATATCGGTATCTCAATAAAATAGCTAATGGCAGGATAAAGATGTCAAAAATCAACAATCGTTCGCGGCATCACAGCGGTCAAAACGTGCGTGGTTTGATTTTGGGGAGCGGAGCTGCTAAAATTTCATACGCCCTATATTTATTTAATCCAGCACATCAAGGATGCACATGCGCGATTAGAACCGCATTATAATTTCTCAATCTTCTCTTTACTCAACCCTGTAAATTTCATAATTTTTGCTGCCGGCTCTCCATCGCTCTTCATTTCTTTAGCGATTTTCAGCATAGCATTTGTCTCACCCTCAGCTCTGCCCTCAGCTCTACCTTCAGCTCTACCTTCTGCTCTGCCTTCTGCTACAGCCGTAATTATCTCGCTGCCCCTTACTCTTTCGTATTTCAAATAGTCTTCATAAGCGATGCGTTGTGACTCTGTCATTTTTGCAACATCAAGCGCCTCGCCCATTTCCTGTATACCGGCGGCGGTAAACTCACTCTCTACTGTTGACGTCTGAAAAGCATAGACCCATTCGTCAAACTTGTTTTTTATACGTTTATCAAATTTATCAGGATAT
>Ga0123356_10008333_pt1 | contig 10310 bp, 8 predicted proteins | sample TergutEmb28metaG_2_FD_92546 | JGI IMG/M metagenome (GOLD analysis project Ga0123356, IMG submission 92546) | Embiratermes neotenicus P3 segment gut microbial communities from Petit-Saut dam, French Guiana - Emb289 P3 | ecosystem: Host-associated > Arthropoda: Insects > Digestive system > Gut ... | reverse complement strand
TTGGCCCCCCGCGGGGGGCCAAGCAGAAACACAGGGACAAGGTGCCTAGGCAACAAAGCGTAGCTGGTAGAATCTGGATGGGCAATTAAACTTGCAATTCGCAATTAACAGTTTTTTTTGAAAATTTCTCTTGCATTATATATAAAGAGGTGTTAGAATAACAGCAATCGTTTTTGACGGGCACCTCAAACAACTCTGACCGATCGTTTTGAGAGTTCCCCAAACGTAACGCGGAGGCGCAACATGACAGTTGTTCTTGTAGTCGGCATCCTGATTGGCTTGGCCCTTATTCGGGTCCTGCTCTTTCAAGCTCGCCCGGTTGCCGCCTCTTTGTAAAAGCCCGGTATCTTAACGGATTTTGAGTCCGACAGACGATATCACAAGCAACACGAAGTTCAAGGCAACCGGCCTTGGACTTTTTTATACCCCCTGTGGGGGGTATGAGGCGTGTCAGGGGGACGGTTCGCTCTGACACTCGAAACCGAATGAGACTAGGGAGAAAAAACTATGAAACTGACAGGCGCGCAAATCATCGTGGAGACCCTGATCGAGCAGGGCGTGGACACGGTCTTCGGCTATCCGGGCGGCATGATCATCAATGTCTATGACGCGCTGTACTTAGCCTCGGATCGCATCCGCCACATCATCACCGCCCACGAGCAGGGCGCGGCCCACGCGGCCGACGGTTACGCCCGTGCCAGCGGCAAGGTCGGCGTGTGCATGGCCACCTCCGGCCCGGGCGCGACCAATCTGGTCACGGGCATTGCCACCGCGTTTTTGGACTCCACACCGCTGGTCGCCATCACAGGCAACGTGCCCTGCGCCCTTATCGGGCGGGACAGCTTCCAGGAAGTGGACATCGTGGGCGTGACCATGCCCATCACCAAGCACAACTACATTGTCAAGGACGTGCACAGGCTGGCGGACACCATAAGAGAGGCCTTTGCCGTCGCCCAATCGGGCAGGCCCGGCCCGGTGCTGGTGGACGTGCCCAAGGATGTGCAGATCGCGCAAGCCGAATGGGAATGCATCGGCCCCGCGCCAAAGCTGGAGGTCGGGCAGCCCAAGGAGAAACGAATTGCCAGGGCGGCAGAGCTGATCGCCCATGCCCGGCGCCCCTATATCTACTGCGGCGGCGGTGTGATATCGGGCGGCGCCAGCGCCGAGCTGCTGGCCTTTGCGGCCAAGATCGACGCGCCCATCGGCTGCAGCATGATGGGGCTATCCGCCGTGCCCTACGACTATCCCCTTGCCTTAGGTATGCAGGGCATGCACGGGCGGTACGCGTCCAGCAAAGCTCTGGCTGAGGCGGATCTGATCTTAGCGGTCGGCGCGCGGTTTTCTGACCGCGCCACGGGCAATAAAGAGGTCTATGCCGCGGGCGCGCGCATCATCCACATCGACATCGACCCCGCCGAACTTCACAAAAACATCAACGCCCACCTGGGTATCACAGGCGATGTAAAGGCCGCTCTGCAAGCTCTGCTGGATCGCGTGGAGGAGACCAAGCGACCAGCCTGGGCGGCGCGCATCCGCGAGCTGCGCTTTGAGGAGTCCACCTACATCCCGGCAAACGATGCTTTTTCGCCTTACAACCTTATCGACACGGTCAAGGCCGCCGCCCCCGATGAAGCTCTCATCGTCACGGATGTGGGCCAGCACCAGATGTGGACGGCCCAGCGCTACGACTTTAAATACCCCCGCTGCTTTATCACCAGCGGTGGCTTAGGCACGATGGGCTTTGGCCTGGGCGCGGCCATCGGCAGCTCGATGGCCACAGGCCGACGGGCGATCCTGTTCACGGGTGACGGCAGCTTTGGCATGAACCTAAACGAGCTGGCCACCGCCGTGAAAAACCGCATCCCTGTAACGATCATCATCCTAAACAACGGCGTGCTGGGCATGGTGCGGCAATGGCAAAACCTCTTTTTTGACCAGCACTATTCCCAGACTACCTTAGAACGCCAAACCGACTTTGTCGCCGTAGCCGAAGCCTTCGGCGCAAAGGGCTACCGCGCGGACAACCTAACGGACTTCCATCAGGTGCTGGAAGCAGCGCTGGCGGCCGGCGGGCCGACGGTGATAGACTGCCATATCGACATGGACGAAATGGTGCTGCCCATGACCCCGCCGGGCGGCTCCATCGACGATATCATTCTGGAACTGGACAGGGAGGACAGTTAGTACTGCCCCCTTTCAAAAATCTTGCTTAGATTTGCGAGGATTTTCGGTCCCTGGCAAGGAGCAGGAGTGAGGCGTAGCCGGCAGCCTACGCCGATTGACAGCGACGCTGCCAGGGGCCGAAAAGACCGCAAAGATTGAAAGATTTTGAAAAGGGGGTAGTACCCAATGAAGAAAACGGTTATTGCAATTTTAGTGCGCAACCAGGCCGGCGTCCTCACCCGGGTCTCGGGACTCTTTTCCCGGAGGGGCTTTAACATCGACAGCCTGACCGTCAGCGAGACCGAGTCGCCCGCGTTTTCGCGCATCACGGTCGCGATGGAGGAAGACGCCTATGTGAAAAAGCAGCTGATGAAACAGCTTTCAAAGCTGCACGACGTGCGCGAGATCGAGGAGATGCGCGCGGACGAGGCGGTGTACCGCGAGCTGCTTTTGATCAAGATACGCGTCACGCCTTTGGCGCGGTCAGAGATCATGGACGCGGTGAACGTCTTTCGCGCCAAGATCATCGACTTTTCCGCCGACGCGCTCTGCGCCGAGATCACGGGCGAAAGCGGGAAGATCGACGCTTTTATCGAGCTGATGCGTCCCGTGGGCATTGTGGAGATGTGCCGGACGGGCATCATTGCGCTGGAGCGGGGGAAGGATTGTCTAAAAACAATTGACAATTGACGATTGACAATTGAAAATTCAAATACTAAAGGAGATTGAGAAAATGGCAAAGATGTACTACGAAAAGGACTGTAACTTCGGGCTTTTAAGCGGCAAGACCGTCGCCGTGGTGGGCTTTGGCAGCCAGGGCCACGCCCATGCGCAAAACCTGCGCGACAGCGGCGCGAATGTGATCGTTGCGGAACTTAAAGGCTCTCCCGGCGCACAGGCGGCGCAGGCCGCGGGGTTTGAGGTGCTTTCTGCCGCGGACGCGGTAAAGAAGGCTGACTTTGTGATGATCCTGGTCAACGACGAGCTGCAGGCAGCGCTGTACAAGGCCGAGATCGCGCCCAACTTAAGGGAGGGCATGACCCTGGCCTTCGCCCATGGCTTTAACATCCACTACGGCCAGGTGCGCCCGCCCGCCACGGTGAACGTGGTGATGATCGCGCCCAAGGGCCCGGGCCACACGGTGCGCAGCCAGTTTTTAGAGGGCAAGGGCGTGCCCTGCCTGATCGCGGTCTATCAGGACGCCACGGGCAACGCAAAGGACTTAGCTTTGGCCTATGCCCATGGCGTTGGCGGCTCACGCGCGGGGGTGCTGGAAACCACCTTCAAAGAGGAGACCGAAACCGACCTCTTCGGCGAACAGGCGGTGCTCTGCGGCGGCGTGACCGCGCTGATGAAGGCGGGCTTTGAGACCCTGGTCGAAGCGGGTTACCAGCCCGAGAGCGCATACTTTGAGTGCATCCACGAGATGAAGCTCATCATCGACCTGGTGGTCGCCAAGGGCATTTCCTTTATGCGCTATTCCATCTCCGACACCGCGGAATACGGCGACTATACAGTCGGCCCGCGCATCATCACCGATGAGGCCAAGAAGGAAATGAAAAAGGTCTTGACGCAAATTCAGGACGGCAGCTTCGCCCGCGACTGGATCTTAGAAAACCAGGCCGGCCGCCCCCATTTTTCCGCCATGCGCCGCATTGAGTCCGAGCATCTGGCGGAGAAGGTGGGAGCGGAATTGCGCAAGAAGATGAATTGGGAGAAGTAAACTAAGTAATAAGTAAGAAGGAATAAGTAATAATGATGGAAAAAACTGCGGAGCAGTTTTATCGTAAATTATTCCTTATTACCTATTCCTTATTACCTCATAAAAGCAAAGGATTGTTATGAGAAGTAATATCATAAAAAGCGGACCGGAAAGAGCGCCTCAGCGCTCGCTGCTAAAGGCCATAGGTTATACGGACGCGGAGATCAAAAGGCCGATCATCGGTGTGGTGAACTCATTCAGCGAGATCATTCCGGGTCATATCCACCTGGACAAGATCGCCCGCGCGGCCAAGGACGGGATCCTGGCGGCGGGCGGCACGCCCATGGAATTCAATGTTATCGGCATCTGCGACGGCATCGCCATGGGCCACGCGGGCATGGGCTACAGCCTGCCCTCGCGGGAGCTGATCGCCGACGGCATCGAGTGCGTGGTTCGCGCCCAGGGCTTTGACGGCCTGGTTTTTATCCCCAACTGCGACAAAATTGTCCCCGGTATGCTTATGGCGGCGGCGCGACTGAATATCCCCGCTATCTTTGTCTCCGGCGGGCCCATGCTCTCCCTGCAAGGCATGGATCTAAACTCTGTGTTTGAGGCCGTGGGCGCATACAAGAACGGGACGGTGGACGAACAGCGCCTGAGCTACATCGAGGACAACGCCTGCCCCGGCTGCGGTTCCTGCGCGGGCATGTTCACCGCCAACTCCATGAACTGCCTTTGCGAAGCCCTTGGCATGGCGCTTCCGGGCAACGGCACGGTTCCCGCTGTGTACGCCGCGCGCACCCGCCTGGCCAAGGCCGCGGGGCAGCAGATCATGGCGCTGGTGCAAAAAGACACCAAGCCTTTGGACATTATGAACGCGGACGCCTTCCACAACGCCCTGACCGTGGACATGGCCCTGGGCTGCTCTACCAACTCCGTCCTGCACCTGGCCGCTATCGCCCATGAGGCGGGCGTGGCATGGGACCTAGGGCACCTCAACGTGATCAGCGAAAAGACGCCCAACCTCTGCCACCTGGCCCCCGCCGGGCCCCACCATATGGAGGAGCTATACCATGCGGGCGGCGTGTATGCGGTTATGCATGAGATCAGGGACTTGTTGTACGAGGGCTGCAAGACCGTAACGGGTAAGACCGTTGGCGAGAATATCGCGGGCAGCGAGATAAAAAACCATGAGGTCATCCGCAGCGCAAAGGAACCCTATTCGACCACGGGGGGGCTGGCCATACTCTTTGGAAATCTGGCGCCTAACGGCTCCGTGGTCAAGCGCAGTGCGGTGGCCAAGCAGATGCAACGCCACACAGGCCCCGCGCGCGTCTTCGACAGCGAGGAAGCGGCCATCGCCGACATTTATGCGGGCAAGATAAAAAAGGGCGACGTGGTGGTCATCCGCTACGAGGGTCCCGCGGGCGGACCGGGTATGCGCGAGATGCTCGCTCCCACCTCCGCCATTGCGGGCATGGGTTTAGACAAAGATGTGGCGCTCATCACGGACGGCCGCTTTTCGGGCGCGACCCGGGGCGCGGCCATCGGTCATATCTCGCCCGAGGCGGTCAGCGGCGGCGTCATTGCCTATATCCGCGAGGGCGATCAAATCCAAATCGATATCCCGAACTACAGCCTGACGCTGCTGGTGGACGATGCGGAGCTGGAACGCCGCAAGGCGGAAACGCAGCTTAAGATAAAAACTGATATCACAGGATATTTAAAACGTTATGCGGCAAGGGTCAGCTCGGCGGACAAGGGAGCGATACAGAAATAGTGGAAAGTTGAAAGATGAAAGTGGAAAGTTAAGGGGGATTTTCTCCGAAAATCTTTTTATTTTAATAAAAACGCAGCGCGTTTTTTCCTGCACTTTCAACTTTCAATTTTCCACTAGAACAAGGAGACCAACATGAGAACAATCAAGATATTCGACACAACATTAAGAGACGGCGAGCAGTCCCCGGGCTGCAGCATGAATTTAGAGGAGAAGATAAGGGTCGCCCTGCGCCTGCAAAAGCTGCGGGTGGACGTGATCGAGGCGGGCTTTGCCTGTTCCTCGCCGGGGGACTTTGAGTCGGTCAAGACCATTGCCGAGACGGTGAAGAACTGTTCCGTGGCCTCGCTGGCCCGCTGCGTGCCCTCGGATATCGACGCTGCCTACGCCGCGCTTAAAAACGCGGTCAACCCGCGTATCCACGTCTTTCTGGCGACCTCGCCCGTGCATATGCAATATAAGCTGAAGATGACCGAGGAGCAGGTACTGGAGCGTGCAGTCGCCATGGTGGCCTACGCCAAAAAGCTTTGCTCCGACATCGAGTTTTCCGCCGAAGACGCCATGCGCAGCGACAAGGACTTTCTGCGGCGGATTACCGAAGCTGTCATCCGTGCCGGCGCGACCGTGGTCAACATCCCTGATACCGTGGGCTATACCACGCCGGAGGAGATGTACGCCATGATCGACTACCTGCTGCGCAACGCCGAGGGCGCGGACCGTATCGACCTCGCCGTGCATTGCCACAATGATTTAGGCCAGGCCACGGCCAACTCTTTGGCGGGCGTGCGCGCGGGCGCAAATCAGGTGGAGTGCACCATAAACGGCCTGGGCGAGCGCGCGGGCAACGCGCCATTGGAGGAGATCGTCATGGGCATCCACACCCGACCGGACGTGTTTAAGGCCACGACAAATATCGATACCACGCGCATCTATAAATCGAGCGCCTTGGTTTACAACATCATTGGGCAGATCCCGCCATTGAACAAGCCCATCATCGGCAAAAACGCCTTTGCCCACGAAAGCGGCATCCACCAGCATGGGGTGCTGGCAAACCGCGAGACCTATGAAATTATGACGCCCGAGTCCGTCGGCATCCGCAAGAACACCATGGTATTGGGCAAGCACTCGGGCCGCCACGGTTTCGAAGCGAGGCTCAAAGAACTGGGCTATGAGCTTTCCCGCGAGGAGATCGACCGCTACTTTGAGGAGTTCAAGGCCCTCTGCGATAAGAAAAAAGAGGTCACCGACGGCGATATCGAGGCCCTGGTCACGCAGATCGACAATACCGAGTCCATCTATTCGCTCGAGAGCTTTGACGTGCACACGGGCAACCTGGCCACCTCCACCGCGGTTATGCGCCTGCGCAAAAACGGCGACACCTTCGAGGAGGTCGCCCTGGGCGACGGCCCGATCGACGCGGCCTATAAGGCGATCGACAAGATTACGGGGGCGCCGCCGCACAAGCTGGAGAACTACATCATCCAGTCTGTGTCCGAGGGCAAGGAGACCTTAGGCAAGGTCATGGTCAAGCTCTCCCGCCAGGATGAAGGCGGCATGGCTCGCGCCTATAACGGGCATGGATTGTCGACGGATATTATTCAAGCCAGCATCTTAGCGTACTTGAATGCCATGAATAAACTTTTGACGGAGGTCTAATAAGAAATAAGAAATAAAGAATAAGAAAGAATGAAAAAACGGCCTCGCCGTTTTCTCCTAATTTAACACTTCTTAACTCTTATTTCTTATTTTTGAAAAGGAAAAGCAATGGTTATGAAACTAGAAATTCTTGATTCCACCCTAAGAGACGGTTCCCAGGCCGAAGGCATTTCCTTTTCGGTGCAGGATAAGATCAATATCGTAAAAGCGCTGGACGCCTTTGGCATCGACTATATCGAGGCGGGCAACCCGGGCAGCAATCCCAAGGACCTGCAGTTTTTTGAGCAGGTGCGGGGCCTGCAGCTGCGCCACGCCAAGCTCTGCGCCTTCGGCAGCACCCGCAGATACAGTGTCGCGGCGGACGAGGACGCCAACTTGCAGAGCATTCTGCAGGCGAACACCCCCGCGGTCTCCATCTTCGGCAAGTCCTGGGACTTGCATGTCACCGAAATTCTGGGCATCACCCTGCCGCAGAATTTGGAGATCGTGGAAGACACCCTGCGCTACCTGAAAGAGAAGGGCAAGGAGGTCATCTTTGACGCGGAGCATTTCTTTGACGGTTATAAGGCGAATGCGCCCTACGCCCTGGACGTGCTGGCCGCCGCCGCTGCGGGCGGGGCGGACTGCCTTTGCCTCTGCGACACCAACGGCGGCTGCCTGCCGGGCGAGATCTCTGAGATCACAACTGCGGTTGCGCGCCGCTTCCCGGGCATAAAGCTCGGCATCCACTGCCACGACGACATCGGCTGCGCGGTGGCCAATACGCTTTCGGCGGTGCTGGCGGGCGCTGTGCATGTGCAGGGCACCTTTGTGGGTTTTGGCGAACGCTGCGGCAACGCCGATTTAAGCGTCGTTCTGCCGAACCTCGTTTTCAAATGCGGTATGGACTACCATGCCGACCTGCGCCAGCTCACTGCCACCGCCACCTATCTCTCTGAGGTCTCCAACGTGCGTTTGCGCGGCAACAAGCCCTACACGGGCAAGAGCGCCTTTGCCCACAAGGGCGGCATGCACATCGACGGCGTGATCAAGCTCTCCCGGTCGTTTGAGCATATCGGCCCGGAATCGGTCGGCAATGCGCGCAAGTTTTTGACCAGCGAGGTGGCGGGCAAAAGCTCCATCCTGCCCAAGATCCAGGAGTTTCTGCCCGAGCTGCATAAGAACTCGCCCGAGACGGCGGCGATCATAGCTCTGCTCAAGGACAAGGAATGCGTGGGCTACCAGTACGAGGCGGCGCAGGCCAGCTTTGAGCTGCTGGTCAAGAAACAACTGGGCCTTTGGCGGCCGCATTTTGACGTGGTCTTTTTCAAGACGGGCGGCGACTACGCGCTGGGCGACAGTTCTCTGCGCGAGACCGCGATCATCCAAATCAATGTGAACGGCGAGACGGAGGTCGCGGGCGCGGTGGGCAACGGCCCGGTCAATGCGTTAGACAAGGCGCTGCGCACCGCCCTTGGCCGCTTCTATCCCGAGATCACGCGCATGCACCTTGCTGACTACAAGGTGCGTATCATCGACTCGGCAAGCACCACGGCGGCCAAAACCCGCGTGCTGATAGACTCCACGGACGGCACCGAGGTCTGGACGACCATCGGCGTCTCCGAAGACATTGTGGAGGCGAGCTTTATTGCGCTTATCGATTCTTTCGAGTACTTGCTGTCTCGGCTGGGCCGAAGTAATAAGTAATAGTGAATAGTGAATAACTAAGGAGAACACAAAATGCCAATGACACAAACCCAAAAAATCCTGGCCGCGCACGCGGGGCTGGAGAAGGTCGAGGCGGGGGACCTGATCCTGGCCAATCTGGACCTGGTGCTGGGCAACGACGTCACCGCGCCGGTGGCCATCGCCGAGTTTAACAAGCTGGGGGCGGAGACGGTCTTTGACAAACAAAAGGTGACCATGGTCATGGATCACTTCACCCCCAACAAGGACATCAAGGCTGCGGCCCAATGCAAACTCTGCCGCGATTTCTGCGCGGAGAAGGGCATCGAACACTTTTACGACGTGGGCGAGATGGGTATCGAGCACGCGCTGCTGCCCGAGAAGGGCCTGGTCATCGCGGGCGACGTCGTCATCGGCGCCGATTCCCACACCTGCACCTATGGCGCGCTGGGCGCCTTTGCCACGGGCGTGGGCAGCACCGACATGGCCTGCGGCATGGCCACGGGCAAGGCCTGGTTTAAAGTGCCTGCCGCGATCAAATTTGAGTTGGTCGGGCAGCTCACCGGCTACGCCTCGGGCAAGGACGTCATCCTGTATATCATCAGCAAAATAGGCGTGGACGGCGCCCTGTATAAGTCCATGGAATTCACGGGCGAGGGCGCGCGCTCCCTTTCGGTCAGCGACAGGCTTTGCATCGCCAACATGGCCATTGAGGCGGGCGCGAAAAACGGCATCTTTGAGGTGGACGAGAAGACGCTGGACTTCCTCCGCATGAGCAGCGACCGCGAGCCAATTATCTATCAGGCCGACGCGGACGCGGTTTATGACGAGACGCACGTCATTGACCTTTCAAAAATCGTGCCCATGGTCGCCTTCCCGCATTTGCCCGAAAACGGTCATCCGGTGGACGAGGCGGGCGAAATCCCCGTCCAGCAGGTGGTCATCGGCTCCTGCACCAACGGACGTCTGGAGGATCTGGTCAAAGCCGCGGAGATCCTAAAGGGCAAAAAGGTCAAAAGGGGCGTGCGCTGCATCGTCTTCCCCGCCACGCAAAAGATTTGGCTGGAGGCGATGGAGCTGGGCCTGCTCAAGATATTTGTGGAGAGCGGCGCGGTTGTCAGCACGCCCACCTGCGGACCGTGTCTCGGCGGGCATATGGGCATCCTGGCGGCGGGCGAGCGCGCGGTGGCCACCACCAACCGCAACTTCGTGGGTCGCATGGGCCATCCCGAGTCGGAGGTCTATCTGGCCAGTCCCGTCGTGGCGGCGGCGAGTGCGATCGCCGGAAAGATCATACATCCTTCGGATGTATGATCTTTCCGAAATAAAAAATAAGAAAGAAAAATT
>Ga0123356_10008332_pt1 | contig 10310 bp, 10 predicted proteins | sample TergutEmb28metaG_2_FD_92546 | JGI IMG/M metagenome (GOLD analysis project Ga0123356, IMG submission 92546) | Embiratermes neotenicus P3 segment gut microbial communities from Petit-Saut dam, French Guiana - Emb289 P3 | ecosystem: Host-associated > Arthropoda: Insects > Digestive system > Gut ... | reverse complement strand
ATGCCTACCACAGTTCCTTCGCCAACTCTTTCTTTTGCGACCTGTAACCATCCGCCTGGTGATGCTCCCAGATCGACAACGGAATATCCTTCCCTGAATATTGAAAAGCGATCGTCCATCTGTATAAGTTTGAATGACGCTCTGGAACGGTAATCCAACTTCTTTGCCAGCCTGTAATATCTTTCTTGTTTATGCTCCGCAAGCCAGCGTTTTGTCATCGATATATCATCTGTTCAACGGATTTAATCCCTTTGCTTCTTTCATCGAAAGAAAATTTAAACATCCGGTCGCTATGTACATACCGATAAGCATGTCAGGATGGACGTATGCCAAGGCCGGTGTCAACATCGATGAGAAATCCGGCGCAATAGATTCGCTTGTAAAGGAATTGAAGTACAGAAGGACAGGGAAAGGAAAAAGCGCCGATCTGAAAGGATTATTTACGAGTCTGATAGACTTCGGTGACGATTATCTCACTCTGTGTACCGACGGCGTAGGTACTAAACTGCTTGTTGCCGAAGAATTGGGAATATGGGATACCGTCGGAATTGACTGCATAGCGATGAACGTAAATGACACAATATGCGTCGGGGCTGAACCGATATCGTTCGTGGATTACATAGCGATCGACAAACCTGATGAGAAATTGACGAATGCGATAGGAAAAGGGCTGGAAAAAGGCGCCGAGATGAGTAATATGGAGATAGTCGGCGGTGAAATTGCGGTACTTCCGGACATGGTGAAAGGAGTTGATGTTTCAGGTACGTGCTTAGGATTCGTGAACAAGAAAAAGGTAATTACAGGACAGGAAGTGAATTCCGGTGATCTGATAATCTCGCTTGCTGCGTCCGGCATTCACTCTAACGGATTGACGTTAGCGAGAAAAGTATTCGAAAGTTCCGGTATAAAGATGAACGAGAAAATATCCGGACTGAAGAAGAGCGTCGGAGCGGAATTGCTTGTTCCGACTGAGATATATGTGAGACAAGTTCTCTCAATGATAAATGAACACAAAGTCACGGGAATGGTCAACATAACCGGCGGCGGTCTAAGGAACTTATTGAGAATGAGAAAGGGTTTGAGATACGTTATCGACGATCCCGTAAAGTCGATGCCGATATTCGATAAAATTCAGGAACTGGGTAATGTTGATATCAGAGAAATGTACCAGACGTTCAACATGGGTATGGGATACACCATCGTAGCATCTCCCGTCGAGGCGGAAGCAATTGCAAAAGAGAACAAGAATGCAAAGATCGTAGGTTTCGTCGAGAAAGGGAACGGCGTTCTGTACGCACCGGATTCGCTGCTTTACGAACGTTACTGAGCTAAAAGCGCACCGATGACCGCGCCCAATGCGGTACACGTTTCCAATGAGTAGCGAGATCCCGTTATGTCGAGATGATAACGCGGGATGCTCATCACATCTTTCGGAACACCATGCGGACCGAGTCCGAATATCAGCAGGATGCTGTTGCCGCGTGATATCATTTCCTTGACCTCGTTCAACGATATTGAACGCTTCGGGTCTGTCTTGCTTGTTGTCAGTATCGGTTCGCCGAGCTGCGGCGGAAAACCTTTTCCGGGATACGGAAAACTGTGGAACCTTCCTTTTTCTGCGAGTTCCACGAAATATTCACCATCGGAACCGATGCTTGTCGTTCCCGCCACCCATTCCGCCAATTCTCTGGGATTCTTCGGTTCTTCCGGAAAAGGGAAACCGAATAACGCCAAGTTGGCGTCGAACGCCAATGCCAATGGTCCGGCGCGGGCCAAAGCACGCCTGTGCGCTTCCATGAACTTCGACGGATTGTATGAATTATAAAGGCCGATCGTCACCCTTCCTTTTCCCATGACGATCACCGTTCCGCCATGCTCGAAGTACGTTTACGGCCGACGATCGCGTGCTTGTCACCGTCTAAAAATATTTCCATATCAGGGTTGTCGGATTGTATCATCTCTATCTGTCTGAATATCTCCGATAACGTGAGATCGCTCGTTCTGACGTCGATAAAGACCTTATCCATCAGTAACACGGATGTTCTCTGCGGTATTTATTCTTTATAACGTCCTCGGACGTTTAAATAAGCACACTGCAATACGGGAGTAATGACAACGCTCATGGATTTTAACGATAAAAGTGTAGATGAACCTGAAAAATTCTATGCTATGCACAAAAATTTAAAGCCGGAAGAGTACAAAGCGAAGATAATCGAAACGTACGGTCCGGCGGGACGCGACAAGAAGATGGAATCTCTTGTCAATGCTGTCGTTCTGTTATATGCTGTCAGAAAATGAAGATCGTCACATAATCATGATTATATAATCGTGATTATACGACCGACGAGAATGAGAAGGGGCCCATTGACCAAAAGGTACAAAACCACATTTGCGCCCAAATGAGGGTTATGGTGCCGTGAGCCGGGCTCGAACCAGCGACATCTACGTCTTCAGCGTAGCACTCTCCCAACTGAGTTACCACGGCGTGAAACTCCCAAATGTGCATTTGCATTAAATAGTTACTGGTATTCTGAAAGAGAACGTTCTGTTCTTTAATGCGTTCATGATGAATGAAAACTTATCGTTTCTTCCATTTTTCGCTCTGTTCGGGTGTCCACGGCTGTACGGAACGGCATCTTGGACATACGTGTTCCGTTATATCCATCGGTGTTCCGCATGACAGACATTTCTTCATTCTCATGGTGGTTCCCTGCTTCATATTCCCGTGATGCTTAGCGCTTTCTGAACCAATTGTCTTCGGAAGAAGAACGGTGAGGGTGATGGTTATCACAATTATTATGAGAAGAGCGAAGAACACATACCCCAGTATATCATCCATTTCTTCGATCTCTTCCGGAATTATCTCGCTGAGAAGCATCCAGACGAACACGAGGAACATCAGCATCATTAACGATATGATACAAAATATCAGCGAGACCGTTCGTATCGTGCTTCGCATCCTATCACCTCTTCGGCCTTACTTCCGGCTCGTCCTCTTCCTTCGGATCGAGATATGTGTTCTTATCTTTGTACACGGAACCGCATTGCGGACATGCTGCAGCATTCACGGGAATGGATGCGTTGCATTCTGTACATTGTCTTGCTGTCATCCTTTTCCTTGTGGCGGCGTATGCTTTGAGCCCCACGAACATCAGTATGAGGTTCAGAGAGAGGAACACCGTTAAGAATATAACAGCGAACATCAGCGTTCTTGATTCGTCATCGGGTATGTCCGGATCGGTCACGGCAATATAACCGAACAGCAGCGATGTTATGAACACCGCCGCGATCAGTCCTATTATCAGCGTCTTCGTTCTTGACGGGACGCTCATTCCTCATCCTGCTCCGCGACCACAGGTTCCAATGCCGTTACCAGATCGTCGTCATGAAGGTTCATCACTCTCACGCCCATCGCGTTCCGTCCCGTTACACGGATGTCCGCAACTTTTATCCTCAGTATCTTTCCCTGTTTGCTTGTGATCATCAGTTCATCGGTCTGTTCAACTTTACGGACAGCCGCAACGTTACCATTACGTCCGCCCGTCTTTATCGTTATCACACCTTTCCCGCCGCGCCTTGTCTTACGGTAATCGCCTACTGATGATATCTTACCATAACCGTTCTCCGTTACGGTCAGGAGCATATCGTCGGGACGCACCGATGCCATTGCAACGACCGCGTCGCCGGAATTGAGTGTCATTCCTTTCACACCCATCGTGTCCCTTCCCATAGGTCTTACATCAGATTCGTTGAATCTGCACGCCTGACCGTCCTTCGTTGCTATTATTATCTCCGCATCGCCCGTTGTGAGATGAGTTTCAACGAGTTCGTCATCATCTTCAAGTTTTATTGCCTTTATTCCTCTTGATCTTACGTTCCCGTATGCGGAAAGGCATGTTTTCTTTATCAATCCGTTCCGAGTACAGAACGCCAGATATTTATCATCAGGGAAGTCGCTGACGCATATTGTGTTCATAACTTTCTCGTTCTCTTCCAGATCGGAAAGCATGTTCACTATCGGTTTCCCCTTTGACTGTCTGCTTCCTTCCGGTATGCGGTATCCCTTAAGCCAATGCAATCTTCCTTTGTTCGTTACGAACAATATGTAATCGTGTGTTGATGTTACGAACAGATTGACAACGTGATCCTCTTCCTTCGTTTGCATCCCTATCAGTCCGACGCCTCCGCGCCCCTGCTGTTTGTATGTGTTCAAAGGAATGCGTTTGATGTAGTTGTCCGATGTTATTGTTATCACGACGTCCTCACGCGGTATCAGGTCCTCTTCGTCCGTGTCGATGGCGTTCGGATCTATTATCGTTCTGCGCTCATCGCCGTGCGTCTCCTTCATTTCTTTCAATTCGTCCTTGATTATCGTCAGGACACGGGATTCATTCTCCAGTATGTTGCGCAGATCCTCCATCAGCTTGATGATGTCGTCGTATTCTTTTCTAAGGTCTTCTATCTCAAGTCCAGTTAATTTCTGAAGACGCATGTCCAATATCGCTTTCGCCTGTTCCTCCGATATCCCGAGAAGGGTCATCAGACCTTCTCTCGCTTCCTCCGGCGTTTTCGATGCGCGTATCAGTGCTATCGTCTCATCCAACATGGAGAACGCTTTCATCAGTCCTTCCAGTATATGATGTCTTTTCGCCGCCTGATCCAGGTCGTACTGTGTCCTTCTTGTTATTACTTCCTTACGATGTGCCAGATAATGCAATAACATATCTTTCAGGCTGAGCGTCATCGGTTTGTTGTTCACGAGTGCTAAATTAATTATCCCGAATGTCTGTTCCATTCTCGTCTGTTTGAACAGGTTCTCAAGGACAACGTTCTCTATCGCATCTCTGTGCAGTTCGATGACAATACGCATTCCGTTCCTGTCGGATTCGTCTCTCAGATCGGTTATTCCTTCCAGTTCTTTATTTTTCACACGCTCCGCGATCTCTTCTATCAATAATGCCTTGTTAACCTGATACGGAATTTCGTCGACTATTATCTTTGATTTTCCTGATGATGACGTTTCTATGTGCGTGTTCGCCCTTATCTTCACTTTTCCGCGTCCGGTTGAATATGCTGATGTTATGCCGCTGAGGCCGTATATCGTTCCTCCCGTCGGAAAATCCGGGCCTTTGACGAATTCCATTAATTCTCCCACTTCCGCGTCAGGGTTGTCAATTATGTAAACTAAAGCATCGACCACTTCCGACAGGTTGTGAGGAGGCATCTTCGTTGCCATTCCCACGGCGATACCGTCGGAACCGTTAACTAAAAGATTGGGGAACTTCGACGGAAGGACAGAGGGTTCTTTCAATGAACCGTCAAAATTATCCACGAAATCGACCGTGTCCTTGTCCAGATCCGCTAACAGATCGGATGATATCTTCGACAGTTTCGCTTCCGTATAACGCATCGCAGCCGCTGAATCACCGTCAACGGAACCGAAGTTCCCCTGACCGTCCACCAGCGGATACCTTAACGAGAACGGTTGCGCCATCCTCACCATCGATTCGTACGCTGCCGAGTCACCATGCGGATGGTATTTACCTAAGACCTCTCCCACGACCCTTGCGGATTTTTTATGTGCTCTGCCGTACGTCAGACCCATGTCGTGCATCGCATACATTATCTTCCTGTGCACGGGTTTCAGACCGTCACGGACATCGGGCAGCGCCCTTCCTACGATGACGGACATCGCATAATCGATGTACGATCTCTGCATCTCCTTCTCAATGCTCTGCGACACCACTTTCGGTATTATCTTCTCTTCGTCCATGATATCACACATCCAGATTTATCACTTCATGCGCATGTTCCACTATGAAATCCCTGCGCGGTTCGACCGCGTCGCCCATGAGCATCGTGAAAAGTTCATCGGCGAGCATCGCATCCTCTATCATAACTTGTTTCATAACTCTCGTTTCAGGATCCATTGTGGTCTCCCACAACTGCTTCGGATCCATTTCACCAAGACCTTTGTACCTCGTGGTCTGCGCCCCCTGCCCGAACTCTTCCAATGCTTTTGCTAATTCCGCATCGTTGTAGACGTACTTCTCTTTCTTTCCTTTGTAGACGCGGTACAGCGGCGGCATCGCCAAGTAGACGTAACCTGCTTCGATGAGCGGCCTCATCTGCCGGAAGAATAAAGTTAGCAAAAGCGTGCTTATGTGCGCTCCGTCAACGTCGGCATCCGTCATGATGACAATGTTATGATACCTTACCTTTGACAGATCGAAATCGTTTCCTATGCTTCCGCCTATCGCTATCACCAGATTCTTTATTTCCTCGCTCTGCAGTATCTTATCGGGTCTTGCTTTCTCAACGTTCAGTATCTTTCCGCGTAACGGAAGTATCGCCTGGAACATCCTGTCCCGGCCTTGTTTCGCACTTCCTCCGGCAGATTCTCCTTCCACTATGTACAATTCCGACTTTGAAGGATCGCGTTCCGTACAGTCAGCGAGTTTCCCCGGTAACGAGGTGCCTTCGAGAACGTTCTTCCTCCTCGTAAGTTCCTTTGCTTTTCTGGCCGCTTCTCTTACCTGTGCCGCAAAAATGGATTTCTTAACGATGAGTTCCGCTATCTTCGGATTCTCTATCAAAAATTCTGCCAGTTTTTCACCCATCACGGATGATACGGCGCCTTGTGCTTCGCTGTTGCCGAGTTTCGATTTCGTCTGCCCTTCGAACTGCGGCTCCTGTATCTTTATGCTCAGTATTGCCGTTAATCCTTCTCTTACATCCTCTCCGGAAAGAGGTTCGCCGTCCTTGAGGAAACCGTTCGTTTTGGCGTGATCGTTTATTGTCCTTGTCAATGCCGTTCTGAAACCGGCCATGTGCGTTCCGCCGTCGGGTGTGCTGATCGTATTGACGAACGAGTTTATCGTTTCGTTGTATCCGTCCGTATATTGCATTGCGATCTCAACTTCAATGCCAACGGCCTCGCCGTGTATGTATATCGGATTGGGGTGTATCGGCGTTCTGCTCTTGTTAAGGAACGAAACGAATTCGGAAACGCCGCCTTCGAAGTGGAATTTCTCGGAGCGTCCCGTTCTCATGTCCTCGAAATAAATGGCAACGTTCTTGTTCAGGAACGCTTGGTTCCTGAACCTCATCTGCAGTACTTCGTATTCGAACTCGCCTGCATCTTTGAATATGTGTTCTTTGTCGGGGTAGAACGTCACCGATGTTCCCGTTCTTTCCGACGGGCCCACTTCTTCCATCGGGCCGTCCGGTATGCCGCATGAATAGGATTGCCTGAACTGTTTGCCTTCGCGGTCAACGACGGCAATGAGTTTTGACGATAATGCGTTTACCGCCGAAACACCGACGCCGTGCAGACCGCCGGATACCTTGTAACTGTTGTGATCGAATTTTCCGCCTGCGTGGAGATGCGTCATCACCACTTCCAACGCGGATATTCCCTTCTCATGCATTCCCGTCGGTATCCCTCGTCCGTCATCAACGACGGTAACGGAACCGTCCTTGTTCACGTATACCGATATCAAAGTGGCATAACCCGCCATCGCTTCGTCTATGCTGTTGTCAACGACCTCATACACCAAATGGTGCAATCCGCGTGAATCCGTGCTTCCTATGTACATCGCAGGACGTGTCCTGACCGCTTCAAGACCTTCCAGAACAACAATACCGTCCGCACCGTAATTACCCTGTCCATTATCTTCGCTCATGTTCCCACCCGCAACCGACCGGCTGAATGAATCCCGTATGTATGGATGGTTTATAATGTTTCGCACGTGCGCGCGTGCGCATGCGCAATACTCCCTTGCTGGACAACACTAAAATATACATCTGCCGTTGGGAAGGGTATGAGCAGTATCATGGAGCAGGCCGCAAAGGGTGTTACACCGCTGATCGCGAACGTCGCGAAAAGAGAGGGCGTAAGCGAAGAGTTCGTCAGGAACGGCGTTGCGTCGGGGCGTATCGTAATTCCGTGCAACCCCATTCACGGTCCGGTACCGTGCGGCATCGGCGAAGGTATGTCCGTCAAGGTGAACGTCAACATCGGCACGTCGAGGGATATGCCCTGTGCCGACACGGAGATGAAAAAACTTGCCGTTGCTCTCAGATACGGAGCGGATGCGGTGATGGATCTCAGCACCGGAGGCGATATTGACGTTATCAGAAGAAGGATCGTTTCCGAATGTGACGTGATCGTCGGAACGGTCCCGATATATCAGGTCGGGCTTACGGCGGCGAGAAGGAATGCCGTTGTTGATATGACGGAGGACGACATCTTCGGCGGCATCGAGATGCATGCAAAAGACGGTGTTGATTTCATGACCGTTCACTGCGGAATAACGAAAGAAAGTGTCAACTGGCTCAAGTGTTCCGACAGAAAGATGGATGTCGTTTCGCGAGGAGGTTCCTTCCTTACCGCGTGGATATTGCATAACAACAGGGAGAACCCTTTGTACGAGAATTTCGACTACCTTTTGGAGTTGGCGAAAAAATATGAGATAACGCTTTCTCTCGGTGACGGTTTCCGGCCGGGATGCATTGATGATGCCACCGATGCTGCTCAACTGTCTGAACTGATGACGTTGGGAAGATTGGTAAAAAGATGCCGCAAAGCGGGAGTTCAGTCAATGGTGGAAGGCCCGGGTCACGTTTCTTTGGACATGGTGCCTGCGAATATGCAAATTCAGAAGAAGGTGTGCTACGGCGCTCCGTTCTATGTGCTTGGTCCTCTTGTTACTGATATTGCTCCGGGCTACGATCACATCGTCGGTGCCATCGGCGGCGCCGTTGCGGCGCAGCACGGAGCTGATTTCCTTTGTTACCTAACGCCGGCGGAGCATCTGTCGCTGCCGGATGTCGATGACGTAAAAGAAGGATTGATCGCTTCGAAGATAGCGGCGCATGTCGGCGACCTGTGCAGGTCACGTGACAAAGATAAAGATAGCAAAATGGCTGCGGCCAGAAGGAAACTGGATTGGGAAGCGATGTTCGGTATCGCTTTGGATCCCGACAAAGCGAGGAGATACAGAGAACGCGGAATAACGGAAAAGGATGAGGGGTGTTCGATGTGCGGCGACGTGTGTGCTATAAAAATTGTTGACCGTTACCTCAAACTTGAGTAAAAAGTGGAGCCACTGGAGGGAATCGAACCCCCGACCGACTGATTACGAATCAGTCGCTCTACCGCTGAGCCACAGTGGCGTTGGTTGGTGCATGAGAACCCATTTTATTAATCTTCCCATCACTTAAAGCGCGGGAACATGTGTTTGAATACGAGCGCATCCTGTTCCAATAACGGCGATTCACAGATGAACGTACAGTCCTCTTTTGCATCATCCAGTACATTCGCCAGCAATGACATATCAGGATCCGCTGCCGATAACGGAAGGTGTTTCTTCTCACCTTTTTCACTGTATTCGATGCAACTGATATGAAAATGCGGCCTCCCGCCGGCGAGAGAGAAGAATTCGTCGGTAAGATCTTTCATATCTTTCTCTGTTCTGAGTGCGCCGTTGCCTCTTGAATGGACGTGCGCCACATCCAGAACGGGTCTTACCCCCGTAACATTGTCCATTACTTTTTCTATTTCTTTCAATGTTCCCCAAGTTGCCGGCCTTCCCATTGTTTCCAGACCTAATATGACGTCCTTTATGTTCTCGTCATCCATGACCTCTTTGCATCTTATCAGTCCGTTCATTACGGAATCTGTTGCTTTTAGCGGCTCCTTTCCGTATGATGCCGCATGAATGACGACGATATACGCACCCAGATGGTGCGCCGCCTTCGCCGTGTCCGTTACCCACGGAATACTTTTTTCTCTCGTTTCCGGCGTTTCTGAGTTGAAACTCACAAAATACGGCGCGTGGGCGCTCAATCTGATGTTAAACTTTGCTGCTAACGTTCCTATCTCTTTTGCCTTTGCTTCGGATATCCTCGCTCCGCGCACGAATTCCATTTCCAATGCGTCCAATCCCATTTCCCTGACGATGTTCATGGCATCCTGCGGATCTTTGCTCTTTTCAGGGTATCCTGCCGGTCCGAAATGCATACTCCGTCATCGCGAGGATGATATTTCTATCTTCGGAACAGTTTTTATCAATGTTTCCGATGAGTGTATGATGATACTTGACATCAACATATCACTGAATGCGTCACTCGGGTGCGGTCAGGCGCACAGATGGATCAGGAGAGGCAACAAATGGGAAGGCGTCCTTTACGGCAAGATCATCACACTGGGTAAGAAAAATGAACGTGTTGTGTGCGAAGGTACCGACGACAAAGGAATGATGCTCAGGTACCTTCGTCATGAAGATGATCTCGATATCATCTATTCT
>Ga0123356_10008331_pt1 | contig 10312 bp, 7 predicted proteins | sample TergutEmb28metaG_2_FD_92546 | JGI IMG/M metagenome (GOLD analysis project Ga0123356, IMG submission 92546) | Embiratermes neotenicus P3 segment gut microbial communities from Petit-Saut dam, French Guiana - Emb289 P3 | ecosystem: Host-associated > Arthropoda: Insects > Digestive system > Gut ... | reverse complement strand
TGCGCTCGCCCATGAGGTACGGCAGGTACAGCAGCCGTTCCGCGCCGATGGGGATGGCGGCGGCGATGTCGTCGTAGAGGCGGTAGACCGGTATGCCGATGGTGTCGGCATCGCGCAGGTCGTCGCCGCCAAACTGGTTGCGGAACCACTGCAGAGACAGCCCCGCGCCCTGCGTCACGCCCATGACGTGCCAGGCGCCAGGCACGGCGCAGCAGAAGGTATGGACGCGCCCCGAAGGGTCGGCGTGCATGGCGTCTGTATGGGCGAAGACGACGCCCGAGGTTCCGATGGTCGTGAAGAAGGTGCCTTGGCGCACCGCGCCGACACCCACCGCCGACGCCGCGCAATCGCCGGCGCCCCCGGCGACCGGCAGTCCGGCCGGGAGCCCGGTCAATTGGGCGGCCGTTTCGGAAACGCGCCCGGTGATGGCCGGGGATTCATGCACGTCGGGCAGCAGGGCGCGGTCTATGTCCAGCGCGCGCAGCACTTCGTCGGAGTAATTGCGGGCGGCGATGTCGAGCAGCTGCGTCCCCGAGGCATCCGAAACCTCGGTGGCCAGCGCGCCCGTGAGCAGGTAGCGGATGTAGTCCTTGGGCAGGAGGATGTGGCGGCACTTGGCGTAGAGTTCGGGTTCCTGGTTGCGGGCCCAGACGATCTTTCCGGCCGTGAACCCTGTCAAGGCGGGGGACGCCGTAATGTCCATGAGACGCTGCGCGCCGACCCGCTGGGTGACTTCGCGGCAAGCGTCGGCGGTCCGCCCGTCGCACCAGAGGATGGCCGGACGCAGCACCTTGCCGTCTTTGTCCAGCATGACCAAACCGTGCATCTGCCCCGACAGCCCCAGGGAGGCGATGTCGCCGGGGTTTACGCCGGATGTCTCCATGATTTCGCGCAGGGTTTCGATGACGGCGCTCCACCAATCGCACGGATTCTGTTCAGCCCAGCCGTTATGCGGCTGCAGCAGGGGGTACTCGCGTGTGGCGGCGGCGATGGCCGTGCCCGTCCCGTCGAAGAGGACGCTCCGGGTCCCGGAGGTGCCGATGTCGATTCCAATGATGTAAGGCATGGGAAAACCCCCAATGTCAATGATCCCCGCAATTATACAGGAGATGCGCAAAAGGTTCAAGTATGAGTTGCGGAAAGCGGCGGCGGCGCATATAATGAATGGGGGTAACCCTCGAAAGGGGAATGTGTTTGGGTAAATATTTTGGTACGGACGGAATCCGCGGGGTGGCCGGCGAAAAGCTGACCGCCGCGTTTGCGTTGCAAGTGGGACAGGCGGCGGCGGCCATTTTAAAACGCGAAACGGCCAGGCCCTGCGTAATCATAGGCAAAGACACCCGGGGTTCCGGGGACATGTTGGAGGCAGCGGTGGCGGCGGGGCTGTGTGCCGGGGGCGCCGACGTGAAACTGCTTGGCGTGGCGCCGACGCCGGCCGTCGCTTATTTAACAGCGGCCGGCGGCGCGGATGCCGGCATCATGCTGACGGCATCCCATAATCCGGCCGAGGACAACGGCATCAAAATCTTTTCTTCCCAGGGAATGAAGCTTCCCGACAATACTGAACACGCCATCGAAGCCCTGCTGGACGGCTCGGAACCCCTGCCCGCCGAAAACAGGGGCGGCATCGGGCGCGTCATCCATGAAGGCGCTTTGGTCGGGCGGTACATAGATTTTATCGCAGGCACGGCCGAAGGCGATCTTTCGGGGTTGAAAGTAGCTGTTGACTGCGCCAACGGCGCGGCCGTCCGTACGGCGCGGGAGCTGTTTGCCGGGTTGGGCGCGGACTGCGGCCTGTACTTCTGCGACCCCGACGGCGGGAACATCAACGCGGGCTGCGGCTCCACCTGTCTCGAAGCACTGAGTGGGCGTGTCAGGGATGGCGGCTACGACTGCGGCGTGGCCTTCGACGGGGATGCCGACCGCTGCCTGGTGGTGGACGAACAGGGCCAGGCGGTAGACGGCGACAAGATCATGGCGCTCTGCGCCGTGGAGGCCAAACGGCGCGGACAGCTGGCGCAGGACACCCTGGTCGCCACCGTCATGTCGAACATGGGGTTCCACCAGTTTTGCCGGGACAACGGCATACGCGTCGAAACCACGGCGGTCGGCGACCGTTATGTCCTCGAACGCATGCTGGAAAAAGGGTATACGCTGGGCGGCGAACAGTCGGGGCACATCATCTTCCGGCAGTACGCGGCGTCGGGCGACGGACAGCTTACGGCGGTGCAATTCCTGAGCTTGGTGAAGCGCCTTGGAAAGCCGGTATCCGAATTGACGGCGGTGTTCAAAAACTGCCCGCAGGTGCTGCTGGGCGTCACGGTGGATTGGCTGGCCAAGGACGCGGTCGTCATGCACCCCGCCGTCATGCAAGCCGTAAAACAAGCGGAGGAAGCTTTCGGCACGCAGGGGCGCGTACTGGTCCGCGCTTCGGGAACCGAACCGCTGGTGCGCGTCATGACCGAGGGGTGGGACGGGGAACTGGTACGCCGGCTGGCTAACAATCTGGCCGCCGTGGTAAAAACAATAGCGGGGGGTTAAACATGCTGACATTTACACCAGATACGTGGATCCTGCGTTCGCCGTCGGGCGGCCGGGCCGAAATCCTCAACCCGGGGCACGTCAAACTGGACGGCGCCCCATTGTCCTATACGGCATACGACCGGGAGGTGTCCCTGGAACCGGGTTGGGTGCGGCTCGTAGCGTCCTGCCAAACCGCCGGGATCCACGACCCCTGCACCGCCGCGACCGTCATGCTGTCCCTGTTGAATGCCGAAGGGAAACCCGTCAGGCGGCAGTATGCCGACGCCGCCCAGGGTGAAGCATGTGGCTCTGTGCGGTTCGAACGCACCCTTGAGGTGCCCCAAGGGGTTTCCCGCGCCGTCGTCACCTTGGCTTTGCGGTACCCGCGCGGGGGACACGCCGTCTTTTCGGCGCCGTCGCTGACCGTGGCCGCGGCACTTCCTAAGCGCGAGGCCAACATCGCCGTCACGTATTTCAAGCCTTTTGAAGGCGGCGACTTCTATCGGCGCATACCCGCCCTGATGGAGCGTCTGGCGCCCGAGGCGCCCGACCTGGTCGTCTTCAGCGAAGCCCTGCTGACCCGGAGCGTGGGCGGCCACATCCGCAACCAGGCGCAGCCGCTCGACGGCCCCATCCTAACCTTGATGTCGGAAATGGCGGCCAAACACAACACGTATATCGCCGCCAACTTTGTGGAGGACGGCGGCGGCGTGTATTTCAATTCATCCGCCCTGCTCGACCGCGCAGGTTCAGTCGTAGGCGTGTACCGCAAGGTGCATTTGCCGCTCGCCGAAATCGAAAACGGCACGTCGGGCTGGCACGAATACCCTGTCTTTGCCACGGATTTCGCCAAGATCGGGCTGACGATCTGCTGGGACGCCGCGTTTCCCGAACCGGCGCGGTGTCTGCGGTTGAACGGCGCCGAGCTCATGATCAACTCGACGCTGGGCGATTTTTGGCCGCAGGACATGGCGCGCTGCATGGACAACGGCCTGTGGTTCGCCACGGCTGGCGCCGGCGCCAAACCCGGCAACCCCCCGCCCAGCCGCATCATCGACCCGCGCGGAAACCTGCTGTGCGCCTGCGGCGGCGACGAGGAAGATACGTTTTCCGTCGCGCGGATCGACTTCTCTCAGCGGTATTACCAGCGCTGGATGTCGGTTGGCCCCTGCGAGGGCGAACCGCCGTCCCTGATGATGGTGGAACGGCGGCCGGAGACGTATTGATATTTTATGCATAAACGGGAATGTAGTTAAAACAACTCAACTTTAATTATTCTTCGTTTCTTGTACTAATATGCTTGCGCGCTAACAACACTTGCGACTTTATTTGCTGTTTTATATACGCGACTCCGGACTGGGTTAGATAAGACTTGTGGTTGCTCCTGGCTTATGTAAAGAACCTTACTTAGTATGGCACCTACAATAAGTGGTTTATTCCTCACCTTAAATAAATAAATATACGCATGATGCAATCCTTTACCGTTAAATAATACAATGAAAAATGAATACAATGACAGTAGAGGAACAAAATAAACAAGATAGCGAATGTTTTCTAACTGCGGAGTGTTATGTACATGCATTAGTAAACCGAATACTTGTGCAAAATATAAAACGAAAATAAAAGTGATCCCTATCCAAATATATAGCATCTCATTCACTCCTTTATTTCATTAATTATTTGCATTTCTCGACTTGCACATTTTGTTGGCATTCCATAGTAAAGTAAAAACGGAACGAACAAGTTAATAACCAAGAGAATTATCAGTCCCCCTTTCCCTATGGTAGTATTGCTAAAAAATACTGCATCAGATGAAATTGTAAAATGACTACCATGATCTAAAAACAATGTGTCCGTTATCCCTAAGAAACAAAACAATCCTATTAGTACATTGTATACACAAAAGACCATTTTAGTGATTTTCCAAAACTTGCCACGCACCTTTCCATAAAATAAATCCAGCATTATTGGAACAAGAAATAATGACAATGCAAAAAAAGTGAAATGTGTTGGGTTAGAAATAAGCACAGCAACACCGATGCTACAATATACGATCTGCCATAAATAATATGCATTATTCTCCGGCAAACTACATTCTGAGTAAATACACTCTCTGGTCGCGGGTCTGCTTTGGGTCTTTGTCATTTGTATCTTCACCCTGCACATTGTCGTTCTGTATATACGGTTATCCGACTACATTATATCATAATGAGCGTTTTTTGTAAAGAGATCCTCTGAAAAAGACTAAGTTCAAACTGATAATACATCTAAACTGCCGCCACCGGTATCCCAAACGCCGCGCCGACTTCGGGGCAGGTCAGTTTCCCGTCCAGACAGTTGATACCGGGTTTCAGCCCGGGCAGCTTGGCGACGGCGCTTTCCAAGCCTCCGGCCATGGCCAGCCCGTAATTGATGGTGGCGTTGGTCAGGGCGATGGTCGAGGTGCGCGGCACCGCGCCCGGCATGTTGCCGACGCAGTAATGCACCACGCCGTCGACCGTGAAAGTCGGGTCGTCGTGGTATGTGGGGCGTGAGGTTTCACAGCAGCCGCCCTGGTCGACGGCGACGTCGACGATGACGCTGCCGGGTTTCATGTCCTGCAGGTAACCCCGCTTGACGAGTTTGGGCGCGGCCCCCCCGGGGATCAGCACCGCCCCGATGACCAGGTCGGCTTTGCGGCACTCCCGCTCGATGGTGGCGTCGGTGCTGCATAATGTTTGAATCCGGCTGCCGAAAATGTCGTCGAGGTAGGCCAGCCGGTCGAGGTTAACGTCGATGATGGTCACGTCGGCCCCGAAACCCGCGGCGATTTTACAGGCGTTGGTTCCCACAACGCCGCCGCCCAGAATGACGATTTTGGCCTTGGGCACGCCGGGAACCCCCGCCAGCAGCACGCCCCGGCCCCCATACGGTTTTTCGAGATATTTAGCCCCCTCCTGGATGCTCAGCCGCCCCGCGATTTCACTCATGGGCTTGAGCAGCGGGAGCGCACCCGCAGCGTCACGGATGGTTTCGTAGGCGACGGCCGTCGTACCGGCGGCCAGCAATGCCTCGGTGACCACGCGGTCGGCGGCCAGGTGCAGGTACGTGAATAGGATCTGCCCCCGGCGCAGCAGGGAAAACTCCGACGGCATGGGTTCCTTGACCTTGACAATCATCCCGGCGTCCCTGTACACTTCCTCGGCGGCGGCGGTGATTTGCGCGCCCGCCGCTACATATTCCTGATCGGAAAAACCCGAACCGTCGCCGGCCCCGGTTTCCACGAGTACGGTATGCCCCTTGGAAACGTACGTCCGGACGTTGTCGGGCGTGATGCCCACACTGAATTCTTGCTGTTTGCGTTCTTTGACGGTACCGATGATCATGCCTGGCGCTCCTCCCACTCCTGTTTGGTGATTAAAATCTGTCTCGGTTTTGACCCTTCAAACGGCCCGACAACGCCTTTTTCCTCCATCTGGTCTACCAGGCGCGAAGCGCGGGCGTAACCCAGCTTCAACCTACGTTGGAGCATCGAAGCCGACGCCTGCCCGGTTTCCAAGACGATCTCCACAGCGCTGGGCAGCAGGGCATCGTCGTCGTCGCCATCGGCGGGTATGGCGGCCGAGGGTTTCGCGCCGCTCCCTTTGGCTCCGACCAGTTCAGCCCCGCGTTTGATTTCGTCCATGAGCTCCCGGTCGTATTCCGGCTGGGCCGCGTTTTGCTTGACGGCGGCCACGACATCCTCGATTTCACGTTCGGTGATCAGGCAGCCCTGGATGCGCTGCGGTTTCATGGCGCCGACGGGGCTGTAAAGCATGTCGCCGCGTCCGACCAGCTTTTCGGCACCCATGGAGTCCAGAATGATGCGCGATTCCAGCGACGAAGCCACCGTGAAAGCGATGCGTGAAGGGATGTTGGCCTTCATGAGCCCCGTGATGACGTCGGCCGAAGGCCTTTGCGTGGCAATGACCAAATGCAGTCCGGCGGCCCGTGCCTTCTGCGCGATGCGGACGACCGAATCTTCGACTTCCTTGGCCGCCGACATCATCAGGTCGGCCAATTCGTCGACGATGATGACGATGCGCGGCAGGGGTTTCTCCCCTTCCACGCCCCTTGTCGTGACGGCTTCATTATATGTAACAATATCTTTCACGCCGCGTTTCATAAACATACTGTAGCGTTTTTCCATTTCGTAAACCATTTTATTGAGCGCGCTGGCCGCTTCCTTGGGGTCGGTGACGACGGGAACCAACAGGTGCGGTATGTCACTAAACGGTTTCAACTCGACCATTTTGGGGTCGATCATGATGAGCTGCACTTCATCGGGCGCGGCGCCGTATAAAATACTGACGATGAGCGAATTCACGCAGACCGACTTGCCGCTGCCCGTCGTGCCCGCGATCAGCAGATGGGTCAGCCGTCCGATGTCGCCGACGATGTCCTCGCCGCCGATGTCCCGCCCGATGGCAAAACAAAGGCTGCTCTTGCGTCCCTTGAACGCAGGGGATTCCAGGACGTCACGCAAATATACCGTGTGTTTCAAGCGGTTGGGTACTTCGATGCCCACCACGGCGGCCCGGCCTTCCACCGGCGCGATCCGGACGCCCGAGGTACCCAGCGTCAACGCGATGTCGTCGGACAACCCCACCAGACGGCTGAGTTTGGTGCCGCTTTCGAGTTCCAGTTCGTAGCGCGCCACGGTCGGCCCGCGCGTGATGCCCAGCACCTTGGCGGTAATGCCAAAGTCCGTGATGGTTTTAACCAACCGGTCGCGGTTGGCGCGCAGTTCTTCGGCGCTGTCCGCCCCAGCGGTGCCGACAATCCCCGGCGCCGTCAGCAATGACAGCGGCGGTGGAATGTAGGGGGGTGGGTCCTGTATAGGCCGGGTCGGTTGTACGGCAAAAGGTGGGTCGTCGTCCCCGTCGCCGGGCTTGTCCACGGTGACCGGGGACATCGTTTTTAGATTCTCTACCGGAATAAAACCTTCGGGCAATACGCCGCTGTCGCCGCCGGGTTCATGGGTCGTTTTGGGTTCGGGAGGTTCCGGCGGGGGTGTCTCCACCGCAGCCGGTACCGGCACCGGTTCAACCACAGGCAATGGCAGGGGTTCCGGCCTTTTTGGGGGGCTGTCGAGCGGGATGTCGATGGCCTGGTTTTTACGCACCGGTTTGGGCGGGACGACAGCAACAGGTGTTTCTTCGGGTTCTTCGGGTTCGTAGGCTTCCCTGGGCTTGCGTATATATTCAAGTATGCGCGCCGGTGTAACGCGCAGCAGGATCAACGCCGACGCGGCGAGTACCAGCAGCAGGAGGATAATGGTTCCGGGGCGGCTGATCGTGGCTTCCAGAAGCCAGTTTAAGAACCCGCCCAATACGCCGCCGCCGTTGCCGTCCCGTCCCCTGATCCAAAGGATATTGGGCGTGTGGAAGGATTCTTCGCAATCACAGTCCATCATCATATGTACAAAGGCCGAGATCGACAATGCCCAGGCGGCCAGGCAAGCCAGCCGGAGACGCACCGGCCTGCCGCGGTGAAACGCCAGCAAGCCGCTGGCCAGCAGCAACAAGACCGGCAGGGCATACCCGCCGCCGCCCAGCAGCCCGAATGCCAAGGCGCGGAACATATCGAGGAATAGCGCCGACACACTGAAATAGATGGCCAGAACCGTCAGCAACCCAACGACAAGACAGGCCGCCGCACCGGCCTCGCGCCGGATGGGCGGACGCGGCTGGGAGGATTTTTGCGTACGCGCCGGGGCGGACTTGGCCGCCGCCGGTTTCTTTCGTGTAGGGGGCAAAGGATCACCTCATTATGATTTGCGATACAATGGCTACCGTCCCCGCAGCCAGGCAGTACGCCGCGAATATATGCAACTTCCGCGCCAGCTTCTTGAGCAGGTTGATGGACAGCACGCCGACCACGGCGGCCGCCAGTACGCCGATAATACAGGCCGGGAGGATGGCCGGGTCAATGCCGTCACGCAGCGCGTAAAAGAACTTTACGATGTTGGCGCCGACGATGGCCGGGATCGACAGCAGAAAAGCGTACCGGATGGCGAAAGGCCGGGAAAAACCCGAAAACAAACCCACGGTCAGCGTAGTGCCGGAACGCGAAAGCCCCGGTACTACGGCCATGGCCTGCGCCAGGCCGACGGCCAGCGCGTCGGTGTACTTGGCCGAGCGTTCTTCCTTGGCTCCGTCGCGGTGCCGCGAAGCCAGGAAAAGGAGAACGGCCGTCATAATCAAAGCGCTGCCGATGAAATAGACATTGTCTTTCAACTCTTCGACGGCGCCGGTGAAGGGGATGGCCAGCGCCAGCGGCAGGGTTCCGATTATGATCAGCAGGATCAGACGCTTGCCTCCGGGTGCGGACGGGTCTGTTTTTTTGAAAAGATCCGGGAGCGCCCGGAACATTTCGGCGATGTCCCGGCGGAAAACGATGAAAACGGCGGCCAGTGTACCCAGGTGCAGCAGTACGTCAAAGAATTCAGGGACTTGGGTATGGATGCCGAAAACGTGTTCCATGAGAGCCAGGTGCCCCGAACTGGACACCGGCAGGAATTCGGTGACCCCCTGAACGATGCCCAGAAGCAAGCCATAAGTCCAATCCAACAACCATCACCTCGAATCACTCGGCGGGCATTGGGTGTCACGCCCCCGCACAACCTTCAGCAGCAGTAAATACACCAGCGTACCCAAAACCAAACACAGCAGCGTGTTGCGTACGGGATTATTTCCTGCGGATTGCATTTGCATGAAGAACCAATGCGCCGTCAAGGCGGCGGCCAGTGATGCCAACCCCGGGCGGAAGAGGTCTGAGTTCCAGTGTACGCAAACACCGGTCGCCTTGTACAAGTCGCGGAAGCAGCACAGCATCCCTACCGCCGAAGACGCGACCGACGCGATGACATACCCAGCCAGGCGCAATTCCGGAACCCCGACCAAAACCCACGTCAGCATCAAATGAAGCACGCCGGACAGAATCAGGTTGGCGGCGGTTTTGCTTTGCAGCCCCATGCCGTTGAGCAAACTGCCCAGCACGGCCTGGTAACCGGTCAGCACCGTCGAAACCATGAGCGGCGCGATGTAGCGCCCGGCGGCCTCCTGACGGAAAAGCGCCTCGGTGAGCGAAGGGCCGAACGGGATCAGCAGGGCGGCCGCCGGCAAGAGAACCAACCCGGTGACCCGCAGGGTTTTGCGCGCGCTGTCACATACACCCATTGTGTCATTCAAGGCGGCGCGTTCGGCTATGCGCGGCAGCATGTTGAGCGATATAGCCGACAGGAACGCGTACGGAAGCACCAGCAGCGGCATGGCCATCCCGAACACCACCCCGAACGCCGACAGCGAAGCGGCCGCCTCCATCCCCGAAGCAATCAACCGCTGCGGGATGATGACCGAGGTCGCCGAACCCAGCAGGTTGGTAACAAGCCCGGCGGCGGCGATGGGCGCGGCCACGATGAACATTTCGCGCCCCATGACGCCCAAGGGTTTACCGCCGGAGGGGGGGGGTATTTTGCCTCGTATCCCCGCCTTATACCAAATGACCAGCATCGACGAACTGACAATTTCGCAGATCACCATGCCCAGAACAACCAAAGCGACGGTTTGTTCCTCATACGCCGGTTTGAAAAACTGGAGGAGTCCCAACACCGCAAAGGTACGTGCGATCTGTTCCGCGGTTTCGCTGAACGCTGGGGGGATGATGTTCTTGAGGCCGTAAAAATAACTCTTGTGCAGGTTCTCGATGCCCGTGAATAGGATACAGGGGAGAAGCAGCAGGATGGCGGTGTACGTCCGTGCGTCGCGCA